>ERZ780052.354-NODE-354-length-18261-cov-6.600791_pt1 | contig 18261 bp, 11 predicted proteins | sample MGYA00511845_ERZ780052 | MGnify/ENA primary metagenome ERZ780052 (study PRJEB29588, sample SAMEA1970897) | human gut metagenome | biome: human gut; feature: human-associated habitat; material: faeces | place: Denmark | collected 2008/2010 ...
GTGCGGTAGACCTTGTCCGCCGGGTCGCGCAGGGTGGGGTAGTTCGTCCAGTTTTCCAGCGTATCCTCGACGGTGGACTGAATGGAGGTGTCGATGGCGAGCTGGACGTGGTAGCCGCCGGTGCGCAGCTTGTTTTCCATGGCGTTGCGGTTGGCGGAGGTGTCCTCAAGGTTGTTCAGCTGCAGCAGGATGTCGATGACCTCATCCACCGCGTATTCGACGTAGTGCGCGTAGGCGTACATGCCGGTAGCCGTGTTCGGGTCTTTCTCCAGCACATGCGCGGTCGCCGGGTCAAGCGCCTCCTGATACTGCTCGTAGGTGATGTACTGGTTTTCGTACATGCAGCGCAGGACGTAGTTGGTGCGGTCGTTGGTGATGGCGGGGTAATCCACGCCCTCCTTCTGCCGCGTGTAGAAATTCCGGCGCGGATTGTAGTAGTAGGGCGAGTTGCATGTGCCCGCCAGCATGGCGCATTCGCGGAGCGTCAGTTCGCCCAGCGATTTGCCGAAATACCCCTGTGCGGCGGTGTACACGCCGTAGTAGTTTTCGCCGAGGTAGATGGTGTTCAGGTAGCTTTCGAGAATCTGATCCTTTGTGTAGCGCGTTTCCAGCTGCATGGCGAGGTACGCTTCCTGAATTTTGCGCTTGTAGCTCTGCTCGGAGGAAAGGAGCGTATTCTTAATCAGCTGCTGGGTGATGGTCGAGCCGCCCTGCGTGGAGGAGGAGGACAGGTTCGACACGAACGCGCCGATAATGCGCTTGATGTCCACGCCGTTGTGCGTGTAGAAGCGCGCGTCCTCCACGGCGATAAAAGCGTGCTGGAGGTATGTCGGCATGGCCTGAATCGACACCATGACGCGGTTCTCCGAGCCTTTGTATTCGGTGATGAGGTTGCCGTTGGCGTCGTAGATGAAGGAGGTCTGCGCCTGATCGTCAATCGCGGCGAGGTCAAGCGTCGGGGCAGTTTCCATGTACCCTTTCGCAATGCCGACCACCGCGCCGACTGCCGCCAGTCCTGCCACCAGCACCAGCACCGCGAAAATGCGGATGACGTTGACGGCAATCGACAGCACGAAGTTCGGCTTCTTCATCTCCGGCTTGAAAATGGAGTGCTTGTAGACCTTTTCCTCCTCCGGCAGCGCTTCGCTATCATCCGCCGAAGCGTTCCAGAAGTCCTCGTGCGCGAACATGTCCGCCTGCCCCGCAACTTCCACGGGGTCGTCGTCGTCCGCCCAGTTCGGGTCGTACTCGTCAGGATCATCGCCCTGCGGGTCGTCGGGATGACCGTCCTGATAGGCAAAATCGTCGTTTTCCGGCACAAAATCCGGGAAATCGTTGCGTTTCTTCACTGCTTCAGCCCCTTTGCGCCGTCAGCGGCATGATGCGCGCCCCGGCGGAATATGAAGGAATGCGGAATGCTATTTTCGGATTCGCCTGCGCCATCTGCTCGCGCCTTGGCGCATTTTCATCCGAAAATAGCATAACCCGCAGAGCATACAGAATTACATCCTATATTATAGCACATATTCGCGCATCCTGCAATGGCAGGCGACGAAAGGAGGATGCACCATGCCCCAGACAAACAACGAATCAGAAGCGAAAATTCCTGCAAAGCGCCGAAAATCTCCCCGGCGGCGGTGGAAACGCGCACTGTGGCTGCTGCCTGTGCTGATGACGCTGCTGATTCTCCGCGTCGAGCGCAACGTGACCGACGTCGTGCTGACGCTCTCGCAGGCGACGGCGCGGTCGCTGGCGATTCAGGCGCTCAACGAGGCAGCGTCTGAGATGCTCGGACTCGGCGTGCATTACGCCGACCTGATGACCGTCGAGAAGGACGATCAAGGGCAAGTGCGCCTGATTCAGGCGAATACCCCGGAGATGAACCGTCTGGCGGCGCAGGCGTCCCTGCTTGCGCAGGAAAGATTGACCGCCATGGGGCAGAAAACCGTCGTTGTGCCGCTGGGCAGTGCCATCGGGCTGACGCTGCTGGCGGGCGCGGGGCCGGGCATCGCCGTGCAGATTCTGCCTGTCGGCTCGGTGCAGGCGGCGTTCAGCACTGATTTCACCACCGCCGGCATCAACCAGACACGCCACCGCATTTCCCTCGTCCTGACTGCGAACGTGCAAATCGTCATTCCGACCGGTGCGAAAAACGTGCAGGCCAGCACGCAGATGGCGATGGCGGAAAGCATCATTGTCGGGCAAGTGCCGGATTCCTTCGCCGAGGGCGGCAGCGACAACAGCATCATCGACCTTGCGCCGTGAGGGGGAATGGGGTATAATAGAACCGAAATCCCGCTGATTTCAGCAGAAAGAAGCATTACCATGCGCGTTCTCGACATTGACCTCGACTTTTTCCTCGCTGATTGCTGCCCTCTTGCCGAACTGGGCGAGCGCCCGTCCCTCCCCGGACATGAGCCGTGGGAAGCATCCGCCGTCCGCGCGTTCCTCGAAAACCAGTGCGGATTGTCAAAAGAACATCCCACGCCCGGCCGCATTTTCGAGACGCACGACGGCGCGCTCCGCTTCTGGGAGGAGCAAATCGCCGCCGGACGCCTGACCGCCCCCTTCGATGTCACCCACGTTGATGCCCACAGCGACCTCGGCATCGGCTATCCCGGCCCGAACTTCGTGCTGTTCAACGTCCTGTCCATGCCCGTCCCAAAGCGGCTGGACTACACCGCGTTCTATGCCCAGAAGAAGCTCGATGAGGCGAATTACCTGCTGTTCGCGCTGGCGATGCGGCGGATTTCGTCGCTGGATAACGTGCGCAATCCGCGTTCGCGGGCGGATATTCCGCAAGTGCTGCTTGACGCGGACGGCAACATCCATCTCAATTCGCTGACCGCGCAGATGTTCGCCGCGAAAAACGGCGCAGAGCCGACCGTGCCGTTCCGCGTGTACGACGACTACCGTGATTTCCGCGCGGCGGGGGCGTATGACTTCGTGACGCTCGCAATTTCGCCGCGGTACGCGCCGAAGGAGGCGGATGGGCTGGTGGAGGTCGTGGGGGAGTATATTCGTCACATCTAATGCGCTGCAAAAAAATGGCGACGTGACTTGACAAAACAAAAAGCACATGCTATATTACAAATGAAGATACTGGCATGAAAAACGAACGATACAGAAAGGCGTGAATCCCATGGGGCAGACAGCGCGGCAATCGTAATCCTACTGTGACAGATAAAGGAGAAGCGAATGAAAAAGTTTCTGTCGCTGATGCTCTGCGCCGCTCTGCCCCTGTGCGCTTTTGCCGCCCACGCGGAAAATGCAGAACTGAACATTGCCACCAATCAGTATTATGCCTTGATGGAACGCATGGAGCAGTTTGAACAGGAAAGCGGCATCAGCATCACCTGCGAAAAGTCCGTAGACATCATGGACACGATTTCGACCGCCTACGTTATCAAGAATCCCGACATTGATTTGTTTGTTTTCACTGCTTACGACGGCTTATATACCCTCAAAAACATGAAATACTACGCGCCGCTAACCGGCAGCGCGATTTTGCAGGACGCTTTCCAGCATGTCTATCCCGCTCTGCGCCCCGTCTGCACGGATGACGATACGCTGATGGGCTGGATAATAGATGCTTCCCCGATGGGCATGATGGTCTTGACGGAATATCTGGACGAATGGGGAATGAAGTCGCCCGAAACCTTCGACGAACTGCTGGATGTGTGCAACGAAATTCTGGAAGAAGGGCTTCTGCCGGAAGAGACAGGGCTTCTGATGCAGAAATACACCCAGTCGGGCATGATGGACTTGTTCATGAAGTATTACATCATGACCTCCCTGCAGGAGGGACGCAGGCTGGACTTTACGGACGAAACGTTTCTGCATTACGTCCAGCGCATCAAGGACGAACTGCCCGCGGAAGAAGAGCCGCGCATGGCATTTGAAAATATTTTCATGATTCCGGGTGCTTCGTCCGCCCCGTCGCAGATGATTCAATTCGTGCCGCGCATTTTCCCGGAGCAGAACAGCGCGGTTGAAACGTATGTGACCATTGCTGTGGTGAACCCCTACGGCAAGAATCAGGAAGCCGCGATTCAGTTTTTGGAATACTGCGCGACACATCTGACAGATGGAAGTTACTTTATCTATGACAACCTGACCGAGCCGATTGAAAATCCGTCGATGGTGGCGCAGCTGGATGAACTTGCGGAAAAAATCGCACTGCTGGAACAGAAAGCAGATAAAGAGCGCGCGGACGAGGACACCCTGCGCGACTTGCAGGATCAGTACGCAAACATGGAGCAGTGGCGTTATTTCTCTTCGGCGGAGGATATTGCCTACTATCAGGAGATGGCGAAATCGCTGTATGTGTCCGAGGGTTCGCCGCTGACGTATGATGACGCGCTTCAGGTGTTGGTGCAGCGCTATCTGAACGGCGCGTTTGATGCGGCGACGTTCGCGAAGGAATGCCAGAATCATGTGGAAATGATTTACGCGGAAATCGGCGAATAATCAATAGAACCAAAAAACCTCGCGGCATCACCTGTCGCGAGGTTTTTATGTGCAAATCAAATCCCCGTTGCGGATTTCGCGGATGTGGCGATATTCTCCGCGTGGTCGCCGATACGTTCGAGGTTCGTCAGCATGTCCAGATAAATCATGCCGTTCTTCGCGGAACACTTGTGGTTCTTCAAGCGGTCCATGTGGTGGCTGCGGAGGGCTTCGGTCGTCGTGTCGATTTCGTCCTCTACGCCCTCCACTTCGCCCAGCAGCGTGTCGTCCGTTACCTGCGCCTTGAACATGTCCAGCGACCGCTGCATCTGCGCGCGCACAAGGTTCGACAGGCTTTCCAGCTCCTGTACCGCCTTGGGCGAGAATTTCACCTCGTCCTGATTCTTCAGCTGCGCCGATTCCATGATGTTCTGGCTGTGGTCGCCAATGCGCTCCATGTCGTTGACGACGTGGAACATCGAGCCGACCAGCTTCGTGTCCTTCTCGGACAGGTCAAGCCCTTTCACTTCCACCAGCGAATCGGTGATTTCGCGGTTCAGGTAGTCCAGCACGTCCTCGTTCCGCGCCAGTTCTTCGGACTTCTTCGCGTCCCACTCGTTGAAGCACTCCATCGCCCGCTGGAAGTTGCCCATCGCGATGCCGCCCATGCGCTGCACTTCGTTGAACAGCTGCGCCACGGCAATCGGCGGCGTTTTGAGCATACGTGCGTCAAAGTAGAGCAGCTTCATTTCCTCGGCGGTCGAGCCGTCGTCCTTGATCAGCAGGCACGCCAGCTTCTCCAGCCAGCTTGCGGCGGGCAGCAGCAGCGCCGTCGTCGTGACGTTGAAGAGAATGTGGACGATGGCGATTTGCAGCTTGAGGTTGCCGGGGGAGAGCATCTCGACCCAGCTTGCCAGCGGCAGGCAGCAGGCGATGATGACAAAAATCACCGTGCCGATGACGTTGAAGAGCAGGTGCACCGTCGCCGCGCGCTTGGCGGTGGAGTTTGTGCCCGCGCACGCCAGCAGCGCCGTGACGCAAGTGCCGATATTCTGCCCGAAGAGGATGAAGATGGCGCTGTCCAGCCCAATCAGCCCCTGCGCGACGAGCGTTTGCAGGATGCCGATGCTGGCGGCGGAGGATTGCAGGACGGCGGTGATGCCCGCGCCAATCAGCACGCCCAGAATCGGGATGTTGATGGACGCCATCGCCGTCTGGAAGCCCTCCCACGTCCGCAGCGGCTCCATCGCGCCGGACATGGTGTTCATGCCGATGAACAGGATGCCCAGACCCATCGTGATGGTGCCGAACTGCTTGGCGGTTCTGTACTTGTCGGGAAGATTCGAGAGAATCAGCCCCAGAAACGTGAAGATGGCGGCAAAATCAATCTGCACCGACAGCAGCAGCGACGTGACCGTAGTGCCGATGTTTGCGCCCATAATCACGCCGACCGCCTGCGTCAGCGACATCAGCCCCGCGTTGACGAAGCCGACGACCATGACCGTCGTCGCGGAGGAGGACTGCACCACCGCCGTGATGGTGATGCCCGCGAGCATGGCGAGGAAGCGGTTGCCCGTGACCATGCCCAGCAGCTTTTTCAGCCGTGTACCCGCCGCTTTTTCCAGCGCTTCGCCCATCAGCTGCATTCCGAACAGGAACAGCCCCAGTCCGCCGAACAGGGATAAGACATTCATAATCGTCATGATGGTTCGTTTCCTCCGAGCGTGCCGCAATGCAGCAGAATTCCGCCTGTGCGGGGAAAAATCGCATACATACCTACTTTACCACACTTTGCGCTTGTTTTCAACTGAATTTTACAGATTCATAGAGATTTTAGGCGGCGTTCAGCGGGGGAACAAAAGGTTCTTCACGGAATCTTGGGGGGGAAGAGCAGCTTGGAGGCGCGTCTGCGGACGCGCAGAGTTACTGGCAGGGACGCTTCGCTGCCTGCACCTTTGTTGACGGCTTCCTTGGGATTGGTCGGACGCGGAACAGTTGGGGCGTTGCCCCAAACCCCACAAGGGACGCTGTCCCTTGATCCTGCAAGGGGCAATTGCCCCTTGACCCCTTTTCGCGATTGGGTTGGTCGCACTTTCATGCTCCTTCCGCGTGCAGCTTTTGGGGGCTTCGCCTAAGCCCTTGTTTGCTTTCCCAACTTTCCGTGAAGAACCAAACAAAAAGCCGCCCCGAAAGGCGGCGAATGTCAAATTCGCAGCGGATGCCGCTTGGCAAATCAACATCTTGCGCGGAATGATCCCTGCGCCTGACGCACCATGTGGTAAAACGTCCCTTCTCCGCTGAGCGTCACCCGCTTCACCGGCTCGCCCACCACCCGGAATCCTGCCTTCTCGTAGCAGCGAACGGCGCGCGTGTTCCATGTCCGCACTTCCAGATACATCGGCTTGCCCGGATACAGCCGCTGGGATAAATCCCACGCCAGCGCCGTCATCTGCGTGCCGTACCCCTGCCCGCAGTGGTCTGGATGCGCCCCGATGCCGAAAAACACCTCGCTGCCCTCGTCCGACAGGTTCACGAAGCCCACCAGCGTTTCGCCATCATAGAAAGAATAGAAATTGCTTGCCGGATTCGCAAACCCGTATCCGTGCTTCTTCTGCTCGGCATACGGCGGATTGTTGTACATCGCGTATTCGCCGGGGTACTGCCACGCGCAGATGGCTTCCTTCTCGGCTTCGGTGGTCGGATGATACGTCAGCATGGGCGTTTTCCTCCTTGGGGATATTTCTGATTATGCAAAAAACCGGAGGCAGCCTGCGCCGCCCCCGGTCAAAATCCTCGATTATTGCAGCACAATGCCTTCTGCTTCCAGCTCCGCGCGGGTGCAGAGCCGCAGCGTCACAAAGTTCTGCTGGCAGATGATGTAGCTGCCGCCTTCGCGCGTGTCCTTGTTTTCCAGCGTCACGATGCCCTGCGCGATGCAGTCGTGGTCGGTGCAGCTGGCGTCGGTCATCTCGATGCTCGTCTCCGTGACGTGGATGATGTTCACGCACACGCCGTGAATCAGCCGGTAGTACCCGTCCTCCAGCAGCGGAATCGGCTCGTACGTCTTTGTGCCGACTGTCACAAGCAGGAACGCGACGGCTTCCGACGGGTCGCGAACCGCGCTTGCCATCGGGGAGGGCGCAATGCCGGGGTCAGTGCCGCGCGTCGCCGGGTTCAGCTTCGCGAAGCTCAGCGATTCGTTCGATGCCGCCAGAATCGCCTGCGCGTCGGCGAGGGTTTCCTGCGTCGTCGTCAATTCCGCCTCTGTCGCGGCCAGGGTTGCCTTTGTGGCTTCCAGCTCCGTCGTGGCGGTGGTCAGGCTGTCCTTCGTCGCGGCGAGTTCGTTTTGCGCGGTGGTCAGGCTGTCCTTTGTCGCGGCGAGTTCGTTTTCCGCAGTGGTCAGGCTGTCTTTCGTCGCGGAGAGTTCGGCTTCCTTCGCGGTCAGGGTGTCCTTCGTCGTCGTGAGTTCGGCTTCCTTTGCGGTCAGGCTGTCCTTCGTCGTCGTGAGCTCGGCTTCGGTGGCGGTCAGCGCCGTCTTGGTGTCGGACAATTCCGTCGTGGCGGCGGCAAGGGTGTCCTTCGTCGCGGTCAGCTCGGTTTCAGTGGCGGACAGGCTGGTTTTTGTGTCGGACAGCTCCGTCTGCGCGGCAGTCAGCGTGTTCTGCGTCACCGCCAGTTCGGCTTCCGTCGCGGCGAGCGCTTCCTTCGTGTTCTCCAGCTCATATTCCTTCGCCGGCAGGGATGCTTTCAGCGTGTCCAGTTCGTTCTGCGTGGCGGACAGCGTGTTCTTTACCGCCGCCAGTTCAGTCTGGGTGATAATCAGCGTGTCCTTCGTGGATGCCAGCGTGGTGTCGCGGCTGCTCAGGGCAGTCTGCGTTTCGACGAGGGTAGCTTCGGTGGACGCAAGGGCGTCCTTCGTCGCGGACAGTTCAGTTTCGCGGTCAGCAAGCGTGCCCTGCGTTTCGGCGAGGGTGGCTTCGGTGGACGCGAGGGTGTCCTTTGTGGCGGACAGTTCAGTTTCGCGGTCAGCAAGCGTACCCTGCGTTTCGGCGAGGGTGGCTTCGGTGGACGCGAGGGTGGTCTGGGTATCCGTCAAGGCGGCGGCGGTTGTGTCCAGCGTGGTCTGCGTGTCCGCGAGGGTCGCTTCGGTGGATGCGAGGGTGTCCTTCGCGGCGGACAGGCTGTTTTCGGTGTCCGCTAAGGTGGATTGGGTGGAGGACAGCGCGCTCTGCGTGTCCGTCAGCTGATTCCGGGTGTCCGTCAGCGAATTGTGGCTGACGATGAGACCGGCGCCAAGTGCGATGGAAGAGACTGCCAGCACGATGGCGGCAATCATCCAGATGATGGTCTTTTTCCGGGCGGCAATGGGGCTCATAGCAATCCTCCTAACAAACGACGAAAATGGGCAGAAACCTTCCGTTTTTTCCAGTTTACCACCATCGGGGGAAGTTGTCAATCTCGAATTTCGCGGAAGCACAAAAAACGCCCCTCCGCCGACAAAAGCAGAGGGGGCAGGGGAAGGAAGATTATTGGTTCTTCACGGAAAGTTGGGGGGCAAACAAGGACTTAGGCGAAGCCCCAAAAAGCTGCACGCGGAAGGAGCATGAAAGCGCGACCAACTCAATCGCGCGGAGGGGTCAAGGGGGGACTTCGTCCCTTTTCGTCTGCCCCTTGCAGGGTCAAGGGACAGCGTCCCTTGTGGGGTTTGGGGCAACGCCCCAACAGTTCCACGGGCGACCAGTATGCCAAACGCGCTCAACAAAGGTGCAGGCAGCGAAGCGTCCCTGCCAGTAACTTTGCGCGTCCGCAGACGCGCCCCCAAGCTGCTTTTCCCCCAAGATTCCGTGAAGAACCGAAAAAACCTCCGAAACACAGCCGCGTTTCGGAGGAAGAAAGATGTATATATAGAGGAAGTTACTTCTTTAGTTCAATCCCTTGCCCCTTCAGCCGCGCAACCACGCCGTCAACAACCGCCTGCACTTCGTCGCGGGTGAGCGTGCGCTCCGGGTGCGAGAAGGAGAGGCGAATCGTGATGGTCTTGCCGGTGATGTCGCTGTATGTGCCCAGCACGGTCACCTTCTGCACCAGCGGGGAGTTCTCCGCCTTCACCGCGTCCAGAATCGGCTGGCAGCGATTGACCACGAAGGTCAAATCCTGCTCCATGCCGGGGAAGCGGGACGGCTCGCGGTAGACGATGGGCGCGGGCGCGATGGACGCAAGCGCTTCCGTGTCGATTTCGGCAAACACAATTGCCGCCTTCTTGTCGATGTTCTTGCCGACAACCGGGTGCGCCACGCCGATTTCGCCGAGGTCAACGCCGTCCAGCACGATGGCGTTCAGGTTCTTCGGATGCTCATAGGAGTGGGTCGCGGTCATTGCGTGGAAGGACAAATCCTTGTGCAGGATGTCGCTCACGGCGACGCACAGCATGTCGCGCAGGCGGAAATACAGCGTTTCCACGTTATCGACCTTGCTGAAGCGCGCCACGCACAGCTTCTTGTGTTCCTTCGCCAGCTTGTTTTCGTCCACACCGTCGATGACGTGACCGATTTCAAAGATGCCGAACGACGGCGCATAGCCCGTGTTGACCTTCACCTGGCACAGCTGGGTGGGAATCATGGAGCGGCGCAGCGTCTCGATGTTGGGGTTGGAGGCGTTGAGCAGCTTCACGTTGTCCTCGACGGCGATGCCGAGCTTCTTGTAGTCGTCGGCGTACTGCCAGATGTAGGAATGCACCTCGTGCAGCGAATAGCGCTTGACGAGGATGTCCTTCAATTTGTCCTCCACCGTCTTTTCGGTGGACATGCGAACCGGGTAGAGGGGGGATTCCGCCGTGTGCAGGTCGAAGTTGTCGTAGCCGTAAATGCGGGTGATTTCCTCGATGATATCCGCCTTGATGGTTACGTCCTTCGTCGCGCGCCAGGAGGGGACGTCCGCGGCGAAGGAATCGCCATTGCGCATCATGCCGAAGCCCAGCGCGGTCAGCGTGTGCATGATTTCGTCGGAGGAGATGTTGATGCCGGTGTAGCGGTCAACAAACGCCTTGTCAAAGGACAATTGCACCTTCGGATAGTGGAAGGCGTACTCGTCGGTCAGGCGGGAGGTGACGCGCATTTCCGGGTCGTATTCCTGCAAAAGCTTGACGAAACGGGCGATGGCGACGGTCGTCATTTCCGGGTCAAGGCTCTTTTCGTAGCGGGCGGAGGCGTCGGTGCGGTGGGCGAGGCGGACGCTGCTCTTGCGGACGGACGCCGCGTCGAAGGTGGCGGATTCCAGCGTCAGGCTCGTCGTGTCATCGACGATTTCGCTGTCCAGACCGCCCATGATGCCCGCGATGGCAACCGGCCTGTCGCCGTTGCAGATCATCAGCGTGTTCGGGTCGATGGTGCGCTCCACCTTGTCCAGCGTCTGGAAGGTGAAGCTCTCCGGGAAGCGGCGGATGCGGATTTTCTCCACCTTGCGGCTGTCGAAGGCGTGCATCGGCTGCCCCATTTCCAGCATCAGGTAGTTCGTCAGGTCGGCGAGGAAGTTGATGTCGCGCATACCGCAGTAGTTCAGGCGGATACGCATCGCCATCGGGCTGACGTGGCGGTTGATGTTCTCCACCCGCAGGCAGGAGTAGCGCTGGCACAGCGGGTCTTCAATCTTCATGTCGATGGCGGGCAGATTGTTGTACGCCGCCAAATCCGCCACGGGCAGGGCTTTCAGCGGACGGCCGGACAGGGTAGAAAACTCGCGCGCCATGCCGTAGTGCCCCCACAGGTCGGGGCGGTTCGTCAGGGACTTGTTGTCCACCTCGAAGATAATATCGTCAATGGGGTAGAGCGCCTTCAAATCCGTGCCGCAGGGAACATCCTCCGGGATGACCATGATGCCGGAATTGTCGTCGCTGATGCCGATTTCCTTCTCCGAGCAGCACATGCCGTAGGACGTGTACCCGGCGAGCTTGCGCGGGCTGATGGTGATGTCGCCCAGCTGCGCGCCCACCTTCGCGAACGCGGTTTTCATGCCCAGCTGCACGTTCGGCGCGCCGCAGACCACGTCGGTCAGATGCCCGTCGCCCGCGTCCACCTTCAGCAGGTGCAGCTTGTGGGATTCGGGGTGATTCTCTACGCTGACGATCTGCGCGGCGACAACGCCGGACAAATCCGCGCCCTTGTGGAAAATTTCATTCTCAACTTCCGCCGTGGACAGGGAGAACTGGCGAATCAGCGCCATTTTGTCAAGACCCGTCAGGTCAACGAAGTCGGAAATCCAGTTCATTGAGATCAGCATGTTCGTCTTTCCTCCGCATTACTCGTCGTCCGTGAACTGCGCCAGGCGCGTCAGGCTGCCGCTGTTCAGGTCGCGAATGTCCTTCACGCCGTACTTCATCATGGCAAGGCGCGTCATGCCCAAGCCGAACGCGAAGCCGGTGTACTGCTCCGGGTCGATGCCGCCGGCCTTCAATACTTCGGGGTGAATCATGCCGCAGGGGCACAGCTCCAGCCAGCCGGAATGCTTGCACGACGGGCAGCCCGTGCCGCCGCAGATGAGGCAGGAAATATCCAGCTCAAAGCCCGGCTCAACGAACGGGAAGAAGCCCGGACGCAGGCGGACTTTGATGTCCTTGCGGAACACCTCGCTCAGCATCGTCTTCATGAAGTAAATCAGGTTCGCGATGGAAATATCCTTGTCCACCATGATGCCTTCCATCTGGAAGAACGTGTTCTCATGGCAGGCGTCGGTCGCCTCGTTGCGGAAGCAGCGGCCGGGGAAAATCGCCTTAATCGGCACGCCACCGTCGACCAGCGCGTCGCGGTAGCGGCGGTAGATGGCGTTCTGGGCGGCGGAGGTCTGCGTTTTGAGCAGCTGCCCGTTGTCCAGATAGTAGGTGTCCTGCATGTCGCGCGCGGGGTGGAACTTCGGAATGTTCAGGCTCTCGAAGCACTCGTAGTCCGTCACGACCTCGGCGTAATCCTCCACCGTGAAGCCCATCGACTTGAACACCTGCTCGCACTGGCGCTGCACCAGCGTAATCGGGTGATACGACCCGCGGGTCATGTCCGGCGGCATGGAGATGTCAAATTCGGGCAGGGCGTTGATTTCGCGCTGCAATTCCTGTGCCTTGAGCGCCTCCAGCTTTTCCGCCAAGGCGACGGTGATGGCGGTCTTCAGCTCGTTCGTCTCGCGCCCGACGGTCTTTTTCTGCTCGTCGGTCAAGCCGCCCATGCCCTTGAGCGCGTCGGTCACTTTGCCCTTGCGGCCGAGGTAATTCACGCGCAGGGCTTCCAGATCCACCATGTTGGCGATCTTCTTCAGCTCGGAATCAAAGCTGCTTTTCAGGGCTTCGATCTTCTCGTTCATTCCGGATGTTCCTCCTTACAGTTGGATGAAAAAAGCCCGTCCCATCGTTTGATGAGACGGACTGAATCCGCGGTACCACTCGTCTTGCGGCAAGGAAAAATCCCATTGCCGCCGCTTGATAGGCGATAAGGCTGCCCACGCCGAAAAACTCACGGGATGAAGGTTCACGCCGTGCGCCCTGCCACCTCGCACCACCCGGCGGCTCTCTGATATCCTATTTCCTGCATTCGCCTGTGCCATCTGCTCGCGCCTTTTTCCTTCTGGCGTCCGCTCGTTCCACTTAGCGTAGCGCTGCTACGCTGCGTTTCACTCCCGTTAGCCAGCAGAAAAAATTCGCTTCGCATCTTGGCACATTCTCATTTGAAAATAGGAAGGGGACTTGCACGCGCTACTGTTTCCCGGTCATCGCTTCCAATATTTCGCTGACTTTCGTCGGCACGCTCTATCTTACCATAGGTTGGGGCGTTTTGCAAGGGGGCAAATGCGGAATTCGGAATCCGGAATGCGGAATAAAAATCGCACGGAAGTGGAATTCTTTCCATCTTACAGGCGAACAAACCATGAATTTTTCCGATTTCTTATTTACAAGCCATTTTTTTGTGCTATACTGTAAGATGCGTTATCATGTAAAGCGCGATTCAGGCGCTTGCGTGAAAGTCCGCGCGGGGGAGGGACAAAATGCCCTCCGCACAAGGCGCGGCAGGGAACTTCGCGCACAAACGCGCGGAAGAAAGGAAAGGAAGCCGGATGAGCAACAGCCGTCCACCCTATGATGGCGCCGGGGACGCCGGACAGAATCCTCAGCAGCCTGGTTTTTCGCAGGGCAATTATCCGCCGGCGCAGGGCTATGCCCCGAATGGCGGCTACGTGCCCAATGATGCCTATGGTCAGGGCTACGCGCCGCAAAACGGCTATGGGCAGCCGCAATATGGTCAGCAGGGGTATGCGGATTATCAGCAGCCCTATGGTCAGCAGGGATACCAGCAGCCATACGGTCAGCAGGGCTACGAGCAGCAGGGTTATCAGCAGCCATACGGTCAGCAAGGTTATCAGCAGCCGTATGGGCAAGGCTATGAGCAGCAGGGGTATCAGCAGCCATACGCCCAGCAGCCTTATCAGCAGCAGCCGTATGACCAGCAGGGGTTTGTGCAGCCCGGCGGATATCAGCAGCCCTACGAGCAGCAGGGGTACAGCCAGCCGAATCCGGCGTACAATCAGCAGGGGTACAGCCAGCAAAATCCGCAGGAAACGGATTTGCCGCCGGAGCAGCAGTACGCGCAGTACACCCCCGACGGTCAGCGCGTGTACCCGACGTCGGGGCGCAGCGGCTTCCGGGTGCAGCCGGCGGCGCACAGGGAAATTCCGTGGGATACGATTGCAAAAGTACTGATGTTCGGCGTGCTGCCGATTCTTTTCATCTTAAGCATGGTCTTTGCGTGGACGGCGGTGAAGTGGGTCGTCCTCGTCGGCGCGGGGGCGCGCATCGCCGCGCGGTGGCGAGCAGCGCCGCGATGTGGCTCCGCGAGCTGGTCACGCCCAACGCGCGGCTGGTGCTGTCGCTTTTGCTGGCGTCGGCGGCTGTCGTCTGCCTCGTCAGCGCACTGGCGACGAACGCGGCGGACAATCAGAACCCCGCGCAGCCGAATCAGCCCGGTCAGATGCAGCAGGGGAGTACATCGGGCAATAACCTCGATGTCAACCTGACCGCGACGGACACGCCCAATCCCGCGCCCACGCCCACCGCGACGCCTGTGGATGACTCCGAGGAGTGCTACGCGCAGCTGCATTCCTTCTTCACGCTGTGGAAGAACAACGCCATCAGCCAAATGGTCAACCTGACGGCCCCGTCGTGGCGCAGCAGTATCAAGGGTGGCACGGACGCGGTGACGCAGAAGCTCTTCGGCGAGGTGCTGACCAACCGCACGCCCGTCAGCTGGGATTTCACGGCCATCACGGGCACATCGAACGACATTGCCCGCATGGTCACCGTGCGCGCCGTCATCAACAAGAACAACACCCTGGGCGAAAGCGTCTACCTGTGGAAGGTGCGCATGGTCAAGGAGGACGGCGTGTGGTACGTTGACCCCGCGACGCTGCAAAGCAACGAGCAGGAAAGCACCGCCACCCCGACCAACGCCCTTGCCACCCAGCCCGTGCTGAACACCAGCCATCCGGACTTGATTCTCTACTACAACCAAAACGGCGGAACGTATTACCACATCGACCCGAACTGCGCGTCCATCAATCAGCGGTATCGTCCGCTGACGGCATCCTTCAAGTGGACGCAGATTGACGACGAACCGTACAAAAACCTGGAGCAGTGCAAGGTGTGCGGCGCACCCCTGCGCGAAGACAAGAGCAACTGATACTCACATATAATATTAGGAGGACAACACGATGGACACCAATGCCAAGCTGTATCAAGACATGACGAAGATTCTCGTCAAGCGTGAGGACATCCAGAAGGCCGTTGCCCAGCTGGGACGGGAAATCACCCGCGACTATCAGGGACGCGATCTGGTGATGGTTTGCATTTTGAAGGGCGCGAGCGTCTTCTTCTCCGACCTCATCCGCGAGGTCGATTTGCCCGTGACGCTGGATTTCATGGCGCTTTCGAGCTATCGCAACTCCACCAAGTCCTCCGGCGTGGTCAATCTGGAGAAAGACCTGTCCGTGTCCATTAAGGGGCGCGACGTGCTGATTGTGGAGGACATTGTGGACAGCGGCAACACGCTGTTCTACCTCGGCAAGTATTTGATGGGCCGCGGCGCGTCCTCCATCCGCATTGCGACGCTGCTGGACAAGCCCGACCGCCGCAATCCCGAACACAACCTGACGGTGGATTACCACTGCTTCAAGATTCCGGATGAGTTCGTCGTCGGCTACGGGCTGGATTTCGCCGAGAAGTACCGCAATCTGCCGGATATCGGCGTGCTGGACAGCCGCGTGTACGGCGCGGCGCGCGAATAAATCAGCCGATTTTTCCCCAAATAAAGATAAAATTTTTGTAAAGATGGATTTTTCCGCACACGTCATTCGTCTATATGGGTATACGCCGCAACAGGCGGATGGCGCTGGAACGGAAGGAGGATGCTCGCATTGAAGAAGTCTCGCGGGATGTTCGGCTACGTCGCGGTTCTGCTGCTGATGGTGCTCACCATTTCGATGCTGTTCACCAACGGCTTTGGCAGCAATACCCGTGACCGCCGCATCACCTATCCCCAGCTGCTGACGATGATTGAGGAGGGGCAGGTTCGCTCCGTCGCCATCCGCGGCACGTCGCTGGTGGGCGTGACGACAACAACAACGGTCGCCGACGCGGATTTCCCCGACAAAAACTACGATTTTGAAACCATCATCGGCGCTGATTTCATCGTCACCGCGCGGCAAATGCAGGCGGCGAAGCTTAATAAGCCGCTGGACGAGGTGTCCGTCAAGGATTTGACGTTCACCATCATCTACCGTCAGCCGCTGACCACCCCGTGGTGGTATGATTTGATTCCGCTGGCAATTTCGCTGGTGCTCTGCGGCGTGATGTTCTGGCTGATTATGCGCGCGCAGACCGGCGGCAACGGCAAGGTGATGAACTTCGGCAGAAGCCGGGCGCGCATCCATGACCCGAACAAGAACAAGGTGACGTTCGCCGACGTCGCGGGCGCGGAGGAAGAGAAGGAAGAACTCAAGGAAATGGTGGACTTCCTGCGCAACCCCAAGGCGTACATTGACATGGGCGCGCGCATCCCCAAGGGCGTGCTGCTTATCGGCCCGCCCGGCACGGGCAAAACCCTGCTGGCAAAGGCGGTTGCGGGCGAGGCGGGCGTGCCGTTCTTCTCCATTTCCGGCTCTGACTTTGTGGAGATGTTCGTGGGCGTGGGCGCGAGCCGCGTCCGTGACCTGTTCGACCAAGCCAAGCGCGCTGCCCCGTCCATCATCTTTATTGATGAGATTGACGCGGTGGGTCGCCATCGCGGCGCGGGTCTGGGCGGCGGACACGACGAACGCGAGCAGACGCTGAACCAGCTGCTGGTCGAGATGGATGGCTTCGCAATCAACGAGGGCGTTATTGTCATGGCGGCGACGAACCGCCGCGACATTCTTGACCCCGCGCTGCTGCGTCCCGGCCGCTTTGACCGCACGATTCTCGTCAATTACCCCGATATGGCGGGGCGTGTTGCCATCCTGAAGGTGCACGCCAAGGGCAAGCCCCTTGCGGATGATGTGGATTTGGAGAATATCGCCAAGCGCGTGCCTTTCTCCACCGGCGCGGAGCTGGAAAACATCATGAACGAAGCCGCGATTCTGGCGGCGCGCGGGCGCTTGAAGGCCATCAATCAGCAGACGCTGGTGGAGGCAATCTCCCGCGTGCAGATGGGCCCGGAGAAGCGCAGCCACAAGGTGACGCAGCGCGACAAGCGCATGGTCGCCATCCACGAGGCGGGTCACGCCATCGTCGGGCACGTCCTGCCCAACTGCGACGAGGTGCACCTGATTACCATCGTCCCGCGCGGGCAGGCGGGCGGCTACACGCTGTCCCTGCCGACGGAAGAGGACGATTTGCAGACTTACAGCCAGCTGATGGACTTCGTGGCGATGGGGCTGGGCGGTCATGCCGCGGAGCAGCTTTATCTGGGCGAGTTCACCACCGGCGCAACGAGCGACCTGAAGAAGGCGACGGAGGTCTGCCGCCGCATGGTGACGCAGTTCGGCATGAGCGAAAAGCTGGGTCCGGTCTATCTTGACGGCGATCAGGAAGTGTTCGTCGGCATGGAGTTCGGGCAGAGCCGCGGGTACAGCGAAGAAATGGCGGCGCGCATCGACGCGGAAGTCAAGCGCCTGCTGGAGGAATGCTACCAGAAGGCGGTGGACGCCCTGAGCGCCAACCGCGACCGCATGGAGAAGCTGGTGGACGCGCTGCTCAAGTACGACACCATCAGCCGCCGCGAGTTCGTCACCCTGATGGAAACGGGCGCGCTGCCGGATATTCAGGATGCCGACACCCGCACCACGGGCGATGTGATGATGCAGGATATGGCGGACGAAAAGAAGGAAGAAAGTTCCGAAAAGTCCGCCGAAACGCCTGAAAAGAGCGCGGAAACGCCTGATAAGACGGCGGATGTGCCCGAAAATCACCCGGATGCCCCCCATGAAGCCTGATTTGCACACCCACACCACTGCTTCCGACGGGCTGCTTACGCCCGCGGAGCTGGTGGCGCTGGCGGACAAGCACCGCGTGACGCTCCTTGCCGTGACCGACCATGACACGTTTGACGGCGCGGCGCAGCTGCTGGGGAAAACCACGCCGATGCCGATTCTGCAAGGTGTCGAATTGTCCCTGCGCGATATGCCCGGCCTGCACCTGCTCGGCTACGGGCGCGGGACGGATACGCCCCTGCACCGCAAGGTTCGGGCGCTGTCCCAAATGCGGCTCGGACGCGCGCGGCAGATGGTGGTGAAGTTGAAACGGCT
>ERZ780052.358-NODE-358-length-18134-cov-6.238951_pt1 | contig 18134 bp, 13 predicted proteins | sample MGYA00511845_ERZ780052 | MGnify/ENA primary metagenome ERZ780052 (study PRJEB29588, sample SAMEA1970897) | human gut metagenome | biome: human gut; feature: human-associated habitat; material: faeces | place: Denmark | collected 2008/2010 ...
TGTGGCACACCAGCTCAGAGTCGTACTGCGCGCCCACGCCCGCCAGCGACTTCCGCTCCGCCTGCGGAATGCCCAGCCGCTCAAACGTGTCCTTAATGTCCTGCGGCACGTTCTCCCAGTTGTTCTGCATCTTCGTGTTCGGGCGGACATACGTCGCGATGTGGTCGATATCCAGCCCGTCCAGCGACGGCCCCCAGTCCGGCACGCGCATATTATTGTAGATTTGCAGCGATTCCAGCCGGAACTGCTCCATCCACGCCGGGTCGTTCTTCTCCTTGGACAGCTTCTCGACGATGGCGGGGGTCAAGCCGGCTTCCATGCGGTACGCGTCATGCTCCGCGTCGCGAATATCATAAATGCTGCGGTCAATGTCCGCAACTTGGCTCTTCTCTGTCATGCCGCTCCCCCATCAGCCCTTGAAGCCCTTTTCGTTGATTTCTTCCACCAGCGCCGCGTCGCCTTCGCGCACAATGACGCCGTTTTCCATCACATGCGTGCGGTCAACACGCAGCGCCTCCAGAATGCGCGTGCTGTGGGTGATAATCAGCAGCGAACCGTGCGTTTTTTCGCGGAACAGGCGGACGCCCTCGGACACCGTACGCACCGCGTCCACGTCCAGACCGGAGTCGGTTTCATCCAGAATGGCGAGCTTGGGTTCGAGCATCAGCATTTGCAGGATTTCCGCCTTCTTCTTTTCGCCGCCGGAGAAGCCGACGTTCAAATCGCGCTCGGCGTAGCTTTCATCCATCGACAAAAGCGCCATCGTTTCCTTCAGCTTCTTCTTGAAGTCCCACAGGCGGATGCGGCTGCCGCTCTTCTGCTCCAGCGCCGTGCGGATAAAGGCGCTCAGCGTCACGCCCGGCACTTCCAGCGGATTCTGGAAGGACAGGAAAACGCCCTTCTTCGCGCGCTCATTGACGGGCATAGAAGTGATATCCTCGCCGTCAAACGTGATGCTCCCCCGCGTCACCTGATAGGCAGGGTTGCCGGTGATGGCATAGCCGAGGGTGGATTTGCCCGTGCCGTTTGGGCCAAGGAGGACATGGGTTTCATCCGTGCCGACGGAGAGGTTGACCCCGTGGAGGATTTCCTTTTCGCCCACCTGAACGTGCAGGTCGCGGACGGACAGCAATTCAGCGTGTTTCATATTGCAAAAGCCCTTTCTCTGGCTGATTGATGAATCATTCTTGTGCGGCAGTTTATAACCTACTTCCGCAATAGGATTTTACTCCCGATTCCCATGCTTGTCAAGAGGAATATGCAAGTTCCTATGGATTTTGAGTGTTTTGGAATAGCGCGCAGGGAACGCCCGCTCCGCCACAAATCCCCCCGAAAAAAAAAGCGCATCCCCTTCGCGTTTGGAAGAGGATGCGCCCCGTTTGTCAATCAGCCCAGCGGCTTGATTTCGGTGATTTCAAAGAACAGCGCGGTTTCGCTGCCCTTGACGTTGAGCACCTTCAGCAGTTCTTCGTCCGTCACCTGCTGGAGCACCATGCGCGCACCGGCGGTGATGTAGGGCTTTGCGCCTTCCTCGGTGGAGGGGTTCGCGGCGTAGACCGCCAGCGCTTCGCCCGTGCGGAGCAGGTTCTGCTTCGTCTGGTTCTCCGCCAGACCCATCTGGATGTAGTACTTGTCCTCGTTCTTCACGCACGCGAAGATGAACACGCCCGCGTTCGCCGTGCCGTCGGGGTTGGTGGTGCACACGAGGTACGTGCCGGAGAAGGAGTTGATGGCGTTCATCAGGTCATCCCCGGTCAGGGCGGAATCCGCGTAGTAGCTCGCGACGGACGCGGAGGTAAACGCATCGGTTTCTTCCGCCAGCACCGCCGTCATCGACAGCGACAGGACAAGCGCGCACACCAGCGCAAGCAGCTTCTTCATAAATAGAACCTTCCTTTCGCGCGTCCAGATTTTTCCCCGGAATCGCGCCTGTGATAGTTCTATTTTACACCCTACCTGCGTTCTTGTCAAGGTTTTCACAAAGCATTTTCCCCGCCCATTTTTAGGCATTCCAGCACCGTTTGCAGCATCTTTTCCGAATCCACCGGCTTGTTCAGGAACAGGTTCATGCCCGCCTCGCGGCTGCGCTGTTCGTCCTCGGAGAAGGTATTCGCGGTCATTGCTACAATCGGGATGGTCGCCGCATCCGGGCGCTGCATCGCGCGAATCGTCCGCGTTGCTTCCATTCCGTCCATCAGCGGCATCATCACGTCCATCAGGATGCAGTCAAACGTACCCGGTTCGCTTTCGGAAAAGCGGCGAACCGCCTCCTTCCCGTTCCACGCCTGAGCGACAGTCGCGCCCGCGCCCTCCAGTATGTACTGGCTGATTTCCATGTTCAGCTCGTTATCCTCCACCAGCAGTATGTGCGCGCCCTTGATGGACGCCGCCTGCTCCGGCTTGGCGGATTCCGCTTCCGGCGGATTCGGATCTACGCGGAACGGCAGGGTGATGTAGAACGTTGTGCCGACGCCCAGTTCGCTCTCAAAGTGGATTTCGCCGCCCATCTGCTCGACAAGTTCCTTGGCAATCGGCAGCCCCAGCCCCGTGCCCTTGTAGGCAGTGCGCGCGCCGGATTCCTCCTGCGCGAACGCCTCAAACGCGTGCTGCTGGAACGCCGCACTCATGCCGCGTCCCGTGTCGGCACAGGTGAAAAGGAACGTCGCCGTCGTGCCGTCAAAGCCTTTCTCCTCGCAGGAGATGGTCACGCTGCCGCCGGGGCAGTTGTACTTGACCGCATTGCCGACAACGTTTTGCAGCACCTGATGCAGGTGCATCGGCGAGCCAATCAGGTTTTCGTGATTCCACGCCAGCGTCTTGCAGGACACCTGCACGTTTTCGTGCCACGCCTGCCCCTCCACCATCGTCACAATTTCGCTGACCATCTGGCGCAGGTTGAACGGCTTCTCTTCCAGCGTCACCGCGCCGGATTCGAGCTTGTTCATGTTCAGCACATCGTTGACCAAATCCAGCAGGAAGCCCGATGCGGTCATAATTTTCTCGCGGCACTCTTCCTGCTTTGCTTCGTCGCCCACATATCGGCGGCTGATTTCCACCATGCCGCGGATGCCGTTAATCGGCGTGCGGATATCGTGGCTCATGCGGCGCAGGAAGTCCGTTTTGACGATGTTGGCGCGTTCGGCGTCCTCCGCCGTCTTTTTCAATTGCAGCTGATAGTCGCGTTCGCGTTCCTTCTCCGCCGTCACGTCCTGCGTCACCATCAGCACCGATTCGAGCCTGCCGCGGCGGTCGTAGTTCTGCGGCAGCGTCGTCATCAGGTACACCTTTTCCTTCGGGTCGCGGAACTCCAGCGTCAGGTTCGGGTTTTCCTTCAAGCGCTGCGCCAAGGTCGTCAGGTCGCAGTAGCTGATGAACGCCTCGCGGAAATCCGGCGCAACGTTTTGAGCCGCTTGCATCTGCACCACTTCGTTCATGCTCCACGTGCGGTCCATCTTCATCAGCTGCTCCACCGGGTGCTTGATGATGCGTACCGTGCCGCGCTGGACGTTAACAAGGAACGTGAAGCAGTAGATTTCGCTGATGGCGCTGATAATCCGCGCCTGCTCGCTGTTCCTCTCCAGTGCGCGGCGGGACTGCTGGGCGCGCAGCCACGCGAAGCAAAGCCAGATTCCCATGTAAATCAGCGTGCCGTAGAGGAGAATGGTGTTGCGGGAATTGTAGACGGCAAGATCCGGGAACATGGCGTACACCGAGTAGTTCTCAAACGCCGTGCGCTTGCCCGACCACGCCGTCATACCGTCAACAATGTGCAGCCGCCCCGATTCGTCCCACTGCGCATGGGGGATGCTGCCTTCCTCGATTTTTTTTACGTCGTGCCCGACGATTTCGGCGCTGTTGGAAGCAATGATGGTTTTGCCGTCCGACACGGTGACCGTGCCGTCCATTGCAAACGTGAAGCCGCTGAAGAGTGTCTCCAGCTTCATGTCGCTCGCGTCCTCTTCCTCGCGCTCGGCGTATGCCACCACAAGGCCCGGCGCGTCCTCGCGCGCGACGGCGGCGAAATCCACCGTGCGACTGCCCACCTGCGTCCGCGTCATGTATGCCTTTACGGGGTAATCCACAATCTCCCGCACCGTCGGCTTTTGCAGCATTGAATGCAGCGCCGCCGCTGTGTCGCCGTCAATCGTCGTTTGGATGACGGCATTCATGTCCGCATCAAGGATGACGATGCCCGTCAGCCGCTGCGCATAGGCGTACCGGTCAAGCTGTTCGTTCGTTATCATCCCCGTTTCCGCGATGCGGGAGTTGAGCTCCGCCGTTTTGTCCAGCAGGCGGATTTCGCTCTTGGCGCGTTCGTTCGACATGGCGTTGAAATACTGTTCGAGCCGCGCCACCGCAAAGTCAAGCGTTGCATCCATTGCCTGCCAGACATTGCGTGTATCATGCCACGTCAGCACAACAAAGGATGTGACAAGCATTACCAGATACAGTGTCAGCGGCATCCAGAGCATGCTGATGAAGCCTCGCCGCTTATGAGAGGTTTCCTGTTTCATTTGCTTTCGATTCCTCCCATGCGGACGGTGCCGTTGATGCCGTATGCCGTCAAAATCTCCGCCATCGTGCCGTCCGCCGCCATTTCAGCCAGCGTCTGCTCCAGCTGCCGCGCCAGTTCCTCGTGCGTCCCCTTCTGGAACGCGACGCCGAGTTCCGCCGTGCCCAGCAGGGTTTCCAGCTTCCGGTAGCGCCCTTCATTCTCCGCAAGGAAGATGTTCAGCACGCACTCATGCCCGACAATCGTGTCCGCGTAGCCCTTGCGCATGACAGCGAACACCTCCTCCATCGACGAGAAGCTGTACACCGTTTTGACCTTCGGGATGCCCGGCTGATCCTGCCGAATCAGCAGATATTCCGCCCAGCTCGTCGCCTGAACCGCCGCGCGGCAGCCCGCCAAATCAGCCAAATCCGCATAGGCGCTGTCCGCGCGCACCACCGCCACCAGACGGCTGAACAGGTTGAGTCGCGCCCATGTGTACTTGTCCTCGCAATTGTTCATCATGAACCCGCTCCACAGGCAGTCCACCGTGCCGTCTGCCAGCGCTTCGTCCTTATCCTCCCACGCCACATGGCGGAAGACAGGCGCATACCCCATGCGCCGGAAGGCTTCGCGCGCCATTTCAACATCCACGCCCTGCGGCGAGCCATCCACGTTGTAGTAGCTGTACGGCTGATATTCGTCGCTGCCGATGATTATTTTCGGCAGATTCTCCCCTTTCTCCGCCCGCGCCGACGGCAGGAAGAGCAGCGCAAACAGGAGAAGCAGCGCACTGCTCCTCCCGATAAACCGACCAAGATTCCACTTCTGTTCACGCATGTTTTTTGTCCTTATGCCAGCTGCCGCACGGCGTCCAGCACAATCTGCTGCTGCTGCGCCACGGCGTCGTAGAGGGCAGTGTCCGTCAATGGTTTGCCCCCGCGCATTTCTTCCGTCAGCGCGAACGCAGCGCGGTACAGGCCGTCAAAGCCGAGGTTCTGCGCCACGCCCTTGAGCGTGTGCGACGCGCGGAACGCCGTTTCCCAGTCCTGCGCTTTCACCGCTTCGGTCAGCTGGGCGTAGGTTTTGTCGTCGGCATACTTCTTCACAAAGCGCAGCACCATCGACTCCTTGGGGATTCTGTTCAGGGTTGCGTCATAATCGCCGCCGACTGCGGCGTAAAACTCCTTGAGCGTCATGGATTTTTCCTTTCTTTTGCGTCCTGACAGCAAAAAATGCCGTATAATGGCAAGTGTTCATCCGAATGCAGGATTCCACTTTCCATTATACGGCGACAATGGAGATTGTCAAGCGGGTTACATTCATTGCAGCCGAACTTGCAGAAATTGTGCTGCAATATTACGTTTCCTGCCGATAGCCCCCTTTTTTTACTTTGCTGATGATTCTGTCGAGTGCTTTCACCTGTGTCCATTCTTCACCGCCGATTTGAACAAAGAATGCACGCACCTGTTTGCCCAATTCGATTGCTTCTTCCTCACGTCCCAGCAGTGCAAGTGCACGAACACGCGCCGACTCGACCACCTTTGCATCAATTTCCCCCATCTGCTGGCGCACAATCGGCAGCACCTGATTTAGGGCTTCATTTGCTTCCTTTCCTTGTTTTAATTCGAGCAAATTAGAGATATACGCCATTTTGAAACAGCAGTACAGTGAGTTGTTTTCGCCAAATAGTTTCTGCACTTTTTTAAGCGCATCAACTACAGTCTCCTGTGTTTCCAACCTTCTCCCCATTTCCTGCATAATCGTCACATAATTGTACAGTGCCGTAAAATACGTTTTTGTGTTTTTCGGCGTATGCTCAACAGCAGCCTTCGCGTAAGAAAGTGCCTTTTCATATTCCTCCAGAATATGAAAAACCAATTCGCACCCTTCATAGAAGGCAAACGGCAAATTGTCAACATCCTTCGTTTTTTCTTCCATTAGCTCCGCCAGTGCTTTGATTCGCTCTCTGGGCATACCTGCCAGTCCCATTGCACAAAGCACCTGCGCAAGCTGCCCAGCCGCATCAACCACGCGCTTTGGTTCATCCAACGCTTCCATAAAGCAGGAAATGGCTGCATCCAAATCTTCTTGCGGCACATTTTCCTTGTTCAGCAGTGCAATAGCTGTTTTCTCCGCTCTCATTGCCGCTGCATTCGGATGGTTCAGCGGAATCAGTTCGCCAATTCGGGCAAGGAATTTGCTGGTATTTTCACGCTCCATCTGCTGCGCCTGATTGCCACAGGTCAGCAGCATAAACTCTATATCATCTTCACAAGCGCTGGAAAGATTCGCAATCACTTTTTCGCCATCTTTCACCAAATCGCCGCCCAGAATGGAATCAAGTGCCAAACTGAAACATCCGTCCAAGAAGCGTCCATGTTCTGTCTTTTGAAGTTCACCTTGCTTCTTTTGTCGCCACAATTCCAGTCGTGCGGCAGGAATTTCTCCCCCATGAAGATTCAAAAGGTAAAAAATCGCCACTGTCATGCCGCCCATCACCTCAACAGGCGCGTCATCGAAGTCTGAAATTGCGTACAACGCCAGCGACATCAGCGGCGCCGTCCGATAATCTGTCTCGCGGTAATGCGCTTTGCACTCCTCGAACACCTCCGCCAGCCTCGGCACCTTCTCCATCGGCGGCAGCAGCGGCCGGAAGCTCTCCGCCAGCACGGGGTGCATCGCGTATCCGCGCCAGTTCGATGTCAGCAGCCCGTAATCCGCCGCGGTTTCGAGCGCGGAGAGCAGCTCATCCTCCGTGCCGAAGTCGCGCAGGAGGGTCAGCGCGTCCCGCACCGGGATTGTCCACGCCGGAAACGTGGCGAAAACCGCCAGCACCTGCCTTTCGCGGTCGGTCAGCGCGTCGGAGGACACCATCTGGGCGATTCTCTGCGCAATCGCTGTATTCGCCGCCCGCCAGCCGCAGTCCCTCCGGGCTGATGCGGTCAAGCTCTTCCAGCAGCTGATGCATCGTCCAGCGCTTCATCTTCGCCAGATGCGCCAGCAGGATAATCGCCAGCGGATGCCCCGCCACGCGCGAAAGCACCTGATGCAGCGCCTCCGTTTCCGCGCTGCCCATGCCCTGCAAGTACGGGTCGTGCTGGACAAACAGCGCCCTGCTCGCTTCCTCCGACAGCAGCGGCACGGCGATATTCCGGAAGCCCTCGCCCAGCGGGAAGCGCGTCGTCACCAGCACATCGCAGCCCCAATGCTCTATCTCGCGCAGCCCCTCGTCCGCTTCCGGCGGCATATCGACACTGTCAATCAGCAGCAGCGTCCGCCCCTGATAGGGCGCTTCCAGCTTCTCGCGCACTGTTGAGAGCACGTTCTCCTCCGCCACGCCGTCCAAGCCGTCAAACGCCATGCGCAGGCTCGCCGTCAGACTTTTTTCGTACTGCACCCACGCCATGCGGCTGAACAGCTCTTCCTTCGCCAGCACCGCCAGCGCCTGCCGGGTCATTTCCGTTTTGCCGATGCCGCCCATGCCCGTCACGGCGATTTTGCCGCCCTGCCGAATCGCGTCCGTCAATTGCGGCAGGCACGAAGCCGCATCCATGACGTATTCATCCTTTGATAGCCCCTGACGGCACAATTCGCAGTTGCGCCCTGTCATCGACAGCGGCACGCGCCGCCCGAACGTGACGTGCGACGAAAGCAGATACAGCGCCTGCGCCGAGTGCTCCTGCGCCTGGCAGAAGTCCAGCAGCTCGCGGCTGCCCATTTCCGGCCCGTAGAACGCCAGCAGCACCAGCCACGAGAGCGTCAGCATGTCCACAAACGTGCGCGGCAGCGTCTCCCGCGATTTCTGCAGGTTCTCAAACACCTGCTCGTGCTCCGGCTTCATGCATTCCTCGTTTTCCATCATCATGCGCACGAAGTCGGGCAGGGCGCGCGTGAGGGCATCGGCATCGTAGTGCGCGCTGCGCAGGAAGTCCTGCACCTGCTGGCTCAGGCGAATCAGCGTCTCCCCGGACAGCAGCGCATTCATCTCCTGCTGCAATTTGGGCGGAAGCGGCTGCACGCCCGTGCGGTTCATCATGTCGCTCAGCCGCCGCGAGCGCTGCGTGCCTCCAAAGAGCGACGCGTGCCATTCCGGCGGAATGATTCCGTCGAGCACCTGCGCCCAGAACTTCACCAGCGTCAAGCCCTTGCGCTCCGCCGCGGGAATCACGCCATGCGGATACAGCCCCGGCAGATTGTCCGTCAAAAAGCGATAGACGTTTTTCGGGGTCAGTACTTCCTTTGTGTTTGCACCGCTTTCCATTTTCCAATTCCACTCCCTCAACCTAATACGATTTCCGAATGTAAACAAGCCAAAATACGCTGCGGATTTTTTCATCTGGCTGCCGCGAAGTGGAGTGCGCGGACGTCAAAGGGAAAAACGTGCAGGCTGATGGCTCCTGTTGTTTCGGGAATCGTATGAATTTACCTGTTTAATTATAGCGATTTTCGGCAAGGATTGTCAAGTGTTTTTTCCATATTTGGCTATCATTTTCCTATTTTTTTCGGCAACAAAAAACTCCGGGACGCAATGCCCGGAGAAAAAATGACAGCTTTTCATGCCGTTTCCAATTGTTTTGGTGCGGCACAAATTCTCCCGCCCTGCGGGATATGCATTTGCTCACTCGTAAGACACCGAGCGTTTCGACGCCGCGTCATCGGGGAAAATGACAATCAGCGTGCGTCCGCGCAGGAGGGCGATTTCCTCGCCGCTTGCATCGTAGTAGACCGTGCGGGAGGTCATGCCGTCGCGCTTCCAATAGCCGGAAATATGCTTGCCGCCCAGGAAGAAATCCGCATTGCCCTCCGCCGCTTCGCCGTTTTCGCCGATGACGTACATAATCGGCTCATTCTTGTTGTTGTGGTTGTAGTCCACGCGCGTGAACTGCACAATCACGTTCTGGAAGGCAATGGCGCTGTCGTCCGAATCACGGTCGGCGTACCAGTTCGTCTTGCTCGTGCCCATGTAGCGCAGGTAGCCGTTCCACTCCTTGCGGTAGACAAGGCGCGAGTTGTAGAGCTTCGCGCTGTTCCCCCAGTTGATGTAGACGCGGGTGGCGCTGTCGCCGTCGGGCGCATCGTCGGTGAAGCGGAAGGCGTGGTTCGGCGCAGCGTGGTCTTCCGGCACGAGGCGGCTCATCGCGGCGACGTTTGCATCCACATCATAAGGGGATTTCGCGCCCGCGCGGCTGGTAAAGTAGCGCTTGAAGTTCGTGCCGCCCGTAATGCCGCTGAAGATAACGCTCCTCAAGTCCGCGCCGAGCCGCTTGATTTCCGCCTTCACGTCGCTCCCTTCCACCTCCTGCCGTAGAACAGGAAGCCGCCGCCCCACTCCTCGCTCAGCCACACATGGCCAATGCGTGCCGAGCGCACGAAGCCGACCGAATCCGGGATCATATCGGAAAAAACGGCGGTGATGCGCGTTTCGTGGCTCCTTGTCAGCGGCGTTTCGTAGAGGATATCCGCACACGCCACGCCCCACGGCGCACGGTTGCCCACGCCGCCGCCATCATTGCCGATTTGCACCAGCATGGGCAGATAGCGCCCTGTCGCCGCCAGCCCCGCGTACCCCTCCGGCACATAGAGCTTGCTCAGCGTCCGCCCGGTCGTCGGGCTGATGCCGTCGGGTGTCTCATTCTCCCCCGCTTCCGTCAGGGGGATGTTTCGCGCTTCTTTCGGGTCAATGGTCGTTTCTGCCAGCGCCTGCGCCAGCAGAAGGCACAGTACCAGCAGTATCGCGGCGATTCGCTTCATCCCTTGCACCCCCGTTACTTCTTAATCGTCGTCACACCGTCGTCACAGCGGAAATACACCGTGTCCGGCTCCAGCGTCACGCCGTCCTTAGCGAACAGCTCATCCACCGTCAGCAGAATGTACCCCTGCTCGTAGAGCCATTCCGCCATCACTTTCGCGGTGTTTGGCGTGTTGTCCTTGATGTCGTGCATCAGCACAATATCGCCGTCGGTGAACTGCTTCTTGGTCTTGCTCATAATCAGCGACGTACTGCGCCCGCGCCAGTCGTAGGTATCCACCGACCACTGGATGTACGACCAGCCGACTTTCGCCTTGATCATCGCCGGATACACGCCGTAGGGCACGCGGTCATAGCGCGTCGGGATGCCGATGATGGAAATCAGCGCATTGTTGACCTTCTCCGGCATGGCGCGGAGGGTAGCGGCGCTGATTTTCCGCGCGTCGCCGTGCGTCCAGTTGTGGCTGGGGGGGGCGTGACCCCCGTCGTGCGCGCGCTGCACCAAATCGGCGTAGGGCTTCATGTTCTTGCCTATCATAAAGAATGTAGCCGGCGCGCCGACCTCCATCAGGCTGTTGAGGACTTTGGTGGAGTTGGTGCGCGTCGGGCCGTCGTCAAACGTCAGCGCGACGGTCTTATAATAGGAAAGATTGTCCGTCTCGATTTGCGCCTTTTCGGTCATGTACTCTCGGATGTCGGGGTAGAACAGCGTCGTCTCAATCAGCGTGTGATGCTCCGGATAGAACGCGTCCGCCGAGAGGTGAATGACCAGCGACATGCCGTGCAGCGTGAAGTCGAGATTCCGCAGCCCCTCGTCCGACAGCACCTGCGCAACGGCATCCGGGTCAGGCGTTTCATCCGGGAAATAGTAGTTGATTTGGGCTTTGAGCTTCTCGCGCAGCATCGTCCAGCCCTCGCTGCCTTCGGGGAAAATATCCGTCAGCAGGATTCTTTCGCCGGTCGTCATGTCGAACGTGCGGCTGGTGAACTCCTGCGCAATCAGGTCGCGGTGGTAGGTCGTGCGCGCCTGCACGAGGAAGCTCATCCACGTCAGCCCCGTTTTGCTATGGCGGATTTCAACATCCAGCCGGCTATTCTTATCGCCGTTCGCTTTCCCTGCTTGGAGCGTCGGGGCGATTTTGTCCGCGTACGCCTGCGCCAGCCCATTGATTTCGTCATCGACGCTCGTCAATGCGGTTTTGACCGACCACAGCCGGATGCCGCTCTTGTTGCTCTGCTTGGAATCGGTATACTTCGCCGTCACGCGGTGGCACGCCTGCATTCCGCCCTCCGCCGAGACAGATGCGGGCAGCATCGTCAGCAGAAGGATAGCGGCAAGCAGGCAGGCAATGTACTTCTTCATCATCGGAATGCTCCTTTCCAATGGGATGCGGGGGATTTTTCCCGTAGAAACTGCAAATTTCGCGCATTTTCGTGCGAAAAAAGGGACAAACGCGCATCAATACTGCGTCGTGACCCCATCCAGGCAGCGCCAGTACGCCTGATTCGCTTCCAGCGTCACGCCGTCCTTGGCAAACAGCTCGTCCACCGTCAGCAGCATGAAGCCGCGCTCCTCCAGCTTCGGGATGAACATCTCCGTCGCCTTGGCGGAGTTGATTTTCATGTCGTGCATGAGGATGATGCCGCCGTCCTTGGTGCTGGCGGCTATGGTGTTGGCGGTGCGGTAGGCATCGGGGCCCTGATCGCCGCCGCTCCAGTCCTGCGCTTCCGCCGTCCACTGAATCAGCGGCCAGCCGACGCCGTAGCTGCCCATGCGCTGCCACTGTCCACCGGGCGCGCGGGCATACGCCGGGGCAATGCCGATGGCGGCGATATGCGCGCGGTTGACCTTGTCGTACATGGCGCGGAACTTGCCGCCCTGCTCCTGATTCGCGTACAGGTGCTCGTAGAAGTGCGTCGCAATCGAGTGCCCCTCGTCGTGCTCACGCCGCGCCAGATACGGAAAGTCCTTCACGCGGCTGCCGACGAGGAAAAACGTCGCGCGCGCGCCGGTTTGCATCAGCGCATCCAGCACATGCGGCGTAATCCACTGGTTCGGGCCGTCGTCATACGTCAGCGCGCAGAAGCGGTACAGGCTCGCGTTATCCGTCTGCCGCTGCGCTTCTTCGGTCATGTACGCGCGAATCTGCGGATAGTACAGCGTCGCCTGCATCAGCTGCGGATGATTTTCGTACACCGACGGCAGCGGAATGACCAGCGACATGCCATAGAGCATGAAATCCGCCTGACCGAGGTTGTCGCAGAGCGCCTCGACCGCCGCCGCATCGGACGTTTCGTCCGGATAATAGGCATTTGCCGCGTCGCGCACCGCTTGTTCCAGCAGCTCCCACGCGGGCGAATCCGCCGGGAAAATGTCGGCAAGCGTGATTCGCTGCCCGGTCAGCATATCGTAAGTGCGCGTGGTGAACCGCACCTGCTGAATCTGCCGATGGTACTCCTGCCGCGCCTGCACCATGAAACTCATCCAGCTCATTCCCGTCCGGCTGTGCAGGATGCGCACGGTGAGCGCGCTGTTCTGCGTGCGCTCCCTGCCCGGCTTTTGGAGCAGGGGCGACAGTTTCGCCGCGTAGTCATCCGCCAGCGCGTTCAGCTCGGCATCCACCGTGCCCAGCGCGGTTGTGATGTGCCACACGCTGATGGACGCGCCGCTTTGCGCGGTGGATTTCTGCTCGGTCATCGTCACCTGATGGCAGGGCTGAATCGGCGTGCCGTCCGTTTCGGCGGATGCGGCCGTCACCATACACAACGAAAGAAGCAGGCAAATCCATCCCAGAAGCAGTCGCTTTTTTCCTTTTTTCATGGGCGGATGCCCTCCTTTCGCGCAGTGTTATACTATTTCCAGATAAGAATGCGCCAAGATGCGCCGCGAATTTTTCATTCTGGCTAACGTGAATGAAACGCAGCGTAGCAGCGCTACGCTAAGTGGAATGAACGGACGCCAGAATGGAAAAGGCGCAAGCAGATGGCGCAGGTGAATCTGGAAATCGTATTATCCCTCCGCGTCCGTCAGCCCCGTCAAGCCCTCCTGCGTCCGCAGGTTGACGTAGCTGTTAAACACCTGCTCTACCTTCTGCGGATTCTCCTCGACCACGAATGTCATGCCGCCGTCGTCCGTCGGCTCGATGCGCGTCACCAGCACCTGCTCCTCGCCGTCGGGGTTGTCCTCCATCTCCAGCAGCACGGCATATTCGATGTCGTCCAGCGGAATCACCGCGCCGAAGCGGAAGCGCATCACCGTGCCGTCAGGGGCAGTCAGCTCAATCAGCGGTTCGCCCATTGCTTCCAGTTTGCTGCCCTCGTCGTTATTCGTCATCGCCGCTGCCCTCGTTCACCAGCTGGAGAAACTTGTCGAACACCGCCTGCTGAACGGCCTCATCTTCCACCTGAATGTAGCTTTCCGTGCCGTCTTCTTCCTGCGCGACCTGCATGATGAACACCTCGCACTGCCCGTCCTCCGGCGCATCCGCCTCGGAGAGCGCAATGTACAGTTCGCCCTCGTGCTCGATCGTCGCCAGATGCTGGAAGCGAATCGGCGCGCCCGTCTCGTCGTCAATCAGTTCAATGATGTTGTCCTGTTCTTCCATTTTCGCTGCCTCCTGTTGCTGCTGGTTGCGGCAGGTGTCCAGATACTGCTGCAAAATCACCGCCGCTGCTACCTTGTCCACATTGTGCTTGCGCTCCGCCCGGTGCATGTTGCCCTCGATGAGCGCGTTCGTCGCGGTCACGGTCGTCAGGCGTTCATCCTGATAGACGACCGAAAGCCCCGCTTTTTCCAGCTGTTCGCAAAACGCTTTGACCTTTTCGGACTGGAAGCCCGCCGTGCCGTCCATATTCAGCGGCCAGCCGGAAAGCACCTGCGTCGTGTGGTAGCGCTGGCAGATTTCCACCACCTTGCGCACGTCCGGCCCGTAGCCGACGCGGTAGATGGTGTCGATGGGCGTGGCAATCAGGCGCGACGCGTCCGAAACCGCCACGCCGATGCGCGCGTCGCCGATGTCCAGCGCGATAATCCGTTCGTTCATGTTTCTTTATTTACTCCGCGTACTTTTCTGCGCCCTTGCCCGCCACCGCCAGGCACGGATCGGCGGTCAGCACCTTGTGCGCCACGTCCATCACCATTTCCGGCGTCACGGCTTCGATGGCGGCAATCGTCTTTTGGTGGTCAGTCGGATGGCCGTTGAGCAGCGTTGAGCGCCCCATCGCCTGCATCCGGCTGCCGGAGCTTTCCAGCCCCATCAAATAGCCCGACCGAAGCTGCGTTTTGCTGTCGCGGAACTCCTTGTCCGTCATGCCGTCCTTCAGGAAACGCTTGAGTTCGCTGTCGATTTCCTCCAGCACCTTATCGCCGTTCTTCGGGCTGATGCCGGCGTAAATGCCGTATGTGCCGATGCCCTGATACGAGTTCGGGTAGGTGTAGATGGAGTACGCCATGCCCAGTTCTTCGCGGATGCGCTGGAACAGCCGGGAGGACATCGCGCCGCCCAGCACGTTGTTCATCACCGCGACGGAATACACGTCGTCCGTGCCGTAAGCGAATCCCGGATAGCCAAGGCAGATGTGCAGCTGCTCGGTGTCCTTTTCCTTCACAACGCGCCGTCCGGTCAAAACCTGCTGCTTCGGCACAACGAGTGCACTTTCGCCGCCCTGCCAAGTGCCGAAGTATTTTTCCATCAGCGCCTGCACCTGCGCGGGCTCATAGTTGCCCGCCAGCGCCACCACCGTTTCTCTCGGCAGGTAGTGTTTGTTCTTGTAGTCCATCAAGTTGGCGCGGGTGTACGCCGCCACCTGTTCCGCCGGCCCCAGAATCGGCTGCCCCAGCGACTGCGTGCCAAACTGCGCCTTCGCCAGCAGGTCATGCACCAAATCTTCGGGCGAATCCTCGTCCATCGAGATTTCTTCCAGCACGACGCCGCGTTCCTTGTTCAGCTCCTTCTCGTCCATCGTCGCGTTCATCACCATGTCGGCGATGATGTCGATGGCGAGTTCAATGTCCTCGTCGATGACCTTGGCGTAGCAGCAGGTGCAGTCCTTGCCCGTGAAGGCGTTCAGCTGCCCGCCGACCGCGTCCATTTCCTCGGCAATCTGCCGGACGGTGCGCTTCGTCGTTCCCTTGAAAATCATGTGCTCAATGAAGTGGGAGAGGCCGTTTTCTTCCGGCGTTTCCATCATCGAACCCACATGCATCCACGCGCCGATAGACACCGACCGCAGATGCGGCAGGCGTTCCCCCAGCACACGCAGGCCATTGGGCAGCACCCATTCGTCACGCATACATTCATCAGCTCCCGCTACGTTTTTCAGTATGCTATCCATTTGATTCCTTTCTGATGCACAATTGCATCGTTTCGTACGATTCCCCCGAAAAAGCAGAAAATTCGCAAAAGCCCGGTGCAATCGCAGGGACTTTTGCGAATTTCTTCATATTATTACATTCTGATTCCGCATAAAGGGTCATCCCTCTAAATTTAACTTTCGATAAAGTTCAAGCAAGAGAGTGTGCATCCGAAGGGGTCAAGGGGGCGATCGGAAAGCCCCCTTGCGCGCCCGCAGGCGCGTCTCCCTGCAACAAAAGCGACCTTTTATGCAGAAAATTCAACCAAATCAGCAATCAACCACTGAAAGGTTGTCGGAAACGCGATTAGTTCCGACCATCCCGACGCGGAGGACGCGCACGGAAGCCTTCCGCACGACGCGGGGCAGCCGCGGCGGTGTTGTCGTAGGTGATGTCGTTGCGCACGAGGTTCACACGACCCTGCGCGTCGATTTCCGCGACCTTCACTTCCAGCGTGTCGCCAATCTTCACGACGTCCTCGACCTTCTCCACGCGGTGGTTCGCCAGCTTGGAGATGTGAATCATACCGTCCTTGCCGGGCAGCAGCTCGACAAACGCGCCGAAGTTCATGATGCGCACGACCTTGCCCGTGTACACCTCGCCAACCTCGATGTCCTTCGCGATGCCCTCGATGATGCGGCGCGCCTTGTCGGCTGCTTCCGCGTCGGGGGTGGAGATGAACACGCGGCCGTCGTCCTCGATGTCAATCTTCACGCCGGTTTCGGCAATAATCTTGTTGATCATCTTGCCGCCGGGTCCGATAACCTCGCGAATCTTCTCCGGATTGATGGTGAAGCGGACAATCTTGGGCGCGTACTTGCTCAGTTCCTTGCGCGGCTCGCCGATGCAGCTGAGCATCTTTTCGAGGATGAACAGGCGGCCCTTGAGCGCCTGCGCCAGCGCGGTTTCGAGAATCGTGCGGTCAATGCCCGCAATCTTGATGTCCATCTGGATGGCGGTGATACCGTTCATGGAACCGGCGACCTTGAAGTCCATGTCGCCCAGGAAGTCTTCCAGACCCTGAATGTCGGTCAGGACAGCCACCTTGCCGGACTCCACGTCCTTAATCAAGCCCATCGCGACGCCCGCGACCGGCGCGTGAATCGGCACGCCCGCGGGACAGGGTGGAACCGCACACGGACGCCATGGAGGACGAGCCGTTGGAGGACAGGATTTCGCTCACCAGGCGCATTGCGTAGGGGAACTCTTCCTCAGAGGGGATGACGGGCAGCAGTGCGCGCTCCGCCAGTGCGCCGTGACCGATTTCGCGGCGGCCTGGGCTCTTGAGGCGCCCCGCTTCGCCCGTGGCGTACGGCGGCATATTGTAGTGGTGGATGTAGCGCTTGAAGTCCTCGCTGGACAGGCCGTCCAGCACCTGACCCTCGCTGGTAGAGCCCAGCGTGGTCACGGTCAGCGCCTGCGTCTGACCACGGGTGAACACGGCAGAGCCATGCACGCGCGGCAGCACGCCCACTTCGCACCAAATCGGGCGGATTTCCGTCACGCCGCGGCCGTCGGGACGAATGCCCTGCTCGATAATCTTCTTGCGCATGACTTCCTTGTTCAGGTAGTACAGCGCATCGGCGATTTCGGCTTCGCGCTCCGGGAACTGCTCCGCCAGCGCTTCGATGGTTTCCTGCTTGACCTGCGCTTCACGCGCCTGACGCTCCTGACGGTTGAAGGTGTCGAACACCCACACGCACTTGTCGTAGGCGAATTCACGCACGGCCTGCTTCACGTCGTCGCCGGTCACGTTCAGCGGCACTTCGACCTTTTCCTTGCCGATTTCCGCCACAATCTTGTCCTGGAACTCAACGAGCTTCTTGATATACTCATGACCGAACATGATAGCGTCGAGCATCGCCGTTTCGCTGACCTCGTTCGCGCCCGCTTCCACCATCATGATGGCGTCCTTCGTGCCGGCGAGGTAAACGTGCATATCGCTCTTTGCGCGCTGCTCTTCATCGGGGTTGATGACGTACTGCCCGTCCACGCGGCCGACAACCACCGCGCCCGTCGGGCCGTTCCACGGAATTTCGCTGACCGCCAGCGCGATGGACGAACCGATCATCGCGGGGATTTCCGGCGGCACATCCTGCTCAACGCTCAGCACAGTGACGACAACCTGCACATCGTTGCGCATTCCCTTGTTGAACAGGGGGCGCAGCGGGCGGTCGATCAGGCGGCAGGTCAGGGTCGCCTTTTCGGTCGGACGGCCTTCACGCTTGATGAAGCCGCCGGGAATCTTGCCCACGGAGTACTGCTTTTCCTCCACGTCCACAGCCAGCGGGAAGAAGTCCACGCCGGGACGGGGGGTCGGCGCCATCGTCGCGTTCACCATCACGACGGTATCGCCCAGATGCACCCAGACGGAGCCAGCCGCCTGTTCGCAGTATTTGCCGAATTCCAGCGTCAGCTCGCGGCCCGCCAGATCCATGCTGTACTTTTTGCTTTCCATTGAGAATCTCCTTATACTCAGTCGTAGAGTGTGTTTCTAAAATGAGACCGGTGCAGTTTCGAGCAGATTTTCTTGCAAT
>ERZ780052.362-NODE-362-length-18086-cov-3.249570_pt1 | contig 18086 bp, 8 predicted proteins | sample MGYA00511845_ERZ780052 | MGnify/ENA primary metagenome ERZ780052 (study PRJEB29588, sample SAMEA1970897) | human gut metagenome | biome: human gut; feature: human-associated habitat; material: faeces | place: Denmark | collected 2008/2010 ...
TCTAATTATAAAAGAAAGACGATGAAAGAAAATTCGTTTAAAAGAAATCGAAAGGCTATGATGGCTTTGCTGCTTTGCACAGGTTTCATTGTAACTCAGCCAATCAGTGTTATGGCTGAAGAGATTATGATTTTTGCTCAAACTGCTCAGCAACAAAAACAATCCGTTTCAGGAGTTATTAAAGATGCTACGGGGGAACCTGTAATTGGTGCTAGTGTGCTAGAGAAGGGGACTACGAATGGTACAATTACCGATTTTGATGGTAGATTTACGTTGAATGTAATTCCTGGCACTACACTAATAATCTCTTATATTGGTTATAAGACGGTAGAAATGAAAACTGTAGCAGGACAACCAATAAATTTAACATTGACTGAGGACAGCGAAATGTTGGAAGAAGTGGTAGTGGTAGGGTACGGTACAATGCGTAAGAAAGACTTGACAGGTTCGGTAGTACAAATTAACCCTTCCAAGATTGCTGATCAAAATCCGACTTCTGTTCAAGATGTTTTGCGCGGTACACCAGGATTGCAAATAGGTTATGATGCATCGGCTAAAGGTAGTGATGCTTCTATTTTGCTACGTGGACAGAATTCTTTAGGTACCAATGCAAGCCCAATGATTGTATTGGACGGTATGGCTTTTTATGGTGAACTTTCTGAAATTAATCCTGATGATATTGCACAAATTGATGTGTTGAAGGATGCTTCTTCTGCTGCTATTTATGGTGCTAAGGCTGCTGCCGGTGTCATTATTATCACGACAAAGAAAGGTAAGGAGGGTAAGCCGGTTATTAATGTAGGTGCTAATCTTTCGGTTTCTAGAAAATCAGATTATCGCGATTATTTTGATGCGGCTGGTTATTTGAAATTTCATCAGGACTGGCGTAAAATGTATTATACGTATGGACAGGGTGAGGATGGTTTGTATGACTACTATCAAGCAAAAGATGGTAGTGGTAATTTGTTATATCCAGCTGGTTATTATGATGACCCCCGTACCTTGACAGAAGGAGAACAGAAAGCATGGGCCTCCAATATAGGTGTCAGTGGTATTGGTCTTAGTGAAGGTGAATCCATGCTTGGTCTGTTTGCCCGTCGTTTAGAATTCAATAATTCTCCGATGATGATGGAAAATTTTTTGAATGGTCGTATGGTTGATTGGAATGATGCCACTTTCCGCACTGGTTTCAATCAAGATTATAATGCAAGTATTTCGGGAGCTACTGAACGTGTGAATTATTACTTTTCATTAGGTTACATTAATAATGAAGGAGCTGTACAGGGTAATGAATACAATGCTTTCCGTTCTAACATGAAAATCAATGCGAAGATTACAGATTGGTTGGAGGTAGGAGCGAATGTTAATTTCCAGGACCGTTCGGATGGAGATATTCAAGTATCTCTTGGAAGTAATTATTGGGATAATAATATGTTGCGTAATTCTCCATATGCTTCCATGTATGATAACAATGGTAATTATGAGCAATATCCTATGTCTGGTTTGCCTACCAATGGTGGGTACAATTACTACTTTGATCGTCAGTATTACGATTTGGAAAAGGGGTATACCGTATTAAATACTATTTTTAATGCAAAAATTACTTTGCCAGCAGGTTTTTCTTATCAATTCAATATTGCTCCTCGTTATCAGTGGTTCTATGACCGTTATTGGATGTCTGCTGATTTGCCTAATGCATCTGCTGCTGATCGAGGTGTGAATCGTGGCTGGTCGAAAAATTTTGATTGGAATTTGAACAACACCATTACATGGGACAAGATATTTGGCGAGCATCATTTCACCGCAATCTTAGTACAAGAGGCTGAAGAACACCGATATTGGAGTGATAATGTTAATGCACGTAACATCACGCCGAGTGATGCTCTAGGTTTCCATTATACGCAAGGGGCTAACAAGACTCAGAGTGGCTTTAGTACTAATGATACTCATTATACTGCTGCTTCCTATTTGGGGCGTTTATTCTATAGCTTCAAGGATCGTTATATGTTTACAGGAACATTCCGTCGTGACGGTTACTCCGGTTTCGGTTCTAATAATCCTTGGGGTAACTTTGGATCTGTTGGGCTTAGCTGGGTATTCTCTGAAGAAAACTTTATGTCTGATGCTCACGATTGGATGGATATGGGTAAGTTGCGTTTGTCTTGGGGAACTAATGGTAACCGTGAATTTGGAGATGTTTACTCTACGTTGTCTAATTTGTCACTGGCAGGTGGAAGTATGGTATATTACCAAAATGGTAACTCGAACGTTGTCAATCCACTTTATATGAGTCGTTTGGCTGCACCTAATTTAGAATGGGAAAAGACTAAAGCGTGGAATATCGGTTTGGATTTTTCATTTTTGAATGGAAGACTTACTGCTAACATGGATTATTATTTGAAGAAAACAACAGACATGATAATGAGCCAGCGTTTGCCGAGTTTTTCTGGTTTCGGTTCCATTATGGCCAATTTGGGTGAAGTACAGAACCAAGGCTTTGAAATCGCTTTGAATTCTACAAATATTCAAAATCGGAATTTTATATGGAATACTTCCGTAGGATTTTCTATTAATAAGAATAAAATTAACCATATCTACTATGATTATGACGAGAATGGTGTAGAGAAGGATGATACCTCCAATGGTTGGTTCATCGGTCAGGCAATCGGTACTATATGGTATTATGAAACCGATGGAGTTTGGCAGAATACTCCTGAAGACATTGCTTCTGCTGCTTTGGTAGGGCAGAAACCGGGTGATCCGAAAGTGGTGAATCACTATACTGAAGATGACCGGATTTTAGAAGATGGTACTCGCATACCTGTCTACAATGATAATGATAAGGTTTATCAAGGGACTACAGCTCCTCCTGTTTACTGGAATTTACGTAACGATTTCACTTTGTGGAAGGATTTGACTCTTTCTGTTTCATTATACTCTTATATGGGACACAAGAGCCGTGCTGGTTATTGGTTGAATCAGGAGAACGGAGGGTCACAGGTAACTAACGGCTTTAATGTGGCAGCTCGTAAATATTGGACTCCTGATAATCCGACTAATGATTATTGTCGTTTGAATGCTGCAGGTCCCAATACGGGGCTGGCTAATGGTGTAGATAAAGTTTACAACCGTAGTTTCGTTCGTTTGGATGACATAACTTTGGGTTATACTTTGCCACAGAAATGGACTAGGAAATTTATGATAGACCGCATCCGTCTTACTGCAAGCTGTAAAAACGTCTGTACTTTTGATAATTGGGAATATGGTGATCCCGAAACTGGCGGATTGGCTACACGCACTTTTAACTTTGGTATTAATGTAACACTCTAATTTCTGAAAAATATTATGAAAACAAGCAATACGATATTTACAAAAGCATGTATGGTACTGGCTGCGACCGCTTTGGTGAACGTTGGCTGTACGGATGATTTTTTGAAACAGGACCCTTTGTCGTTTTACAATCCCGAAAATACTTACACAACAGAATCTGGTTTGCAATCAGCCTTGGCTATGTGTGATTATGGCTTGAAAGAAATGCTGATGGACGGAAATGGTAACGTGATGCCTATGGCTTCCCTTTATTTCATGACAGATATTGGTCTGTATGGGAAAACCGATGCGGGCGATATGCAAGATGATTTTGCCAATAAGATAACTCCGACATCCGGTATGAAAGGTGGTGGGGATGAGAATGCTATGTCACGTTTCTGGGACCGCACATGGAATAGTGTGACTTTTGCAAATACTATTATCTCCAATGTAGGTAAAGTAGAAGGGTTGGATCCCACTTTGCGCGATGAGTATTTAGGACGTGCTTACTTTCATCGCGCCTATGCCTACTATCACGGTGTATTATTGTTTGGTGATATACCTTTAATTACGAAGCTGATTGAAGTACCTAAACAAAACTATAAATCCACGAGTAAAGAGGCAATCTTCCAAATGTTGGTGCATGATTTGGAATTCGCTGTAAAACATGTGTCTCCACAGAAAGAGATCGGTTATATAGGTACTGTCAACCAAGAAGCATGTAAGCAATTGCTTATCAAGTGTTATTTAGTTGTAGGTGAATATCAGAAAGCTGAACAATTAGCTACCGATTTGATTAACAATCATGGTTTGGCTTTAATGAATGCTCCGTTTGGAACGAATGTTTCTTCTGGTAATCCGGAAACATGGCCGGTAGAACGTAATGTAATTTGGGATTTGCATCGTGGAGTAAATATAACTGATGCTTCTAATACGGAAATGATTATGCCTATTTTGAATTATTATGCTGAAGGTTTCATTTCCTATCCGCAGATGCGAGCTATGTGTGTGCATTGGAGTAATGGTATTATCCGTGATCCTCATAACTTAGGATCTCCAACTTATAATTATGCACGTACTGCTGGGGAATATGATGCGAAATTAGATTGGGTACGCGCTATGGGACGTGGTATTGGTTGTTTCCGCACTTCTTATCATTATAATCAGACCATTTGGAATTATGATGGTGAAACAGATTGGCAGGATATGCGTCATAATCGAGAAATAGGTAATTGGATGGAAATGACGGATCTTAAATACAATAATCCAAATTCTGCTTATTATGGGAAAAACATGATGCTTTATGCACCAGAAGATTATTATGATCCGGAATCAGGTGATTTGTTGGTGAGAAAAGGGGATTTGCTTTGTTCTGATACTATTCGTAGTTGGTTCCCGACTCCATTGTACAAAGTATATATACTTGATCAAAATGCTGAAGAAAATATGGGGGCTAATCAGTTTAATGGAGCAACCAAGGGCAATAGTGTGTCTAATGGTAATCTATACTTGTTCCGTTTGGCAGAAACTTACTTACTTCGCGCTGAGGCTAAGTTCTACCAAGGTAACCCGATTGGCGCTGCAGAGGATGTGAACGTAGTTCGTCGTCGTGCTAATGCCAAAAAGATGTTTACTACTGTAACTATCGGTGACATTGCTGATGAACGTGCTCGGGAATTGTATTTGGAAGAATGGAGACAGCCTGAATTGACTCGTATTTCTTGGTGTCTTGCTCGCAGTGGTCAGCCGGATGAATGGGGAGAAACTTATAATCTGTCTACTTGGGATAAGCAGAGTGGTACGGATTTGAATGGAGGAAGCTATTGGTATAAGCGTACTACGCGCTACAACATTTTCAATCATGGGCCTATTGTTTCCAACAAGGAATTGAATTATCAAGTAGATAAGCGTAATCTGTTTTGGCCGATTCCCAACTCGGCTATTACTGCTAATACAGGTGCGCGGTTGCGGCAAAATTATGGATATGACGGCTATGATGAAGCGATTCCGATGTTTACTAATTGGGAAGAAGCAGTGGCTGATGAAGAATTGACAAAATAATGATAGTTTTCAACAGGCGTTGTTGATACTGATAAAGCAAGTCTGATTAACTTGCGAATTAGATTATAGGAGGACTACGGCTTGAAGTGATTTTAACCCGTAGTCCGTTTTTTTAGACCTTTTAGGTAGAGGAATATAAAATTCGGAATTCATTATAGAAAAATCGTTCATGCTTAATTTTTCTACTACTCTTGATTATTTTTTAGCCTTTTTTATTCTTTTAAAGCTTTAAGTTTGCAACGTGAAAAATAGATAAAACGAACTTTAAGTATAATGCTTATGAGGAATAAATCTGCCCCCGATTAATATTGGGAATGTGACAAAATTTAGCCCAAGGAGTTTCTAATCATAACTCTATTCGGATAATATTATTACCTATAATCTAATTTAATAAGAAAAACGATGAAATCAAACTCGTTCTTAAAAAATCGAAAGGCTTTGACAGCCTTATTGCTTTGCACAGGTTTCGTTGCGACTCAGCCGTTCAGTGTGATGGCCGAAGAAATTGTAACTGCCGTACAAACTGTCCAGCAACAGAAACAATCCGTATCAGGTACGATTAAAGATCCGGTAGGGGAACCGGTTATTGGTGCCAGTATTTTAGAGAAAGGTACTACCAATGGTACAATTACTGATTTCGATGGTAATTTTACATTGAATGTGGCTCCAGGAGCTACATTGGTTATTTCTTATATAGGATATAAGAATCAAGAGATGAAAGTTATTCCGGGAAAATCACTTAACATTATTTTGCAAGAGGATACAGAAACGTTGGAGGAAGTGGTGGTAGTCGGTTATGGTGTGCAGAAGAAATCAGATGTGACCGGTTCTGTTACTTCAGTAGGGAAGGAGCGTCTGGGAAAACTTCCGGTGACGAATGTATTACAAGCTGTTCAAGGTGCGGCGGCAGGTGTTACTATTACACAAACATCTTCCATTCCGGGCGATGCACCGGATGCTTTGGTGCGTGGCCAGAATTCCATCAATGCTAATTCCGGGCCATATATTGTTGTGGACGGTGTGCCTATCAGCAAGTCGGGAGGTACATTGAATGACATCAATCCGAATGATATTGAATCCATGGAAATTTTGAAGGATGCTTCGGCCACTGCCATTTATGGTACAAACGGTGCGAATGGTGTTATTTTGATTACTACTAAGCGTGGTACTTCCGGCAAGCCGACTATTCGTTATAACGGATATTTCGGAGTGGAGGATTTTTCTCATAAACTAGATTTCTGTGATGGTGCGCAAATCACTCAACGTTATAGAGATTATGTGTCACAGAACCCCGGAGAAACCATGTATAATGATTATGTGAAGAATGCATACGAAGCGGAAAATCAGGCCAATGGTATAGAGAATGATTGGATTGATGCTGTATCGCAAACTGGTATCATCCAAGACCATAACGTAAGTATCGGCGGTGGGGCGGATAATGTGAAGTATTACGTTTCTGCCGACTATATGAGTCAGAAAGGTGTGTTGAAAGGGTTCAACTACAAACGTTACTCTATTCGTACGAATATTGATATGAATGTGACTGATTATATGAAGGTGGGAACTAATTCCTATATAGTATCTCATAACCGTGACGGTGGACGTGTTAACTTTCTGATGGCTGAGGCTATGTCTCCTTATGCAAAAATGTATGAAGAAGACGGCAGCTATTGCATTAATCCGATGTACAGTGAAACTTTGTTTACCAATCCGTTGATGTGGACTACTACTAATCCCGAGCGTCGTCAGTGGAATATCAATATAAACGGTTATGCCGAGATTGATTTCGGAAAGTTGATTTCTCCTCTTAAAGGATTGACCTATAAATTCAATGGTGGTTATGCATATATGCCCAAACGTTATAATAATTATGAAGGTAAGTCGGTGAATAATAAGACCGGTTATGCTGAAATAAAGAATGAAGAAACACAAAGTTATACCATAGAGAATATCCTTGCTTATAATCGTGATTTTGGAAAGCATCATTTGGATTTGACAGCTTTGTATGCCGCTTCACGTAAGAAATATCAACGTTCGCAAGCTATGGCCAGCAAATTTATTAATGACGACCAGCAGTGGCATAACATGGGTAGTGCGGAAACACCTAGCGTAGCTTCATATACCGACCTTTATACTACTGTTTCACAAATGGGACGAATTAATTATTCTTATGACAGCCGTTACTTGTTTACATTTACAGTGCGTCGGGACGGTTCTTCTGTTTTCGGTGATAATAACAAATACGGTGTATTCCCTTCTGTCGCTTTAGGTTGGAATATTGCCCGTGAATCATTTATGGAATCTTCCAGTAATTGGTTGAACACATTAAAGCTGCGTGCGTCTTATGGTAAAGCGGGTAATGAGGCCATCGGAGTATATCAGTCACGTGTGAAGATGGATTCAGGCATGTTGGCTTTAGGCGGAGCTTCGAATGCAGGTTTATGGCCCAATGATTTGATGGGGAATGCGGATCTGACTTGGGAAACCACAAAGAGTTTCAATGTCGGTCTGGACTTCGGACTTTGGAATAACCGTTTGACAGGTAATATTGATGTCTATTTCTCAAAGACCAACGATTTGCTTCTGAAACGTAATTTACCTAAAGTAACTGGTTACAATACCGTGTACTCCAATATGGGTGAAACAGCTAATAAAGGTGTGGAATTGACACTGAATTCCCGTAATATTGTTTCAGGCGATTTTACCTGGAGTTCCAATTTGGTATTTTCATGGAATAAGAATGAGATAAAAGACCTTTATGGAGACGGACAGAACGACTTGGGTAACCGTTGGTTCCTTGGACATCCGATAGGCGTGATTTATGATTATACAATGGTTGGAATCTGGCAGGAAGATGAGATAGCCCGTGGCGACCATTTGAATTGGGACCCGATTGCAGAAGCTGGTGATGTGAAGTTGGCGGATATCAGTGGCCCTGACGGAGTACCTGATGGCAAGATTGATGACAATGACCGTACCATCAAAGGGCAGACAACACCGAAATGGATTGGTGGTCTGACGAATACGTTCACTTATAAGGATTTTACATTGAGTATCTTTATCCAGACTACACAAGGATTGAAAAAGAACAATTCATTGATCGGTATGGCAGGTGATGAAATGGGACGTCGTAATACCACTACTGAAATAGGTTATTGGACTCCGGAAAACAAGAGTAACGAATGGCGTTCATTGCGTAAGAACTCAAACAAACATGGATATGGTTTCCCTTGTGATGCCAGTTATACACGTATCAAAGACATCACATTAAGTTATACTTTCCCACAGCGCATGATTCAGAAGATGGGTATCGGTGGTTTGCAGCTTTATGTGAGCGGACGTAACCTGTTTACTTTCACGGATTGGGTAGGTTGGGATCCTGAAGCTCGTCAGGTAGCTCGTGGTAATAGTTCATGGGATAGTACAAGAGGTGAAACTGTATATGACAGCAGTAACTACCCGATGACTAAGAGTTGTGTATTTGGAGTTAATTTAACATTCTAAAAAACGAAGAACTATGAAATTTAGAAATATATTATTAACAACTTTTGCTGCATCGGCATTTGTTATTGGGACTACATCATGCAGCGATAGTTTTCTGGATGAGAAAATGTACTCTAGTTATGGTCCGGAAGTATCAGATGTAAATGCGAAATTGGTAGGTCTGCACCGTCAATATGCTGCTATATGGGGAATGTCCAGTCAGCAGGGATTTGTAGGATGCTGGCAGGTAGGTACGGATGTAGGTGCTCCCGGTGACACTCAGGGGGTAGAGGTTCCTTTTTACAGATATCAGGAATTGAATGCAGAGAATGCAGGGGTAAGTTTCCTTTGGGAAAAATTATATGAGCTCATTAATAGTGCGAATCAGATTATCGCTTCACAAGCTGAAGGCGGTGATGCGGCGGCAATAGCCGAAGCCATGTTCTTTCGTGCTTATGCATACAATATGTTGGTGACATTATGGGGAGATGTACCTTTAGTGACAGAATCTACTAGTATTCCGCGTACAGATTATACCCGTAATGCGGTTGCCGAGGTGGATGGAGTCATTGATTCTGACTTGGTTTATGCCATGTCTAATCTTCCGGTAGTGGGAGCTGCCAAAAATGAAAGCCGTATAAATCAGGACATGGCAAGACAGTTGGCAGGAGAAGCCTATCTTCGGATGGGTATGCGTGATGCTTCCTATTTCAAAAAGGCGGAAGATGCGGTGACGCCTATTATAACAGGTGGTAAATATGAACTGATTTCAGCAAGATATGGTAAATATGCGGCCGAGCCGGGTGATTATTATCATGATATGTTCCGTTGGGGGAATCAGCGTCGTTCACAGGGGAATATGGAGGCTATCTGGACTTTCGAAATGGAGTATAACCGTGATGTGAATGGCGGTACAATTGATAATCCGCAACAACGTCGTAACTGGGTTCCTGCTTTCCATAAACTGGATGGTATGGTGAATGCGGATTCCATAGGCGGTCGTGGTAATGGCCGTTTGCGTATCAGCAATTTTGTGAAATACGGATTGTATGAGAAAGGTGATATCCGTAATTCTAATTATAATATCCGTCGTGTAATGTGGTATAACAAGCCCGGTTTTTCAAAAGAAGTTGGTATTGATGCTAAAGGGTTCTTGGTGGATAAAGACAAAGGTGTAAGAAATGTGACATTAAAAACGGGCGACCAGGTCATCCCTCACGAGGGAGATTCATTGAACGTATTTTATCCTCATCCCACTAAATGGGGGGCTTATGATGAAACCGATGATTTTGGTTATGCTGTAGTGAAGGACTGGCCTGTGATGCGTTTGGGAGAAACTTACTTGCTCCGTGCAGAGGCTCGTTTCCGTCAGGGGAATACACAGGGGGCGGCTGATGACATCAATGTGTTGCGCGACCGTGCCTTTAAAGACTATCGTGCGGTGGCTCCGGGTGCTGGTAAAGTAACGGCTGATCAGATTGACATTGACTTCATTTTGGATGAACGTGCCCGTGAATTGATTAGTGAGGAGAACCGTCGTATGACTTTAGTCCGGACCAATACGTTGGCCGAACGTATCAAACTGAATGGGGATATGGAACCTGCCGCACCAAGCAATAAGGTGATTACAGGTTTTGATGCCAATATCCATACACTGCTTCCGATACCTCTCACCGAGATTCAATTGAACAAAGACGGAGATTTGAAACAGAATCCGGGTTATTGATTCTGTCGGATATAAGTAAGAAGATAGATATATAAAATATTGAAAGAGCATGAAGGGCATATCTCTTAAAGAGAGTGCCCTTATTTTATTTCCTCTAGTTTGGTAAATCCGACGTGATTTATTTCTTTAGAAAGAATAAAAAGCGGCTTTTGGCTGATTTCTGTCCTATTTTGCACGAATTATACCCCCTTTTTTATTAGCAGAATATGTATTTTTGAGGAATAAAAAACAGCTGTATCGGGTTGGAACTCGATGACAGGTAATGAATAACCCCATAAAATACTATGATGCGACTTTTATTATCTCTTTTATTGCTTTTGTCATTTTTGCAGATGAATGCACAGACTTATCCTAAAGTGATTCTTCCGGGTGATTATCCTGACCCTTCCATTATGCGTGACGGCAAGGATTACTACATGACTCATTCTCCTTTCTATTACGCTCCCGGATTCTTAATCTGGCACTCGCAGGATTTAATGAACTGGGAGCCGTTATGTCGTGTCATGCCTCAATATGAAGGCTCTGCCATGGCACCTGATTTGTTGAAATACAAAGATACTTATTATATTTATTATCCTGCCGCAGGAACCAATTGGGTGATGTGGGCGAAAGATATTCGTGGGCCGTGGAGTCTTCCCGTAGACTTGAAGGTAGGAGGAATTGACCCTGGTCATGTCGTGGATAGGGAGGGAAATCGCTATCTTTATGTGGATAAAGGGGAGGTGATCCGGTTAACAGAAGACGGACTTGCTACCGTTGGGGAGAAGAAGAAAGTATATGACGGATGGAAATATCCTGATCATTGGGATACGGAATGCATGTGTCTGGAGTCCCCGAAACTGAATGAACACAATGGCTACTATTATCTCACTTCTGCTCAAGGAGGAACCGCAGGACCCGCAACCAGCCACATGGTTGTATCAGCCCGTTCAAAAAGTGTGACCGGCCCCTGGGAGAATTCACCTTACAATCCCATTGTGCATACATATAGTGCAACGGATAGTTGGTGGTCTAAAGGCCACGGCACGTTGATAGATGATGTGAACGGCAACTGGTGGATTGTTTATCATGCATATGCCAATGGCTATCATACATTAGGACGCTCCACCTTGATTGAACCGATAGAATGGACGGAAGACGGCTGGTATCGTACCGTATCTGCCGCTACCCCTGTCACTCCGGAGCAGGAAATCAAACATGGATTGGAACTGTCCGATGATTTCAAAGGTCCTCAATTGGGACTTCAGTGGACTTTTTGGAAAGAATATGCTCCCAAATCCCTGACTTTCAAGGAGGATATCTTATGGATGAAGGCCAAAGGTCGGACTCCTGCCGACGGACGGGTGTTGTTGACCACCGCTGAAGACAAAAATTACGAAACACAAGTGGAAATCCGGACAGGGAATGGAAATGTGGCCGGGCTTATCCTGTATTATAATGAAAAGGCTTATGCCGGAGTCGTTTCCGATGGAAAGAGATTCTATATTTACCGGAATGCGGAGCACAAGACGGAACTTCCCAATCGTATTGGGAAACATTTCTTTGCCAGACTGCACAATTGCGGTAACCGTCTGTCCGTCGAGGTGAGTAAAGACGGGGAAGAATGGACTGTCCTTGCCAGTGATATGGATGTTTCCTCCTTGCATCACAATAATTATGGTGGTTTTTATGCTTTGCGTGTTGGTCTGTTTTCCGCTGGAAAAGGAAGTTCGGGTTTCAGCCGCTTCCGTTATCGGAATGCAGTTCCGCGAGAGAAAGATATGAGCGCCTATCTGATGGTCTTCCACAAAGACGAGGACCATGGACTTCACATGGCAATCAGTCCCGACGGCTACACTTTTACCGCCTTGAACGAAGGAAAGCCCGTCATAGCCGGAGATACGATAGCTGAACAGAAAGGTATCCGCGATCCGCATATCTTCCGTGGTCCGGATGGAGCATTCTATCTGTCGATGACCGATTTGCATATTTATGCGCAGCGTGACGGATATCGTGATACAGAATGGGAACGCGATGGAAAAGAGTACGGATGGGGTAACAACCGGGGGCTGGTATTGATGAAATCTTGGGATCTGATTCACTGGAAGCGTACTAATCTGCGCTTTGACAAATTATCTGCTGCTTACAGTGAGGTAGGTTGCGCTTGGGCTCCTGAAGTGACCTATGATGATAAAAAAGGAAAGTTGATGATGTATTTCACCATGCGCTTTAAGAATGAAGCGAACAAACTTTATTATGTATATGTCAATGACGACTTTGATAAGTTGGAAACTTTACCTCAGCTTCTTTTTCAATATCCCGATGAGAAGATTTCTGCTATCGATGCGGATATTACCCGTATAGAAGATAAATATCACATGTTTTACGTTTCGCACGATGGGGGCGCCGGTATCAAGCAGGCTGTTTCGGATAGGGTAAACAGTGATTACGAGTATAATGCCCGTTGGTATGATCCTGAACCCACGGCGTGCGAAGCTCCGAACTTGTGGAAACGCATTGGTGAGGATAGATGGGTGTTGATGTATGATGTGTACGGGCAGAAGGTTCATAATTTCGGATTCAGTGAAACTTCCGACTTCGTACATTTCACTCCTTTGGGACAGTTTAACCAAGGAGTGATGAGGACTACTAACTTTACTTCTCCCAAACATGGGGCAATCATTCATCTTACCCGCCAGGAAGCGGAACGCCTGGCAGAACATTGGGGGATGTCTTACGATGCTTTGCTTCCATCTGAATAAGAAACATTTTATATAAAATAATTCATGATGAGTAAACTGAGAAACAGCTTGTGTGAGTTGTGCACAGCTTTGATTTTCTTTTGCGGATGCAGCAATGAACCGTTGCAACCCATTCGTTCAGGTGAGATATGGCCTGATAACAACGGAGAGCATATCAATGCCCATGGGGGCGGAGTAATGTACCATGATGGAACATACTATTGGTTCGGTGAGAATAAATGCGATACTACCAGCAGTGCCATGGTGGGAGTAATGTGCTATTCTTCTCGGAATCTTACTGACTGGAAGAACGAAGGCGTAGCGCTTTCTGTTGTTGATAACGACAGCAGCGACATAGCGCGTGGATGTATATTGGAACGTCCTAAAGTGATATATAATGCGAAAACAGGGAAGTTTGTGATGTGGTTCCATCTGGAATTGAAAGGAAAAGGTTATGCAGCCGCCCGTGCCGGGGTAGCAGTCAGTGATACTCCTGCCGGTCCTTACCGTTTCATCCGTTCGGGACGTGTCAATGCTGGTAAGCTGCCTGTTGATATGGACGGACAGGCTGTTGCAGTGCTGGATACTCTGAATGCCAAGAATTATGAAAAATGGTGGACTCCCGAATGGACGGATGCTGTGAACAAAGGCTTGATAGTAAAGCGTGATTTGGATGGCGGACAGATGTCTCGCGATATGACTCTTTATGTAGATGAGGATGGTAAAGCCTACCATATTTACTCTTCCGAAGAAAACCTCACACTCCAAATAGCGGAATTGAGCGATGACTATCTTTCACACACAGGGAATTATGTGCGTGTGGCTCCGGCAGGACACAATGAGGCACCTGCTATCTTCAAAAAAGACGGAACCTACTGGATGATCACTTCCGGTTGTACCGGTTGGGCTCCCAATGAGGCTCGTATGTTCTCGTCTTCTTCCATCTTCGGACCGTGGTCTCAGCATCCCAACCCTTGTGTGGGACCTAAGTCGGAACTTACGTTTGGCGGACAGAGCACTTATATTCTGAAAGTGGGGGGGAAGAAAGACGCCTTTATATTTATGGCGGATATCTGGCGTCCGGAGCATCCCAGTGATGCCCGTTACATTTGGTTACCTGTTCAATTCAAGGAAGGAATTCCATACGTGGAGTGGATGGACAACTGGACACTGGATTTCTTTCAGTAATCCCTGTTGAAAATAGTCTGAAGAATGGAAAATAGTGCAATAGTCTGTTCTTGACTGATTATTGCATCCATCTTGCTCGATTTTACCCCTATGGTTGTCAATCAGATTTTTTATCTTTGCTATCGGTAAAAAGAGATAATAGGTATTAAAGATAGGTTTTTAGGAAGAAGGTTAACATACTGTGATGTGATAATAGAATTTTAGGTTAGGTTAAGTTAGAATTGAAGGCATATTTCGTGAGGAAATGTGCCTTTCTGTTTTCATTACCTTTCTAGGTTCGTATATTTGTAATGTCGAATTTGTGAAACTTAAAATAGAATATGCATGAAAAAGATTGGATTGTTTTTGTTGTTAGGTTTTTCTCTTTCGTGGCTGGTGTCTGCTTGCCAAGAACGTCAGCAGGAAAAACCGAAGGAAGTGCCTTTGGATTCTATTGTACTGAGTGTGACCCTTGCATTTTGGCAGACAGGAAGACGGCTATGTATTATATGACCGGAACCGGCGGTATGCTTTGGAAAAGCAAGGATTTGAAACTTTGGGAAGGACCGTTTCATGTGGCAAAGACTGATTCCGGTTCGTGGATGGGACCGAAACCAATGATTTGGGCTGCCGAGTTACATCCGTATAAGGGCAAGTATTATTATTTTGCCACTTTCACCAATCAGGCGGTGAAGATTGATACGGTACAAGGGAATGTAATAGAGCGCCGTGCCAGTCATGTTTTGGTGAGCGATAACCCGGACGGACCTTACGTTCCGATGAAGGATTCCACTTACCTGCCTGCTGATAAACCAACCTTGGATGGGACTTTCTGGGTGGATAAGGACGGAAAGCCTTATATGGTATATTGTTATGAATGGTTGCAAGCCTTGGACGGTACGATAGAGAAAATAGAACTGAAGCCTGACTTAAGTGGAACCATAGGCGAAGGGAAATTGCTGTTCCGTGCCAGCGAATCGCCGTGGAGCCGTGAAAAAGATGCGGATGGCAAGGACAAACCGAATAAAGTCACTGACGGTCCGTATCTATTCCGTACAGGAACAGGTAGACTCGGTATGATTTGGACTAGTTGGATTTATAATGTGTACACTCAGGGAGTGGCTTATTCTGAAAGCGGAACCTTGGATGGACCATGGATACAGGAGAAAGACCCGATTACTCCTCCCAATTTCGGTCATGGGATGTTGTTTCAGACCTTGGACGGTAAATGGTTGATGTCTGTACATAGTCATAAGGATGTAAACGGACGTTATATTCGTACTCCTCGCTTGTTTGAAGTCGATTTTTCCGGAGATAAATTGGTGGTGGGAAAACCATATATTCCTTGAAAGTGCTTTATCTTTTTTCGAGAGGAAAGGTAATTACTTTTGCTTTCAATGAAAAGAGATGTGTAGAAAGAGTTGGAAGGACAGCTTTATGAGTCTGTCCCTCCAAATAAATGACCGGGTTAATCCCAACCCGGATTCTGTTTCAGTGCACCCTGAGCCAGGTCTACCTCTTCCAAGGGGATAGCCCACAGATAGTCACGGTTGGTATTGAACTTGCGGGTTTCAATAAAAATGCTTTCTCCTTTTGCATTTACCCCGTATACTGGTTTAGTAACATCCTTTTCAGTTGTTTTATAGCTACGGGTATCAAACAGGTGCATTCCCTCGAAAGCAAATTCCAAACGACGTTCCAAACGGATAGCTTCGCGCATTTGATCTTTGGACAAGCCGGAAGGCAGAGGAGGAAGATTTACGCTGGGACGCTGACGGATTTGATTGACCGCATCATATACTTCCGTATCCGGAGCAGACAGATTTTCGTTACGAGCCTCGGCGAAGGTCAGCAGCACTTCTGCATAGCGGATATAGATAAAGTTGGTCCAGTCATAATTATTGATACCGTCATTGTCCGGATTGATATACTTTTTCATGCTATATCCTGTACGGGTATGGCTGCCATCTCCCATATTGTTCAGGTTGAAAGTCTTTCCTGCTATTTGTGACCCGTTCCACAGTACTGAGAAGCCTAGACGGGGGTCACGGTCGGCAAACGGGTCTTCCGGATTATAGAAAGGAGACTCTTTGATTGATTTGCCATCTTTGCATGGATAGGAGTCTATCAAGTCTTGAGTAGGTGATAAAGCTTCCCATCCTCCCATCATGACGGGAGCGAAGAACTGTCCTATATAACTGCCTTCATTAGAGTTTTTCGGGTTTTCCAGATATTCGCGATCAAAGATGATTTCGTTACATAACTCTGCTACAGGTTGGAACAAGTCACCATAGTTATCATACAGTCCATACACATTCATGCCCATTACTTTGCGTGCGGCAGCTTCCGCCACATCATATTTGTGTGCGTAGAAAGCAACTCTGGCTTTCAGTGCGTAGCAGGCTCCGGCACTCGGTTTTCCGTGGTCACTGTTGCTGCGGATATCGGGCAAGCTGGCTGCTGCTTTATCCAATAATCCTACTATATGATTATAAGTCTCCTCTTCAGAACTGCGTGAAGGAAGTTTCTCGTTCAGTTCCAACGGATGATCCAGCAGGGAGGCGCCACCCATATATTTTAATATGTTAGCGTATGAGAAAGCTTCGAGAAACTGTACTTCGGCTGTCAGTTGCGCTTTTTCTTTTTCATCCATCGGCACATCGCCTATATGCTCGTAAAATACCAGGCATCTGCGGATGCATTGATAGGCATTTTTCCATAATTGTAGGAAATGTGGGTTGCTGGAAGTTGCCGTACCAGCAGACAACTGTCCCTGTTCGGCTGTGACATGTACAGGAATAGCATTATCTGTGTAGCAGTCTGTCATGATAGTATGGTTTTCCGGTTCTATCAGATACAGATAAATTCCGGTTGCAAATTTCTGGGCATCTTCTGCGTTTTTCCAGAAAGATGCATCGGATAATTGGTCTTTAGGATTTCTGTCCAGAAAACTGTCATTGCAAGAGCTCAGACCAAGGCCGCATGCCAATATTAATCCTATAAAGTTATATTTTAGTCTCATAGTTGTCAGTGTTTAGAATGTTACATTCAGACCGAAGGAATAATTTCGGGTCAATGGATAATAGTTGCCGCTGATGGCTTCGGGGTCTACACCGTCGAAGCCGGAAATCATAAAGAGATTGTCGATACTCTCCGGCTTATAGCTGCCCACAAACATCTCACCGAAGTTGGCATCCTTGAGCACGGCGCGGAAGGTGTACAAGCTCTGCTTGAGGATTTCCTCTCGGTGCGCCACAAACAGCAGGCGGCAGGGGCTATCCGGATTCTGCTTGCGGAATCGCTTGTAGTCCAAGGCAGAGATGACCGTCTTGCCGGTACCGGTGGCCGCCACCACCAGATTGCGCGTATAGCCACGAACAGTGCGCTCTGCCTCCAGCTTGTCCAAAATTTCTTGCTGGTAGGAATAGGGGTTGATGTCCATGGTGTAGACGTCGGCATTGTTGGTGTCGAAATATTTTTCCGCTTTCAGCGCATAGGCCAGACGCTCTTTCTGTCCCTCATCATAGTACTCAAATTCGCGGTCATTCCAGTAATACTCAAAGGTAGCGGCGATTTTGTCGATAGTTTCGGGCAAGTCGCGTTTCGTTACCTTGGTGTTC
>ERZ780052.378-NODE-378-length-17628-cov-3.172594_pt1 | contig 17628 bp, 14 predicted proteins | sample MGYA00511845_ERZ780052 | MGnify/ENA primary metagenome ERZ780052 (study PRJEB29588, sample SAMEA1970897) | human gut metagenome | biome: human gut; feature: human-associated habitat; material: faeces | place: Denmark | collected 2008/2010 ...
GGGGGCGGATATATCCGGCTGTTTCAAGCTCATTGACAGCAGAGCGGATCGCGTCCTTGCTCTCGCGGTTGATGGCAGAAAGTCCGGCAAGCGTATAATCCCAGTTCTCCGGCAGCGAGAGCATCTGCGACAGCAGACCTTTTGCCTTTAAGGACAAATCCTTGTTTTTCAGATGGTGGTTGCTCATCACGGTATAATCCCGTGTGCGCTCCACGCGGAAAACAGCCACAGTATCAGCTCCTTTTTCGGTATCTTTGGTGTCTTAGAAAAAAGCGGTCACAGCTCATAATAGGTCTGACCGTAGTGCGAGTAAAATGGCGCGCACAGCTCCATGAGTTTCTCCGTAAGCATATCTGGCTCGATGCAGAGAAGTCCTTTTTGAAACTTCCATGCCTTTACGGTTCGGTATTCCGTTGTAAACTCTCCGCCGGACAGCACGGAATAGTTGGAAACGATGGCAAGCGTCAGATCCTCCAGCAGCCAGAGCTCCATTGTCCGCGCGCAGATCACCGCCTCGGTGACAAATTTCACAATGTCCTCATAGAGCCGCACCGCTTTTTGCGGGAACAGCGGCGCGCTGCGATAGTTGAAGCTGCAATCCTGCACGCCGCAGGCTTCATAGGCGTACACGGTCTTTGTGCTGTGCGCGACCGCTTGCAGCAGCACTTCAAAATCAATATTGTCAAGCATATCTTCCATACACTCATCTGTGTAATCCTCCGGCTCATCCTGACGGTAAAGAGCGCAAATAAGCCGTTTAAGCTGTTCTTTCTTGTTCATAAAAGACCTCCGTACTGAAAAATAGGTATAAAAATAGCCGGACATCGTAAGTCCAGCATCCTTATCGTTCCTGATCGCGCTGCCGCTTTTTTACCCACGCCTCCAGCAGCTTAATGATTGTTTCCTGCATCCGCTGGGGCGTATAGGAGCGCGGGAAGTATTTGCGCAGCTTGTCCGCTGAGAGGACGACGTTATAGCCCTCCGGCTTTTTCTGCTCCATCATGATGTCCAGCATGGTGTCGTCGTTGAGCTTGCCGTCGCGGGAGAGCTTTTTCATGCGCTGCGCCTGAGAAAGCGAGGGCGTAGCCTGCTCGCTGTCGATGGCGGTCAGGAGCATCTGCTGTTCTTCCGGCTTGAGGTAGGAGATTTCCACGGCGGGTGTCATGCCGATCTTCTTCTCGTCCACCATCTGCTGAAGCTCCGGGACTAACTGCGTCAGGGCGATGTAGTTGCGGATGGTATCTCCGCTCACACCGGCATCCTGACCAACTTCATCATCGCTGCGGAACTTCGCCGAAATTTTCGGCGAAGTCAGATCCGTCCGTGCGCCCTGTCGCTTGATGGCCTCCATCTTCATCTTGTAGGCTTTGGCGCGTTCGGAGGGGAGAATGTTCTCACGCTGAAGGTTGCTGTCCACCATGATGATGGTGGCAGCGTCCCGGTCAATGTCGCGGACAATGACGGGCATGGTGGCCAGCCCGGCCAGCTCGCAGGCGTGTTTGCGGCGGTGGCCTGCGATCAGCTCATAACCGCCGTCCTCCCGTGGCCGCGCCAGCGCGGGGACGAGGACGCCGTATTCCTTGACGCTTTCGGCGGTTTCCTGCATGGACGCATCCTCCCGCACCTGAAAGGGATGATCCGGAAATGGATGCAGCTCAGAGAGCGGAATCTGAACAACTACTTCCTGCTGCGGTTTCGGCTTTTTGGATGGCGCGGGCTTTTTGCCCGGTTCCTTCTGCACGGTTTTTTCAGGCATTGTGTTCCTCCTGTCGGCATCTGATTTTGGGTACAAAAAAAGGACATTTCTTCTTTTCAGAGGAAATGTCCTGATTTCTTGGACGGGCTGACAGCCCGCCCAAACGGTATTTAGTTTTTGTCGTTACTATAACACCCCCTGGTATGATGTAGTCATAGACCAATAGCAGTCTTCTACATCATTATTTAATCTATATCAAGGTTGGTAGGAGGATTCTCCTCTGATTTCATTCCAACCAAAGATACGTGTATAAGTTACATGTTTTTAGTATAATTATTCACTCCTAGACTTCGTCTGTTACATAAGGTATTATATTCCATTGAATAGGGAAAAGGACGTTCGCCTCCTAGGGAGCTGGCTTATGTCCAGCAATACCCGTAACTTTAGACAGTCATTCCATCAATGAAAATTTATGTTTTAGGCTGGTTGGGAGCAATTAAGCTATACCCGTATCACGTGCCAGGTAGTGTATTCATTGTTTTTATGGAACCCTATCGGAAGGAGCTTACAATGTACAACAAAAACTATATTTCCGTCGGTATCGATGTCGGTTCTGCCTTTAGTTTCATGACCATCGTTGCACCTGACGGCTCTGTAATCCAAAAACCTTTTAAAATTACACACAATAAACCGGATTCTCTGGAAAAGGCCGTTTCTGCCATAAAAAAAGCAGAAGAGCTACATTCCTTAGAAAGTCGCACCTTTCTGGAATCCACTGGGATCTATCACTTCCCGCTCTTCTGCTACCTTGTTGATTGTGGTTTTCACGTCTCCATAATCAATCCTATTATTACACATTCTGCGAATAATACAAGTATCAGAAAAGTAAAAAATGATAAAGTTGATTCCATTGGTATTGCAAAGCTGGGATTATCCGGTGATATCCCTGTATCTCAATTCCCAGCAAAGCTGGTCCTTGAGATTCGATCCCTTACACGCAAGTATTATGATCTGACCGATGAACGGTCTGCTCACATCAACAAACTTAAGGGCGATCTGCATACCGTTTTTCCACAGTATCTGGACATCTTTTGTGATGTCACTGGCAAAACATCTACCATGATTCTCCGTCAGTATGGTACTCCGGATAAAATACTCCGTGGTCATAAAAAGACCATGATTGAAAAAATATCAAAAGCCTCAAGAAAAGGACTTTCAAAAGCTGCCGAGCGCTATGAAAAGCTCTGTGCCGCCGCAACAGCCGCAAAAACTTTCGGATGCCAGATTGATAGTATCTATTTCAACATCTCTCTGACTCTTGACCTTATCGAGAAGCTTGACTCTGCCTTGGATTCTATTTTGCAGCGGATCCATCAGCTGGTAACGTTCAATAAATCCGAAAAGTTTATCCAGCAGATTAAATGGCTTGATACCATTAAAGGGGTTGGATTTCTTACTGCTGTGACCATCATGTGCGAAATCGGTGATTTTTCAGCATTCCGCAATCCAAAACAGTTATTCGCTTACTTCGGACTTGATCCGGAAGTAAATCAGTCTGGTAAGTTCGTTGGCACTGAAATGCATATGACCAAACGAGGCTCCAGAATCGCCCGCCGCGCTGTCTTCGCAGTAGCACTGGCATCCATACGCACTAAACGCAATGGAGAAGGCATTAACCCATATCTTCGTGAATACTATGAGAAGAAATCCGGGCAAAAACCAAAGATGGTAGCTCTTGGTGCAGTAATGCACAAAGTGTGCAACATCATCTTTGCTGTTCTTCGTGATGAGAAAGAATTCGAATTACGGTCTCCCGAAGAACACTGCAGGCAGTATCAACGTCCTGCTTTACAGGCTGCATAAACATTCATCCTGTGCTGTATATAACCATCAACAAAGCGAAAATCCAAAGGATTTACGTTTATTAAAGTTACTCATTTTTAGGTTTCAATAATCAATAGAAAAAGTTCTATTTTTTATCATTTAGGGCTTGACTATAACTAGCTGGTCTACGATATAACTACTTCGCGGCTCGATTTTTCGGTTTGGAAAAGGATGAAAAACCTTGCCAGATAACCGAAAACCCTTGATATACGGGGCTTTTCCGGTTTGTCGTAATTATACCGTAAGGGCATTCTTGCGCCAGTTTGCTTTTGGCAAACGGTGTCCCGATGAAGATGATTCAGGAGTGGCTGGGACACAGCGATTTCTCTACCACCGCGAATATTTATTCGCATTTGGACTACGCTTCCAAGGTTTCTTCAGCAGAAGCAATGCTGAACGGGCTTGGAATGGGTTCAAATCCGGAAAATGACACTTAAAAAAGTGTGATTTCTCTCCAGAACAGGGCGTTTTCTCTCCTGTTATGAAATTGTCAAGCTCAAAAATTCTGCTTTTTGCATAAAAAACGGTACAGAGTGCCAAAAAAGCACGCTGTACCGTTGATTGACGGAGCATCAGAGATTTGAACTCTGGCGGCGCTACAAACGCCCTATCGCATTTCGAGTTAATCTTTGAAAAGGCATTATGGTGATTACCAAGGTCAATGCAGGCTGGTTTGTCCGCTGATTTTGGGCGATGTTTGTGGAGAAAGCACTGCCGAACCGGCGAAAAACAATGTAGGTACGAAAAGAAGCAAAATCGCCCGTTTTGGGGCAAAAATGGCGGCTTTTTGGGAGAAATGCAAGATAAGATGCAAGATAAGCCCTGCCCCAAAAGCCGGATAATGGTGCAGGTTTGCGGACACGAATGAGAAAAATGCAAGAAACAGACGAAACGAATTAGTGATTTTTAGGGTTCCACTTGAGAAACAAGGAGAACCCGAAATGAAGAAAGAAACTGTAAGCAAAGACTCTTTGAAAGAAAAAATCGAAGAAATTCTAACGCCCTATCCGGACCCGATGAGCCGCAATGATTTCCGCATTGTATGCCATATCGGAACGCGCACTTCGCTTTATCTCCTGCAAAGCGGGCTTGTTCCCTGCAAAAACAGCGGAAAGAAAACACGCTGCTATAAAATCGCCAAGAAGGATGTTGCCGAGTATCTCTACCGCCGAGAGTCCGACCCGATGCGCTACACCCCGCCCAGCGGGTGGTACTATAACTACCCCAAGCACAAGAAGCCCGCCGCATCGTTGGAGCGCAAGCTGAACTATAAGGGCGAGGAGCGGCTGCTGGCCAAGGAATGGTACGAGCAGCAACTGGCAAATTACCCGGATGTACTGACCGTTGCGCAAGTCTGCGAAGCGACCGGCTATCAACGCCATACAATTCTGAAATGGTGCAGCAAGGGCTTGCTGAAAACCATCCTGCAAACACCCAAGTACATGATTCCCAAAGTATGGCTGCTGGAATTTGTGACGTCCGATTTTTTCAACGAGATCAGCCGGAAATGTAGAAGACACTATACCGCCATCAAGGAAATCAGCAGCTCACGCAAAGCCAGATAAGATGACTATTCGACCTCATGTGAATGCTAACACTTTAAGACTGCTTCCATCGGTCTGATATGGTTCCCGTTTCAATTTTCCAGTCACTGACTGGAAATTGGATATCTAAGATATACAAGCCCCAAAATCTAGTTAGACAAATCGCCCAAAGCATATTCAGCTTTTACGCAGAACTCAATTTTCCAGACAGTGTCTGGAAAATTAGATAGCCAAATACAACAGGCTTATATTTTATAAATCAGCATATTATGGTCAAAGCTGTCAAACAGGGGTATCCACGTTCAAAAGAGAAAGACCCAAAGTTGGGCGCAAAGAATAAGAAACAGAACAGAAATAATTGAAATAGAATATAATTTGTGCAAGACTAACATTCGGGGAAATGTCAACATTTTAATTTGTTGACATTTCCCCGAAATCACGATATAGTAATAGTAGAAAACGACTTGGGAGGGATACTGGATGCCGAGCGATTACCAAAAGCAAATAAAAGAAATTTTTGGCACATCTGATTTGGATGAATTGCGAGAACTTGCAAAGATGCTGAAAATCAATAATCCAAATCCGCGCAATACGGGTCGCAAGGCGCAGCTTACCCCCGATCAGACCGTAGAGGTTTTGGAACTGCATAGAAAAGGCATCGGCAACACCGAGATTGCAAAACAGTTCGGCGTGTCGCGCCAGACCATATATAAGTATATCTATAACGCCGAGCATTTCAGCACGGACCCGGATTTCACCATGCGGATGAACTTCATGAATGGCTCACAGCTATGTACAGTCATCGACATTGATTTCAAGCATGAAGTTGTCCGCGTGAAGAACTACACCGACCGAATCCCTTTGCGGGCGTTTGGCGTTGTAGAAAATCCGTCCTGGGCAGATTTTGAAGAATTTTTGAAAGAAAGATGCCTGCCCGCCAGCCGAGCCGGTTTGAAAGGCATCCTCCGGGAGATGGATGTTCCTTTCTTTGATCCGCTGCTGATTATTGAAAAGACCAATGGGCGTATGGCTGGGGACCACCAATGGGTGCAGGTGATCCATAATACCGCTGCGTAGGGAGGAGACTATGGAAACAATTGATTTAAGCAAATTTGAGCCACAAGAAACGCTGAACCATACACCCAAGGGAAATCAGTTAAAATGAAAATGCGGTGGATATAATGTAGCTATCGAACGTCAAAATAGTAAATAACTGTCTTTCGAACTAGAAAATGCGTTTTTGTCGGACGGAATTCAAGAATGTTCTTAAACTGGAATGGGCGGAGGAAGTGGTGGTGAGGGAGATTGTGTATGCAGAATAAACTCTAATAATACTAGAACCGTATAAAAAGCTGATATTTTAAATTTTATTCTCGATTTTTGAAAAACATCTGCAAATATTTAAATTAAGATTTGACTTTCCGCCTGGAATAGAGTACACTGGATTCAGAAAATCATCTGGGAGGAATTGCGATGCTGCTTCAATTTTCAGTCACCAACCACCGTTCCATCAAGGATACAGCCATCATCAGCTTGAAAGCATCTACAGATAAAAGTCTGGTCGACTGCCTGATTTCACCGGACGAGAAGAAACAGCTTGTTCCAGTGCTGGCACTGTACGGTGCAAATGCAGCAGGAAAAAGCAATGTCCTCCATGCACTCCTGCTCATGCGGGAAATGGTCTGTGGCCGATATGCCAAGCTGCTGAAGGGCGAACCGCTTCCGCAGGAACCATTTGCTTTCACAGACCAACCTACACAGCCGACCAGCTTTGAAGCTATCTATTTCTATGGCGGCATCAAGTATGCCTATGGGTTCTCGTTTGACAAGTCCAGAATCTTGACCGAATATCTCTATCACTGGCCTAATGGCCGGGAAGCACTGATTTTTTCCAGAGAAAACAATGACTATCAGTTCCGCGAGAATATTCAAGAGCAGTTCACGCTTGCTGGACGAACTGCCGAAAATCGTCTGTATCTGTCCAGCTCGAACGAGTGGAACTGTCCGCAAACCGAAAAAGCGTATCTGTGGTTCTTTGAAAAGCTGACAGGTTTCATGGGAACAGAAATGCGGCTGGATGCCGCTCTGTCTGCCATCCGGCTGGGCGGCTCCGAAAAGAGCCGTATCCTGCATGAAATGCTGTATGCCGATCTAGGCATCAAAGACATCCGCATCACTGGTTCCAAGGAAGAACCTATCATTTCTGCACTACACACTCTCGACACTGAAGATGGCACATCCAAGGGCTTCTGGCTTCCGTTGGGGCAGGAATCCGTTGGAACACAGCGATTTTTTTCTCGCATCGGTATGTGGCTCGCTGCTCTGGAATCTGGGGCTGTTCTGGTGGTAGACGAGATTGAATCCAGTATGCACCCACTCCTGACCCGGCACTTGATTGAAATGATGCAGGATGCCGCCATCAATACGAACCATACACAACTCATCTTCACGACCCACGACACCGGGCTTCTCGACTTGACTTTGCTTCGGCGTGATCAGATCTGGTTTGCAGAGAAAGATGAAAAGACCATGCAGACCGATATTTACGCTCTGACTGAGTTTTCTCCCCGGAAAGGTGAGAACATCTCCAAAGGGTATCTGCAAGGCCGCTACGGCGCGATTCCGTTCATTGGAGGGAATGCAGCATGGGCAGAATAAAAGAGATCAGCCGCAAGTCTGCCCACACCAGAAAGCGCAATCCGGTGGTGTATCTCATCTGCGAGGGTAGTGAAACCGAGATTCGCTATTTCAAGCGTTTCCGCAGCCGAGGATGCAATATTGACATTATCCCGATTTCTTCGCAGTATAAGTCCGCTGACAGGCTTGTGCAGAAGGCCAAGGCAACGATGGGCAATAATCCGTATTACCCGGAAGATGGCGATTCCATCTGGTGCGTATTTGACCGTGACGATAACTCCAACGAGGTTCTTCTGCGTGCCAAACAATCCGCCCAAAAGGAGGGCTATCATCTGGCCTACTCCAATCCATCCTTCGAACTATGGTTCTTGTTACACTTTGTAAATCAGCAGACAGAGGTCGAAGATTGTCAGGCATTGATTTGCTTGCTGAAACAGCCAAACAGAATCCCCGACTATGAGAAGAACAAGGATTACTTTGACGTTTTGAAGCCTTTGCAGGCCGTTGCAATTCAGAGAGCGAAAGCTCGTACCGAACAGGTTCGGAGCCAAGGCATTGAGTCGATTTCACGGCAGAGCAACCCGCTGACAACGGTTTGGGAACTTGTGGAATATTTGAACTCCAAGATTTGAACTGCATCAATTTGAAAATATAGCAAAGCCCACAGGCTAGACTTGTATCTAGCCTGTGGGCTTTGTATTAAGGTTCAGTATCTATTATTTTGCAATCGGAGGCTTCTCTCCACTCGGAAAACTCTTTGTATCAATTGGTTCTGCGCTCCCAGATAACGCACCGCCGCACTTGCGGAGAGTTTTATTCAATGACATAATTTCAGCTATTCTTTTCCTTCAGCATTTGCTCAGCCTCATCGCGTGTAACCATATAATATTGAAGGACGTCTCTTGCTTCTTTTGAATATTTTGAGAAATCCAAATTCTTGAACTTGTTTACTGCCACAACAGATTTCACTTTTTCAAGTTCCTCAGTAGGCAGACTCCAAAACTTTTCTTCCCATTCCTTTGCGAGATTTTCCTTGAACATAAAACGATAAATTATAAAGGTTTCAGGCATCCAGAGAATTGTCCAGAATCGATGCTCATCCGCACCAAATGCTTCCTCAAAGAAATGCTTCCCTTTGCCGACTTTACCCTTGGTCGAATTCAGTACAGCCTGAATTGCTCGAATGAATTTTCGGTTCCAATGTTCGCCTATATAATCTCGGTTCATAAAGAAATCCGGATCATTGATAGGATGGTATTTCATCGGGAAAGAATAGATGTTTGCCCCTAATTCATCACACAGATCAACATTCAACTTCATGCGATAATACAGATGTTCTGGTTTATCTCTGAAATTATATAGCATATAGTTCGATAGATTTGTAATGCCATGTGCTACTGCGGTACGAACCGCTTTTTCGTAGATGTCCTTTTGCTCCCAATGGTCAAAAGCAATTCTAAGAGGCGAAATATTGATTTCAGCCAATTTTGCCATGTTTTGATCATTTATCAGTCTTGCGTCAATCCCTTGGTTAAAATCAACAATGCGTTTCACCTTTTTTGTATGTTTAAAATGTTTCTTGAATAATGGCGCAACAAATTCATCAAGTTTTAAAATCTCTTCTTTTGTCGCAGTTTCATAATGCAAACATGCTGCTTGTTCTAAACGAAGATATAACTCCGTTTTTTCTTCCAACGGGAGTTTCTCCGTCAATTCTTTATATAGCCTTATGCACTTTCTTACATAGGCACGATCATTGTAGCCATCCTTTAAATTTTGGATAGCAATTTCGTACTGATCAGGCGGCATATAAGTTGCACCTTTTTGAAATCCGCACGCTTTAATCTCATCGATAATTCTATCATAGCATTTGGACGCCAGCACATTATTGTCCAGCAAAAGCAAATCACGTTGCTCACCAAATCGGTCTCTTGCCCGTTCTATTTGCTCTTTAAGTCCAATATAATCACAATAGTGTGGCTCTAGTTTAGGAACTGCACAAAATGCGCAATGATTGATGCAGCCACGTGTCATGTAAGCAAAATACGCATTATTCGCCGGATATTTATAGTCGATTTCTTCAAGAATCGAATAATCCAACGGAAGTGTATCTATAATGCGTGTATCGCCTTTATCAATATCTCCAGGATGGTTCAACAGTCCTTCGAATGGATGAATTCCTGTTGCTTCGTACACTTCGTTAGGCAGAAGTGTTGACATGATACCGCCGACCATCACATCTTCGGGCTTTTTGCATAGCTGTTTTACGAAGTTTATCGTATCAATAGTAATATTCCAATAGAATGTAAAAAGAGTAGTTATACCAACCTTATCAAACGGTGGGTTCTTGAAGTATTCTTTCTTTCGATAGGAGCTTCTAGCGTTCTTTACCAACTCTATGGCATCTGAATTGTTTTGGAAATGTGCTTGTTCATCCAATAAAGAAATCGTTCCTTTTCTGACACACTCTACCAGAATTTTTTTATCGGTTTTCCAGTTTGTTTCAGCGTCCAAAGTCGCAAGTGCGTTCAACAAATCCTCAACAACGATATCTGCTGCTAAATCTAAAAGGTCGCCTTTGAAGAACCTTACGTCATCCCCCGATTCTCGATAGTATGTTGCCAGTTTCATCAATCCCATTGGAGGATATTTGTTTTTATAATTAGGCTCTACCAAAAGCACTTTTCTGTTCATTTTATCTAAATTCCTTTTCTATTGCTTCCTGAATTTGGTCGGCAACTTCTTTCGATACGATACGTCTTACAATCGCCATTATCTGTTGCACCAGTTTTCGTTTATTTCTATCCAGCTTGGATAGATTATCAGTAAAATATTTTGTTTTTGACCCTCCTTCAGTTACTTTAGAAACAGCCTTTTCTGCATCCTCGGCGCGCTGCGTGGTTTTCTTATCTTCATATTTTTGCTCAATAGCCTTCCGAACTCGCTGTTCGGCTTCACTCCCTGCGCCGGATTCTTTATATCGAGCAAGTCTTCTCTCGGCTTCTTCTTTCCTCTTTTTTGCAGCCTCTAATTCGGCTTCCATTTGAGCTTTTTCAGAACCGTCAATAAAACCTTTCCGACTCTTTTCTTGATACTTAGATACAGTATCTGTGTACGCTTCGAGCTTTTTATAGTCGCTCTTTGTGTCGCTTGCTACATGGTATAATTTATGCAGTGTGTCATAAAAGAACAGTTTCAGCTGTGTTTCAAGCTCAATTCGTTCAACTGATTCATTAAAGTAGTTTCTTTGTGAGTTTGGAACCAGTTTCTTTGATGCCGCAAATATTTCACCTACAAAATAGCTATTGCCCCGATCTTCTTTAAAAAATTTAGCAACAGCTGTATTATCACCTATTTGGATGTTGCCCTGACGGAGTCTAAAACCATACATAGGATTTGCAGCTTTTGGAATGGCCTTTTCAAAACGTGATATTCCATACCACATCCATGCAAGAAGATTTCCATCCGCATCAGCAAAGTCTTTGAAGCCGACATCTACAATGTTATCGTATACCTTGCCAGTAGCATCATATAACCGATTTTTATATCTTTTTAAGAGAGGATCTCCGTTTACTCGGATGTTATATTCATCAATTTTGAAATGCAGACTCGCAGCATGTTTATAAATAGCATCTCTATGATAAAAACTACTCACATACGGAACCGGAGCAACAAAACTCAAGTAATCAGAAACCAACTGTTTATCCAATAAATCCGTATTTTCATGGTTTATATCAATCATTTCAACCTTGAAATAATGCTTTTCTTGTTCTTCCGGGAACTTTTCTGTTGAAACTATAGCATTCAGAATATCATCTACGGTGTACTTCACTGGAGAACTTAGCATTTCACGCATTTTCTTTGCATCGAATATCATTTTCGAACCTTTAGTTTCGCCCCTGTACGAAGTAGAAAACACCAGCGTCTTACAATATGCCAAGCCGCAGAGGCGTCCTATTCCTCGAAAACCTTTATCAACACCTACTTTTTTGTCAGAGTTTGCAATATCACCCAGCTGTGCAACAAAATCCGCTTCCTTAACGCCAGTAGCGTTGTCTTCAACAGAGATAAATCTTTCATCTTCTTTTATTGAAATGAAAACCTCAGCTTGCTCTCTATCAATGATTCCAAGTTCAACTGCTTTATCTATCTGGTCGCATGCATTTTGGACATACTCTCGGTATATCACTTTTGAATCCGCATACATACCAGTTGTCAAATTTTCAAGGATGTTTTTTCCTATGGTTGCCATAGTTGCTTCCTTTCCGTTATTTCACCTGTTTGTAAATCGGTTTCGGGAATTTTATATGAAGCATTGATCTGAAAATTGGATTCTGAACAATATATTCTCCCTGCTTTAAACGAGTCATCATCGTCTTATACACAGGGGGAACACTCTTATAATCGCTCTTTGTCACTTCAATGGTGTTAGTGCGTCCATACGCATGTGTAGAACAGTTTCCAGTTACCCTATCATGAATGGCACTTCTAAATTGTTCTGCTGCAAACAGCACGACACCCAAAGAACGTCCACGCTCTGCAACATCCAAAATTTGGTGGAGAATAGGGGAATTTTTAGGAGAATCTTTAGAAGCGTACTTATTCAGCTCATCGATAAAGATAATAATTCTTGATGGAGGTACAACATTTTCATCGCCATTATATTCGCCCAATTGCAGGTTGTAAATCGTCCTTACTGCATCACCAAAAACGTATGCCTGTTTATCTTCTGAAAGCTTGGCAATATCAATAACATGTACTTCGTTCTTTTTGATGTATTTTAGGGCATCTCCGAGCCGTGTTTCGCCTTTGCTTGCATTAATATCTCTGGCAAAAATTGCAGCCTTATCATTGATTGCTTTGTTGACAATACGATAAAATTTCCGCCAACTTGCTATAGGAATCTCTTTTTCCCTATCAGATTGTGCTCCAGCTGCACATTTTTCGCGAATTATTTCAAGAAATTCTTGCCAATCATCAGCACCGGAAAATTTACCCTGCCCAGCCATGATATAATTGATAATAGCATCCATGGTCTGAGTCGAATCATCAATATTAGAGAACATCAGATCCAAATTGTTCCGATCTTCTCTATAAATGTATTTATACTTTTTAGCTTTTTTGGTTTTTATCGCATCATCAACTTCTTCGGGAGTTAGATATGTGTTCCAGCTTCCCTCGGTAGAATACGGATAATAATAGTGGACATTATGAAACGGCTCAGGCGAAAGGCCAAGTTTTTTATACAGAGCTTCATTTTCAGCCTTTTCTTTTGCCGGATCATCCTCATCATCATAATCGTTTGGCTGATCAATCGTCAACAAGTCACGGCCTTTAACATTGAACATAACGAATGCAACCGATTCGTCCTCGCTTTTGTTCTTAATGTAAGTATCCTGAATGGCCTTCATCAAGAACATTGCATAAGAAGTTTTTGCTGCCAATCCAGAAATGCCAGAAATATTCAGATGTGCACCTTCCGGTCCAATAATAAACTTTGAATTGAGCCGAACAGGCAGTGTTACTTTTTCACTGCCGCTTGTGCCTTCATACATTTCCAAATAGCCACAAACCAGCGGATTGCGAATATCTTTCAAGCCAAGTGCATATTCGATTTCTTCAGCAGTTGCTAAAAACACTTTCGAGTTGCTTTGCAACGGTATATAAATGTTTTTGTCATTACATACTACCTTTGCCTGAACATAGTTCATTCCAACTCGCAAAGTCGGAGATTCTACTTCTACATCGCCAAAATCGCTCGAAATATAGTTAGTCAAAAAGCTCGCCGCATCTGTTATGTGCGAAATATCTTCTATCATGCCATACGAAAACGAGCCATTTACATGTTCAACCTTCACAATATCAAATGGATTTAATATTAAGCTCGGATTCGTCCAAAAAGCAAAGTTATCAATCGTTGTTGGTGCTTTTTCTGTTGCTAAAATGCGACCAATGATCACAGGACTAGGCATTGTTTATTCCTCCTCAAAACAAATGCAGAAACATTTCCGTACTCATATACTGACTTTTGACATAGGATTCTGTCAGAAAGACTGGATATAGATGATTAGCCCATCTCTTATCCGTTCCATAGCAAGTAGGCGTTCGTTCGTTAATTAAGGTTGCACTGATCAAATCGATTTCTTCACTATCAATTCCAGTGTCTTTTTCTTCATCCATCATGATTTTCTCGACCTTGATCACGCCATCGAAAGGAGTCCGTGTATACTTTTTGTCTCTGATTCTGATGTACCAAACACCAAATTTCACATCGCCTAAGTAAGAAGCATTTTCATATCTTGCTACCGGTGTTCTATGAAAAAGCGGTAAGTCTGCGATATAGTTTGCATTTGCCTTTCCCGTGTGGTCTAAAATGCTTTCTGGATTGAAAGATTTTGATACGCCAATGACCCATTTATAATTGTGTTTGATCTTTTGAAGCGTCCTTAAATCCTCTCGTCCTGATTTCATTGGTTTATATTCGAGCGAACCGTCTTTTAAAAGATAATTGTCCTGATTTAGCTTTCCAGCTTTCACCAGCTCAGCGACCATTTCTTTTTCAGACTCAATCATATAATCTTGAATTCGTGCAATACCCGAATCCTCCATCTTCCCATTTTTCTGATCCTTAGGCGGAGAATACGGAAGGATCGTAGCAAATTCAATCCCTAGCTTCTTCAATTCTTCACTTTTATTGAGCTTTTTCGTTTGAGCTGCAAAAAATACATCATCCTTCCAGCCATCTGCGTTACTAACCGTTGGAAGTGACAAAACCAATCGTCTGTAAAATTTTTCGGGTCGCATTCTTCCATCGGTACGTTTGCAACATCCAATACCAACTTGTCCTGCGATAACTGGATAAACCTTTTTATTGTATGAAATATCATCCACCTTATAAGTGTGCCTCGATCCGTCCAAAAAGTAGCTGATGACTGGCCGCTTTCCAATCTGTCTTTTCGCTTCATTCGTTAAATCAACATACGTTTTATGCTTTTCCGTCTCCCCGGACACTTGCCATTTTATAAATTTTTCGCCATCGTCATCGTAGTCAAATGATGGCATACCAATTGTGTCATAGGAATACTTTTCCGTGTTATAACTTTTTCCGCCTGTCTCTTTGGAGATAATTTCCATGATTTTTGCCATGAGCTTTCCCTCCACTCAACCAACTTTTAGTTTTCGAGCTCGATTGTAAACGTCAAACCATGCTTTTCAGAAAAATTCTTAAGCTTCTTTAATGCCGCATAACTCGGTCGGCTCTTTCCCATTTCCCAACGATTTACGGTTGAGAAGGACACTCCCAATTCTTTTGCAAATGACTCCTGACTTAACAGTACCGCTTTCCGCAAGTTTCTAATGTCTGTAGGCAATCCCATGTAGTTCACCTCGCAGTTGCAAATTCTTTATTTGAGTATAGCATCTGCGCTATAGTGTTGCAATAGCATTGCTATAATGAATTTTCCTATTGCGTAAAAATTTTTAGGAGCTTTTTTCATTATCTCAGCAAGCGGTGCCGTTGTGCGCACAACAGCTAAATTCTTTCGATCATCACGATTCCGTGATGGTTGCACACTCCTGCGGAGTCCTAAAAAAGCGTTTTGCAAAAACGCGCAGCCTGCATCGGAACGGTGCAGAGTGAAAGGGTTTGGGGTGTCCCCAACAAGCATTTTGCAGCGCAAAATAGGCATTTGTATAGACGAATGCACTGCTTGCGTAAGCTATGCGTCCTTTCAGTCCGCAAATTAAAAGTTGAAGATATTGCAGGAACTGCAAACAAGAAAAAGAGTGGCAGCGTTTCGGTTTGAAATGCTGTCACTCTTTTTTGTTGTCTGTATCACAGATGAAATAGCCGTTTTATCTTGAAAGCAGCGTAAAGATTTATTATAATAAGATAAATAGTTGTTGTTTATTTTGCAAAGGAGCTGTGAAGAATGAATCGAAACTGCCGTCGCAAAACGGAAAAGGTCTATGTGAAAGTGACTTCTGATTTTGACGCAACCGGCTATATGCAGCCCCGGCAGATCACATGGGGCGATGGTCGGACGTATCCCATCGAACAGGTGCGGGACTTTCGCCCTGCAAATACCATTGCCGATATGCCCGGCGACTGTTATACTGTAATGATAAAGGGGCAGGAGCGGTGCTTATTTTTCGAGCGTTCCGACCCACGGTTTCCTTCCCGGTTCGGCAGATGGTTCGTGGAGGTGGAAACCAAATAACACAAAGGAGGGCTGAAGTATGGCAGCGCAGCGCACCTATCTGGCAATCGACCTGAAAAGTTTCTATGCCTCGGTGGAGTGCGTAGACCGCCATCTCGACCCCCTGACCACCAATCTGGTGGTGGCAGACGCCTCCCGCACCGAAAAGACCATCTGCCTTGCGGTGTCGCCCTCCCTGAAAGCCTACAAGATACCCGGCAGAGCACGGCTGTTTGAAGCCGTTCAGCGGGTGAAAGAGGTCAACGCCCAGCGGCTGCAAACTGCCATCCGGCAGAAAAAGGCAGTCCGGGGAGAGGACGGCAAGTACCACTTTGCCAGCACCTCTTTTGATGCCAATGCCCTGAACGCAGACCCTGCACTGGGGCTGAGCTACATCGTTGCGCCGCCCCGCATGGCGACCTACATCGAGTACAGCACCCGCATCTACCAGATCTATCTCAAGTATGTGGCGCCCGAGGACATCCACGTCTATTCCATCGACGAGGTTTTTATGGACATTACGGATTATCTGCCCGCCAGCGGGATGACTGCCCGCGAATTTGCCCGTAAAATTATTCTCGATGTCATGGATACGACAGGAATCACAGCTACTGCCGGCATCGGGACGAATCTTTTTCTCTGCAAGGTTGCAATGGATATCGTAGCAAAGCACCTCCCGGCAGATGAATACGGCGTACGCATCGCTTTTCTCGATGAAATGACATTCCGACAAAAGCTCTGGGCACATCAGCCGCTCACTGACTTCTGGCGCATCGGACACGGCTATGCCAGAAAGCTTGCCGAAAATGGATTGTTCACGATGGGGGATATCGCACGCTGCTCTGTCAAAAATGAAGACCTGCTCTATCGGCTTTTCGGAAAAAATGCAGAGCTTCTGATCGACCACGCCTGGGGCTTTGAACCCTGCACCGTCCCGGAAATCAAAGCCTACAAACCGGAAACCAACAGCATCAGCTCCGGGCAGGTTCTGCATTGTCCGTATGAGACAGACAAAGCAAAGCTCGTTTTGAAAGAAATGGCAGACCAGCTCGCCCTCGATCTTGTAAATAAAAAAATCGTAACCGACCAAATTGTCCTCACCGTCGGCTACGATATCGAAACCCTGTCCGATCCCTCCCGGAGATCCGCCTACCACGGTTCCATCGAAACAGATCGCTACGGCCGTTCGATTCCAAAGCAGGCGCATGGAACCCAAAATCTGGACGACTATACCTCCTCTTCCCACAGGATTATGAACGCCGCCGTCGATCCTTTTGGTCGGCCTATCGAGCCGACGCTCCTGATCCGCCGGCTGTATATTGTCGCCAACCACATTATCCCGGAGGACACTGCTCTGCAAAAGAAAGACCGCTTTACCCAGCTCGATCTTTTCACAGATTATGCAGCAGAAGAACAAAAACAGAAAGCCGACGCTGCTGACCTGGAGCGTGAGCGAAAGCTGCAGGAGGCGATGCTTTCCATCCGAAAAAAATTCGGTAAAAATTTCTGCACTTTGGTCAAGTGCCAAGGTTAATTCCGGTTTGTCAAAGTAAATGCCGGTGAAACAGATTTTTACCCAAAAAAGTTAGTAAATTTACCTGCAAATAGATGATTTTTTTACTGTTTTGGCGTAAAATCAACATAATGTAAGGAAAAAAGGGTGCTCTTA
>ERZ780052.384-NODE-384-length-17386-cov-4.679707_pt1 | contig 17386 bp, 16 predicted proteins | sample MGYA00511845_ERZ780052 | MGnify/ENA primary metagenome ERZ780052 (study PRJEB29588, sample SAMEA1970897) | human gut metagenome | biome: human gut; feature: human-associated habitat; material: faeces | place: Denmark | collected 2008/2010 ...
ATATTTCCATTGCCATCCATTATGGCAAATTCATCTGAATCTGAAGATATTTGTCTTATTTGACTTCTTTCAACACCAGCAGAAACTGATTTATTAAGCCCTTGTCCTTTAATTTCTTTAGTAACATTTAAGGTTGGAATAGACAATCCATCCTTGTCTATATTAAGAATTTCATATCCTTCCTTGTCTTTTATGACAAGTGACTCAGCTTCTTTTTTAGCATATGTTTCATTCCTATTAATTCCATTCTTGAATGCTTCACTAACAGCTTTCTGTGAAATGGCCTTATTTTCAGAGCCTTCTTCAGTAGAAAGTTCTTGTGCAAGTTCTATCTTTGCAGTGCCCTCTTCCCATGTGGTCCATCCTGTACCTTCATTGTAGCGTCTCTCATAAGTCTTAATGTTCAAAGACTGGTCCATTGTCTGAGTTTCAACATTCCACTGGATAGAACCTTGAACAGTTTGTGTGAAGACACCTGTTGCCCAATTCTGGACAAAATTACGCACGATAAGATTTCGGCCATTAAGCAGCAGTCTGAACTCGCCTACCTTCGTATTATCCTCACCTGTCGCATGTAACTTGTCTATCTCTGCCTGTGCTTCTGCCCATGTTTCAAAATTTCCAAGCCAAACAAACGCATTACGATTGTTATTGGTGACAGTTGCCTTGTCACCTTCTATCAGTTTTTTCAGAGTGTCTGCAGTTCCTGCATCCAGACGTCCTATGAGTACCCAGCCAGGATTCTGAAAAGCATATATCTCGCCGCTGTTCTCTGCATCTGGAGCTTCAGCGTTGAAAATTGTAACAAGCTGCCCAGCCTTCAGCGGCATACCCGTCGAAGAAACTGGCGACTCATCACCACTCATCTCAGTTACAGACGTATAAACTTTTTTAATGCCAAGCGAGGAAGCATATCTCTCCATATTAGCTATGTATGCAAGTGTATCTGCTTGCAGTCCACCTACATCTTCCGGAGAGATACTGTCTGTTGCCGTTTTTTTGCGCAGCACTTCAGCGCGCTGCTGTAGATCATATATTTGTGTCATATTACATTTATTTTGGAAGTTCAAAAATTATTTTAACCGGCAAATTCGAAGGACTATCAAGATCGTCTGCCGGAAGAGAGATATTAGCGCGAACCATACCGTCGAAAGCCTCTATTTCGAAAGACTGTATGCCATTTTCCGAAGCAACAGAGGCAGTCACCGGGCTGCGAAAAGCTTGCATAAATGATTCTGACGTGTAGAACAAGTCCACACTACCACTGACTGGCGTTACGTTGCTGCTTTGAATTTTGATATAAATTTTTCGACAAACGTCGAGGTCCTGGTACTTAACTATTCCGGAATAGCCATTTTTAAAATGGACGGACAAGTTTTGCCATGCAGTGTCTTTTAGATCCAAAAAGTCCAGGATAAGCTCATTCAGCGTTTTCAAATCGTAAAGACTATAATATTCTTCTGCACCACTATTGTCAAGCGTAGGCGTTACAGTTGCCTCAATATTACAATTTCTTGTTTGTCCATCCTGGAAGACACGTCCACCTGTTTCAGTACGTTTAACGACAAGATAAATTGGCGTCTCCCAATCGCCAATAGTGAGTTGGGTGTCACTCCAACTTATTGCAATGCCATCCACAACCAGAGTCCCAGCCTTGAGTGTAAAGGTTGTTGTCAGCTCATCTTCCGAGACTGTGGATATCTCTATGTCTGGTTTTTTCAACAAAAAAGCCTTTTGGCCGTTTCCGAGGACAGACATTAGTTGCGACGAAGCTCCTTGCTGATTATCTTGCAACGTCTTCAGATCATCGAGAAAAACTGGCTGTCCGCCCTCATTAAATTTAAGCCTTTTCATAATCGTATAATTCTATGCTGTAAGTTTTACCAGCGGGTTTATAATAATTCAACCAAGTAATAATTGTCCGTAGATTTTCACCGTTATATTCATCTTCCTCCTCGTTCAGTGATGTGCACAAAAAAGTTGGCACAAAAACAGTGAAGCTGGCTTTGTAATCAGCCTCGCCTTGATATCGGAAGTATAACGGTTGCTCTTCATCTTCGAGCGCCATGTATATATTCTCTTTCTCCTCGCTCTCATAATGCCAGTACATTATGCCATCCGACTCGTTGCTAAGGATGTATATTTCTCTGTTTTTCAGAAAAAAAACATCGTTAAGAGCCTTTTCGATATACTGTACGCCAGCTGTAATGTTCAGCCTTTTATTGACAATTTCTCTATGGCTGAGAAAGTTGTTGTATATATAGCGTAACGGCAATGTTATTACGTCCAAAAACACTATCAGTATCTTGCAACGTAATATCGGCGGCACTAATTGCACCGCAAACTTGAATATGTCAAATTGATACAACATAACTTATGGAGTTTCGCAAGCCGGAGCTGACAAAGCATCCTCCGGCAGCTCTATAATTATTACCCTTTATCGTGCTGTAATTCTGATCGTCAGCCGTCTTGTACTGACACTCACCAAGTAGTACGTCGCTAACACCTTCCACGCTCTGTATGGCATCTACCAATTTAGTCTTGTTGAAGGTACCACCATACACAATGTTATTCAGATAGTTGTCTATCGCAGTTTCTACAGGACGAGTACCATCACTTATCTTAACGCCGTTTCTGTCTATCACCAGAGGATCAACCGTCACACTCGCATTGATTATAAGGCTATCTGCCTCACGCGAATATATATTAAGCACTACGCCTGCTATCTTAACTCTGTTCATATAGTTTTCAAACGCTGATAAAACATCAGTTGAAAGAGCCACCGGACGCCCGTTATTATCACCAGCAACAAGTATTTCTACAGATGTTCCACGGTCGCGGACAGCTGCATATTTGACAACTTTTTTCGTGTCGTCTTCATTTGCATATACATATTGCTGCGTCTCTTCATCAAACACCAGGGCATCGCCATATTGGAATCCTGTTGCCATCTTCCAATACCACGGCACACTTGCCACAACAGCGCTGCTGATTTTATCATCGACATCTTTGATGTATTTTTCGAAAATAACTTCCATGAAATGGCAGCATGCTGCCACAATGTAGAACAGTATATTTTCCAAACTGACTTTTGAAAAGGCACTGTTAAATGTGTCTTCAGATGACAGCTTGTATTTTTCGCGTACGGTTTGGTCAGCCATAAATGCATCCGTCATTGTCTTTTTTATCTCAGAAATAGTACGTGCCATATCATTTGAATTGCTTTGTGAATTGTTCTGAAAAAATACTAAGTCTCACACCCGACAGATCTCTGGCAGTAGCAGGCGACACATTGTTTACTTTGCAATATTCCTGCATCACGCGGTCATAAATTTTATCCGGCAACTGTAACACAGTACCTGCATCAGGAACTTCCGTCATAGCCATTCCGTTTATCATTGCGATGTCTGCAAGAGCATCCAACGAGCCAAATTCCTGTATGGCAATATCTGCCAGTGTCTGACCATCTTTTACATTAGTATCCATATTAATTTTTTTTTTCTATTTAAAAAAAAAATAAAAAAAAAAAAAAACCCGACAATAAAGACAACAGCAATTTCTTTCCAATCTCTTTTTTTTGTTTGTTCAAGCCTATTGCTGTCAGACTGTTGTGTATTCTTTATACTTGTCTTATTATTTCTGACAGCAGAACTTGTCGAATCTCTACTAACATTAACATTGTTATCTCTGTCGCTCGATATATAATGTTCGCTCTTAACTATGCGCCCTGTCGTATCAACGACCAATACAGTCGAATCCTTAATTCGTACAGTTGTAGTCACTATTTCTTTTTTTGCGACAATCAGCGAATCATGCACAATCAGCGTGTCTCTGATTATAAGAGTGTCACTCACACGACTGTCACTTGTCACTTGCGTTGTTCTACAGCTGCACATCAGCAATAAGATTGCCGCAAAAGTTAATATTGCTAATATAAGATTTTTCATGTCTCTTACTTTATGTTCTGATATTCCGTTTTTGCATCGAAGCATGGACAGTCCTTAATGCGTTCCCAGGGATCGACTATTCCATTTTTGTTTCTGTCAGGACTTATATCGCGATGTCCCAGGATAATAGCCTGAGGATATCTTTTTTTAAGCTCAGACAGAATCTTTCTCAAAGATTCTTTTTGCGCTTCTGTCCTGTTATCTGTCGATTTTCCCCGACCGTCAATGCCGCCTGTATATGCCACATTAACAGACGTGGAGTTATATCCTTTCACGCCATTGCTCACGTGATCCTCACTCAGCATCTGCTCTATACTGCCGTCAGCAAGCACGACATAATGATAGCCTGGATTCTTCCAGCCCTTATCCTTGAACTCTTTTTTCAGATCTGCGACGTTCTGTTTTTGGTTTCCGGCAGTGCAGTGCACAAAAATTCTTTCTATCTTTCTCATGACTACTTCTCCTTATCATTGTGTTCTTTGAATAAGATATCTGCGACAAGACGTGCTATGTCGTCTTTATTTTCAATGATAACAGACATTGTCTTCTGTGCTTTCTGCATCTCAGCCTTCTCCCAACTCTTTTCCCTTACGCTCTTAAATTCGCAATATATGCAATATACTGCCCATAGCATCGAAAATGCCGGAAACGGCATCACAACACAGCTTATAAGGTCTATGCCGACCAGCACCATATATGGTGTAAAGTAGCGTGTGGCTTTTGTAGCCGTTTTTTTAAGACCGCGAGAGGTTCTTGCCACACCATTCTGTTTTGCCTTGTGAAGTCCTGTAAAAAAATCCACAGTCATGGCAAGCAAGAGTGCGGCAACACTAAGAGCTATCAACACAATGTGAATGAACATGTGTTCATGCACAAATTTTTCGAAAATGTCTATCATCGCTGTATTCATAATTTATGTATGTTAATAATTGGCGTCAATAGTTATACTGTCATTGCCTATCTCAATGGAATTGACCGTTTGTCCATCCATCTCCAGCTGCTCTCTTATCTCAGTCCTCCAGTATAGAGGATCATTATCCAGCAGCATGTCTTCTATGCCGCAGCCTATACTTGGATTTTCCTTCAGCTCGCCCTTGTGTATTCGAAGTATGAGTGCCTGATTCTGGGCTGTCACGTCGCCTACCACCAAGCCCTGCACTATCTTTCCTTCAGCGTCCTTAACAACGTCTATATCTGGCTCATAGTCTATAAGTTGTATTCCGTTCATTACGTTAGTGTTTTATTTTTTTGTCTTCATAGTCATCCTTGCTAAAACTCCGGGCACTCTTCAGCGGTACACCTGTTGTACCTTGCGGCGAACTGTGTGTGTGTGTGTTGAATGCCGTCACCAGCTCATTTATCTTTGCTGTGAGCTGGTCGATGTTTACCAGCCCGCCAAGTTTCCCGCCATTTATGGTGATGCTCTCCACTCTGTCAACATGCAGCACTACCATTTCAGTCATGTCTCCCGTAAGACTGCCTACAATTACGGCACTGCCTTTTTTCGGAACTATCAGAATCTTGTTGCTGTCCTCTGTCTCTGATGCTTTAAGCCTAACACCAGGCACTACAATATTGCCGATTCTGACGTCACAAGTCACACCCTGCATATTCTCGACAATGCCTTGTGTCAGATAGACGCCTGGGCGTCCATCTCCGTTCAGTCTTCTTAACCGTTCTGCCAGCTCTCTGTATTTGTCCATCAGCTTATTTTGAATCCAAGTTCTATCTTACGCTTTCCGCCTTCCTTGCTGAAGGTTGTAGTCACGCTGTTAACGAAGTATGTACCGTCTTTTTGCGGATAATCTCTGTCATGTATCACAGCTGTGTCGCCTGGACGACATTCCGGAATCAGCCATGTCGTAATGCTGCCGTCGTAGCCGTTGAATGACCGTCTCTTCAGTTCTGCCTCTCCTCGCTGTCTCATTACATCAGAGTCAGGGCTCGGACTTTTCACCTCTACCTTGTCACCGCCTGTACTTCCGACTTCTATCTCTTTCACACTGCCGTCAGGCATAAGAGCTTTCACGACAATAAGAAACTTGTCATCTTCCGTGGTCCTGTAAGTCAGATCATTTTCTTCCACATTCAGCGAGAAGTCATATATCCGTTCTGTACCTACTACTTCGCCAGGTGGATGCAAATGCAGCACACCGTCTCTCACATATATGTCTGCACCGCATTCTTCCTGTATTTTTTTCAGCACATCATAACCTGTCGCATTGTTTATCACAAATTTCGAATATGTCCAATCGTACGAGCAGTTTATACTGTCACCAGTACCGGTTCCTTCTACTACTTTTTTCAATATATCCGCGAGCTTCGCCTTTTTCAGCACTTCGTTATTTATGCCCTTGCGATATCTGAACAGATCATCCTCGCATACAAGTTTCAGCGTACCATTGTCTGTAGTTATCTTTTGCAACCATCCGCGGAACTCTTCAACAAGTCCGGTCTCCTTGTAACCAAACTTTATTGACACCGCGTCTCCGCGTTTTATCTTGTATTCTACCTCAAGAGCTACATTATACTCCATGGCCGGCAGCCGTATCTCTGCCGTGTCTGCAAGCAGTTCCACGCTCTTGTGTATCTCAACTGCGTCGAGCATGCCTATCCTGTAGTCACCGACTGTTATGTCATACGCCATTGTGTACATAGCTTATATGTTTAGATCATCTCGGCTCAGCAACAATTTATATATGTCGTCGCTATAGCCGCTCAGTGTGTAATTTTGATTTTCGTTTCCGCTTGTAAACGGGATGTCCCATTTTTCAATTACCATGTGCGATATTCCGAATATCTCCAACAGCGGGTTGAGTATAAACACACGTCCTGCCTCACAGAACTTACGCAACTTTGCCACATCAGATGAGGGATAGTTACCGTCAGTGCCCATCAGTATTCCTTCTATCGTAATAGAATAGTCGTCTTCTGTCCATCGCTCTTTTATCGACCCTTTTACTCGACCTTTATTCACGCGCCGACGGGTTATAATGTTCTGACCTGTCACACTTAGCATCGGCTCAATAGGCAGCAGCCACTCTTCGGCATCCGGCTCTTCAAGTTTCAGCCGCACAGGCATCTGCATCGGCACACCGAGAGCGTTTGTCCTCACCACATCTGCCAGCTGCTCGTCGCTCAGTCTTTTTATCTCCGCATATTCCGCGGAATCGACATCTGATAGTTCACCTTTTCTGAACAACCAATATGGCGGCACCTTACCACCGATGGTCCTCAGAGCCACATTTTCCAAAATAAATCTTGTTGCAGTATTCATCGCTCTGTACTTGTTGCAATTGCCAGTGCACGGTTCATTGTCTTTACTATTGTCTGTTCCAGCTCCGCCGTGTCTGTTTTATCATTCATATACACATTTATGCTATCGAAAAACTTGGAAATGTTCATTGTTATGGCAGTACTTCGTGTCCCGCCGGTCGCCATTGCTTCTGCCGATCTGCTGCCGCCACGACGTCCTTTCTTTCCATTTTCGCTACTCTTTCCGAACACTACATCCTGCGTACTTCCTTTTAGCCCAGGCGTCGATATTGCCGACTTTTTTGACGTACTGTTGCTTCCGCTTTCCTGAGCATATATCCTGTCATACGCGCCGCGCACGCCACGCATTAAGTTTGCTGTATCAGAAATAAAGTTTCGATTCGAATTTACTCCAGACAATGCCTGGAATCCTTGCTTTGCCGCTGTCGCAGCCTGTTGCCATTCGCCCTTGAACAAATATTTGAGTGCCTCGCCAATTTTGCCGATTCCGCCCAACAGTTCGTTAAATCTGTCTATAAGATACGTCTTGATTATATTGCCAAAACCTTTAATCGTGTCCCAGGCAGTCAGAAGAAAAGCCCTGAAACCGGCAAACTTATTCCAGCAATATATCACTGCTCCTGTAAGTACACCGATAACTGTTGCAACCACAGCTATCGGATTAGCATTCATAGCAATGTTCAACAGCCATTGTGCGGCTGTCCATGCCTTTGTTGCCACAGTTATGGCTGTCTGTACCCCGTGATACACAAGCAGAGCTGTGGTATATGCCTTTGTCACTGTCCATGCAGTGCCTATCACAGCAGCTACAAGTAACAGTTCCTGTCTAAATTGCATGACGAAACGGATGCCGGCCGACAATATGCCAAACAGTCTATTCACTACACCAAATATTATCGGCAAAGACGTATTCACAGTATCCAGCAAGTCAGAGAGCGGTGATCTTATCTGGTCGAACATATTTATCGCGTTCTCCCTGATGTTGTCCATCACCGTGCCGGTGAACAGGTGCGTGTCTTGCAGCACCATGCCGAGGCTGCGGCGCAAATCCGCCTTGCGAATCTTGTTGATGTTGATGTCGTCGTAGCGGATTTTGCCGTCCTGAATGTCGTAGAAGCGGTTAATCAGGTTCGTGATGGTGGTTTTGCCCGCGCCCGTGCCGCCGACGAAGGCAATCTTCTGTCCCGGCATGGCGTACATGGTGATGTCGTGCAGCACCGTCTTTTCGGGCGTGTAGCCGAAATCAACGTGGTCAAACGTCACGCCGCCGGACAGCTTGCGATAGCTGACGCTGCCGTCCGCCGTGTGCGGATGCTTCCATGCCCACAGCCCGGTGCGCTCGGTCGTCTCGGTAATCGTGCCGTCGGGCGCTTCCTTCGCGTTCACCAGCTCCACATAGCCATTGTCGGCTTCCGGCGCTTCATCCAGCAGGTTGAACACGCGCTCAGCGCCCGCCAAAGCCATGATGATGGAGTTGAGCTGCTGGGTAATCTGCGAAATCGGCTGGGAGAAGCTGCGGTTCAGCGTCAGAAACGCCACCAGACGCCCCGTGGACATCAGCGTGCCGCCCGTTGCGATGGACAGCGCCGAACCCACCATCGCGCAGATAACGTAGGAGATGTGTCCCAAGTTGTTGTTGATAGGGCCAAGGGTGTTCGCCCAGCGGTTCGCTTCGTGGGCTGATGTGCGCAGCTGCTCGTTCAGCTCGCCAAACTGCTCAATCGCCTTTTCCTCGTGGCAGAACACCTTGACGACTTTCTGCCCGGTCATCATTTCCTCAATGAAGCCGTTGACGCGGCCCAAATTCGCCTGCTGCGCGACAAAGTGCTTGCCGGACAGTTTCGCGAGTTTGGCGGACGCCAGCATCTGGAACGTCAGCAGGATGAGCGAGAGAATCGTCATAATCCACGAATTGTTCAGCATGGCGAAGAACACCATGACGACGGAAATCGCGCTGTTGATGATCTCCGGGATGCTCTGGCTGATGAGCTGGCGCAGGGTGTCCACGTCATTGGTGTAGATGGACATGATGTCGCCGTGCGAGTGCGTGTCAAAGTAGCGGATCGGCAGGGACTCCATGTGCGTGAACAAGTCCGTGCGGATTTTGAGCATCGTGCCCTGGCCGACGCTGACCATCAGGCGCTGGCGGATGTAACTGGCGGCAACGCCCAGTGCGAGGACGCAGCCCAGCGGAATCATGGCATTCGCCAAATCGCCCATGGTCTTGGTGCCTTTTTGAATGCCGGCGATGTACACATCCACCAGATCCCGCGTGAACGTGCTGGACTGAATGGTTGCATACGCCGTCACCACAATGCAGACGATGACGGCAATGAACTGCCACAGATAGTTTTCAAAAACGATTTTCATCAGGCGCTTGAGGATGTGTCCCTGCCCCTTGATGGACATGCGGGGCATCGGAGCGCCTCTGCGGCGAGGGCCTCCCATCATTGCGCGTCACCACCCTTCATCTGGTCGGGGCTGTCGAAGTCGCCGCCGCCGGAGGTCTGCGTCTCATAAATCTCGCGGTACAGGTCGGACTTCTTCAGCAGGTTTTCATGCGTGTCGAACGCTTCCACGCGGCCGTTGTCCATCACGATAATGCGGTCAGCGTCCTGCACGGAGGAAATGCGCTGCGCAATGATGATTTTCGTCGTGCCGGGGATGCGCTGGGCAAACGCGCGGCGGATTTTGGCGTCCGTCGCGGTGTCAACGGCGGAGGTGGAGTCGTCCAGAATCAGCACGCGCGGCTTTTTGAGCAATGCGCGGGCGATGCAAAGGCGCTGCTTCTGTCCGCCGGAGACGTTCGTGCCGCCCTGCTCGATGTGCGTGTCGTACCCATCAGGCATCCGGTCGATGAACTCGTCCGCGCAAGCCTGTGCGCAGACCTCTTTGCATTCCTCCAGCGTGGCGTTTTCATTGCCCCAGCGCAGGTTTTCCAGAATCGAGCCGGAGAACAGCACGTTCTTCTGCAGCACCACAGCAACCTGATTGCGCAGGGCTTCCATGTCGTACTTGCGCACGTCCACGCCGCCGACTTCCACCGAGCCTTCGGTTGCGTCGTATAGGCGGGAAATCAGGCTGACGAGCGTCGATTTGCCGCAGCCCGTGCCGCCGATGATGCCCACCGTCTCGCCGGACTTGATGTGCAAATCAACATCGTTCAGGATGGGGTCGCCATTGCCGTCAGCATGGTACTTGAACATGACGTGGTTGAAGTCGATAGAACCGTCCTTGACCGTTTCCAGCGGCTGTTCGGGGTTCGACAGCGACGGCTCCTCGTTCAGCACTTCCACGATACGCCGGGCAGACGCTGCGGACATGGTTAGCATGACGAAAATCATCGACAGCATCATCAGGTTCATCAGCATGTTCATGACGTAGGTGAACATGGCGGTCAGGTCGCCCACATCAAGCGAACCGCCCGTGACCAGCGACGCGCCCAGCCAGCTCAGCGCCATCACCGAGCCGTAGATGGTCAGCATCATGACGGGGCTGTTGAAAGCGATGATGCGTTCCGCCTTGACGAACAGGTTGTAGACGTTCGTCGCCGCTTTGCCGAACTTCTTGTCCTCGAAGTCCTCGCGCACAAACGCTTTGACGACGCGGATGCCGGAGACGTTCTCCTGCACGGAGGCGTTCAGGTCGTCGTACTTCTTGAACACCTGATCGAACAGGTGCGTCGCGCGCTTGATAATCAGCCCCAGCACAACGCCCAGCAGCACCAGCGGAATCAGGAACACGCCCGCCAGCTCCGGGTTGATGACGAATGCCACGATCATCGAGAAAATCAGCGTCAGCGGCGAACGAACCGCAATGCGCGTAATCATCTGGAAGGCATTTTGAACGTTGGTCACGTCGGTGGTCATGCGCGTGACCAGACCGGCGGTGGAGTATTTGTCGATGTTGGCGAACGAGAAGCGCTGAATGTTGCGGTACATGCCATCGCGCAGGTTCGCGGCAAAGCCGGTGGAGGCGTGGGAGGCCGTGTGCGCGCAGACGGAGCCGAAAACCAGCGACAGCATTGCCATCGCCATCATCAGGAAGCCATAGCGGTAAATCGCGCCGGTGTCGCCGCCCTCAATGCCATACTTCACCAAGCGCGCCATCGCCATGGGAATCAGCACTTCCATGACGACTTCCAGCGCGGCAAAAATCGGCGTGAGAATCGTTGATTTCTTGTACTGCTTAATCTGCGCAGCCAGTGTTTTCAGCATGAAATCATTCCTTTCCTTCATTATTATGGTAATTGTTGTGGCAATGCTCTGTTTCGTCCATGTCGTCCTTCAGATTTTCATAGACCTTTTGCAGACATTGCAGGAACAGCTGCTTTTCTTCCTCTGTCATCCCGGCGGACATTCGCTTTTCGGATTGCAGAATGTCCTTGTGGCACGTCTGCCGCATTTCCGCGCCGCTTTCTGTCAGGCGAACATGCTTGATGCGCCGGTCGCGCGGGTCGGTGAAGCCTTCCACCAGCCCTTTCTTCTCCAGCCGCGTCACCAGCCCCGCCAGCGTGGACTGCGCGCAGCCGAAAATGCTCTCTAACTCCTTGAGCGTCCGTGTGTGATTCTCCGCGTCGGAAAGCACGAAAAGCAGATGACTCTGCTGCATCGTCAGGTTGTGGGATTGGACATTCCGACAGGCTTCGCGGGCGAGAGCATTGTCAATGCGCTTGATGTACCAGCCGAACCCTGCCAATTCCTTGTCCATGGGACACCTCCTTGCTGATGTTTTCATTGGAAACAGGGGTGATTATAGCAAATCAATCGCATGATGTCAATAGCATACGATTGAATTTTCATATTCCGTCACATAGGTTACACCATAACGGTTACATGACCGCTTTCGGCCGTGAAAAATGGCGTCTTTTCGTCCGAAAAACACGGGGAAAAAAGACGTAAAAATTCCTGTCAAAACCCCTTGAAAACCGACGAAAAACGTGCTATAAATAGGCGTTCCCAATCGGGGACAATGAAACGTGATTTTCCCCCCATCCTGCATCAACGAAAGGACATCCACATGGCGCAGAAAAACGTGACCCGTGACATGACGCAGGGCTCGCCTCTGAAACTGATTCTGACATTCTCCCTGCCGCTGCTGGGCGGCTTCCTGTTCCAGCAGCTGTACAGCTTCATGGATACCATGGTCGTCGGCGGCGTGCTGGGCACGGAGGCGCTGGCGGCGGTGGGCGATACCGGATCGCTGAACTTCCTCATCAACGGCTTCTGCATGGGCATCTGCTCCGGCTTCGCGATTCCGATTGCGCAGGCGTTCGGCGCGAAGGACGAGACGGAAATGCGCCGCTATGTGATGCACTCCGTGTACCTGTGCGCGGTGATTTCCGTGCTGATGGGGCTGCTGACCGGCTTCTTCGCGCCGCAGCTCCTGCGGATGCTGAACACGCCGGAGGACATTCTGCCGCTGTCGGTCGCCTATATCCAGCCGGTTTTCTTCGCGATTCCGGTTACGGTGCTGTACAACATGTGCGGCGGCGTGATGCGCTCGCTGGGCGACAGCAAAACGCCTGTTATCGCCATCACGATTGCCGCGCTGCTCAACATCGTGCTGGACTACACGTTCATCCTTGCGTTCCACATGGGCGTGGAGGGTGCGGCATGGGCGACCGTCATCAGCCAGCTCATCAGCGGCCTCTGGTGTCTGCTGGTCATCCGCAAGCGATTCACCATCCTCAAAATGCAGCCGGAGGATAAGCGCATCCGTGCGCCGTTTGTCCGTCGCCTGCTGGCAATGGGCATCCCGTTTGGCCTGCAGTATTCCATCACGGCGATTGGCTCTCTGACGGTGACATATGCCGTTAATGGCATCGGCACAATTGCGGTCGCGGCGGTGACGGCGGGCGGCAAGCTGAGCATGTTCTTCTGCTGCGTGTTTGATGCGCTCGCCGCGACGATGGCGACTTTCGCCGGGCAGAACGTCGGCGCGAAGAAACTCGACCGCATCAATCAGGGCTTGAAAGCATCCTCCATCATCGGCTGTGTCTACTGCGTCCTCGCGTTTGTGGTGATTTACTTCTTCGGCAAGCCGCTGGTGGGTCTGTTCATCAGTCAGGACAGCGCCGACCGCCAGCTGGTCATCGACATGGCGCAGCAGTTCCTGATTATCAACAGTGTGCTGTATATTCCGCTTTTGTTTGTGAACATTGTGCGCTTCTCCATTCAAGGCTTGGGCTACACCATGATTGCAATGATTGCAGGCCTGATGGAGCTTGTCGGCCGCGCGGTGGTGGCGATGCTGCTTGTCCCGTCGCTGGGGTACGATGCCGCGTGCTTTGCGAACCCTGTTGCGTGGATACTGGCGGATTTGTTCCTGATCCCGTGCTATTTTACCTGCATCCGCAAGCTGCAGAAGCGGTTGTATCCAGAGAAGGCGGCAGCTTCCAGCAAGTGAAATGTGTCCCCCTGCGGTGTGTGCCGCGGGGGTTTTTCGTTTCTTTGCGGATGGATTTTGGTTGCTGCAGGCGCGAAATCCCCGCGCAACACGCGCATATATTATGGAAGAAAGCTCAACTCAATCGCGCGGAAGGGTCAAGGGGCAATGCCCCTTGAAAATTTGCAAATCCCCCTTGCAAAAAGGGGAAAATGCGGCTATAATGAATGGGAATGCGCAAGGATGGGGACGGCGCAGGACAAGCCTTGGAAAGCGAGCCGGGGAGGGTGTGAGCCCGGTCAAGACTGCCTGATGACAAATCACCCCGGAGCGCGCTTTTCCGAAGCGACGCGGGTGGAACGGGCGGAGCGGGTAGGGACAGCCGGGTTCTCCCGTTATCGAGAAAGCAGGTGCGTGCGCCTGCACAGAGCGGATAGGCATCGTGCCTGTCAAGTTGGGTGGTACCGCGGATGAATCGCAAAAAGCATTTTCGTCCGTCCCAGTGCATTTTCATGCTGGGGCGGACTTTTTTGTTTGCGCCGCAGCAGAGACAACAAGAATGAGGTGCATGGTATGTACAACAAGGTTGCCAAGGATTTGAACTTCCCGGCGCGCGAGAAAGAAATCGCCCAGCTGTGGAAAGACAAGGACATCGTTCGCCGTTCGTTCCATTTCCGCGACGGCGCAAAGCGGCTGACGTTCTTCGACGGCCCGCCGACCGCCAACGGCCGCCCGCATATCGGCCATATCGAAACGCGCGTCATCAAAGACCTGATTCCGCGCTACTGGACGATGAAGGGGTACAGCGTCCTGCGCAAGGCAGGCTGGGATACCCACGGTCTGCCCGTTGAGCTGGAAGTCGAAAAGACGCTGGGGCTGGACGGCAAGCCGCAGATTGAACAGTACGGCATCGAGCCGTTCATCAAGGAATGCAAGAAGTCCGTCTGGAAGTACCTGCATGACTGGGAGGTCATGAGCGATCAGGTCGGCTACTGGGTGGACATGGAGCATCCGTATATCACCTATGAGAATGACTACATCGAGTCCGAATGGTGGAGCCTGAAGGAAATCTGGAAAAAGGGGCTGCTGTATCAGGGGCACAAGATTGTCCCGTACTGCCCGCGCTGCGGCACGGCGCTGTCCTCCCACGAGGTCGCGCAGGGCTACAAGACGGTCAAGGAAACGTCCGCGTACGTCCGCTTCCCGGTTAAGGGCGAGGAAAACACCTACCTGCTGGCGTGGACGACCACCCCGTGGACGCTGCCGTCGAACATGGCGCTGTGCGTGAACCCGACCGACACCTACTGCCGCTTTAAGGCGGAGGATGGCCGCGTGTACATCATGGCGAAGGCGCTGATGGAGACGGTGTTCCCGGAGCAGAAGTTTGAGGTGCTGGCGGAAATGCCCGGCACGGCGCTCAAAGGCATGGAGTATGTGCCGCTGTTCGACTTCGCCGTCGGCAAGCTGGACAAGAAGGCGTGGTTCGTCATCTGCGACAACTACGTCACCATGAGCGACGGCACGGGCATCGTCCACATTGCCCCGGCGTTCGGCGAGGACGACAACCGTGTCTGCCGCGAAAATGACGTGCCGTTCGTCAACTTTGTTGATCCGCAGGGCTGCATGACGGCGGAAACGAAGTGGCCGGGCGTGTTCGTCAAGAAGGCCGACCCGCTGGTGCTGGCGGATTTGCAGGAGCGCGGGTTGCTGTTCAGCGCGCCGCAGTTCACGCATGATTATCCCTTCTGCTGGCGCTGCGATACGCCCCTGCTGTACTACGCCCGCCCGACGTGGTTCATCCGCATGACGGCGCTGAAAGACAACCTTGTGCGCAACAACCGCACCATCAACTGGATGCCGGAAAACATCAAGGAAGGGCGCATGGGCACTTGGCTGGAGAACGTCCACGACTGGGGTCTGTCCCGCGAGCGCTACTGGGGCACGCCCCTGCCGGTGTGGAAGTGCTCCTGCGGCAATATGCACGTCGTCGGCTCCCGCGCGGAACTGCGCGAAATGGCGATTGAAGATCCCGGCGCAGACCTCGAACTCCACCGTCCGTTCATCGACGCCGTAAAGCTCCGCTGCGAAAAGTGCGGCGGCGAAATGGTGCGCGACAAGGCGGTTATCGACTGCTGGTACGATTCTGGCTCGATGCCCTTTGCGCAGTGGCACTATCCCTTTGAGCATCAGGAGGAGTTCCAGCAGAACTTCCCGGCGAACTTCATCTCCGAAGCCATCGACCAGACGCGCGGCTGGTTCTACACCCTCGAAGCCATTTCGACGCTGCTGTTTGACCGTGCGCCGTTTGAAAACTGCATCGTGCTGGGCCATGTGCAGGACGAGCAGGGGCGCAAGATGTCCAAGCATCTGGGCAACGTCGTCAGCCCGTTTGATGAGCTGAACAAGTTCGGCGCCGACGCGCTCCGCTGGTATTTCTACACCACCTCCGCGCCGTGGCTGCCCAGCCGCTACTCCGAAAAGGCGGTTCGCGAGGGGCAGAACAAGTTCCTTGCCACCTTGCAGAACGTGTATGCCTTCTTCGCCATGTATGCGGATATCGACAACTTCGACCCGACCGCGCATGACCTCAAGAACGAGCAGCTCAGCCTGATGGACAAGTGGATTCTGTCCAAGCTGAACACGCTCATCAAGCGCGTCGATGACGACCTGTGGAACTACCGCGTGACCGAGCCCGCCCTGGCGATTCAGGACTTCGTGGACGAGCTGAGCAACTGGTACGTCCGCCGCGGCCGCGAACGCTTCTGGGGCAAGGGCGATGTGAAGGACAAGGACGCCGCGTTCACCACGCTGTACCATGTGCTGGTGACGCTGAGTAAGGTCTGCGCGCCGTTCATCCCGTTCCTGAGCGAGGAAATCTATCAGAATCTGGTGGTCAACAATGTGCCGGGCGCGCCGGAATCCGTGCATCTGTGCGACTTCCCGACGGCGGATGAAAGCGCCATCGACGCGGATATGGAAGCGCAGATGGACGCGCTGGTGGAAGTGGTGCAGCTGGGCCGCGCGTGCCGCAATCTGGCGAACATCAAGACCCGTCAAACCGCCGCGAAGCTCTACGTCAAGGGCGCGTCCTTCTCCGAAAGCTATCAGGCGCTGTGCGAGGATGAGCTGAACGTGAAGGAAGTTGTGTTCACCGAGTCCGCGCGCGAGTTCACCACCTATCAGCTCAAGCCCCAGATGCGCACCCTTGGCCCGAAGTACGGCAAGCTGCTGGGCAAGATTGGCCAGCACCTGCAGACGATGGATGGCAACGATGTCGTCGATGCGTTCGAGCGCGGCGAAACCGTGTCGTTTGACATTGACGGCACGACGGTCACGCTGGGCAAGGACGATGTGCTGACTTCGCCGATGCAGAAATCGGGCTTTGTCGCGCAGGAAGATAAGGGCGTGACGGTTGTGCTGGACACGAACCTGACGCCGGAGCTGATTGCGGAGGGCTATGTCCGCGAGGTCGTCAGCAAGGTGCAGACGATGCGCAAGGAGTCCGATTTCGACGTGACCGACCGCGTGGATGTGCGCTATGAGTGCGGCGACGTGCTGGCGAGCGCCATCGAGAGCGGCGTCGATATGCTCAAGCGCGGCACGCTGGCGGAAGTCGTCGAGCGCGCCCCGATGGACGACACGTTCATCGTCCGCGACTGGTCGATCAACGGTCAGGACTGCAAGCTGGGCGTGCGGGTGCACAAGGCGTAAGAGGGGGAGGCGCCAGAGGCTCTGCCTCTGGACTCCGCAAGGGGCGTTGCCCCTTGACCCCACAA
>ERZ780052.386-NODE-386-length-17324-cov-14.481093_pt1 | contig 17324 bp, 9 predicted proteins | sample MGYA00511845_ERZ780052 | MGnify/ENA primary metagenome ERZ780052 (study PRJEB29588, sample SAMEA1970897) | human gut metagenome | biome: human gut; feature: human-associated habitat; material: faeces | place: Denmark | collected 2008/2010 ...
TGCGCTGATGGGCTCATCGGCAACGATGAACTCCGGCTCCACGATCAGGGCCCGGGCAATGCCGATGCGCTGCCGCTGACCGCCGGAAAACTCGTGCGCGTAACGCGAGGCGTGTTCACTGTTCAGCCCGACATATCCCAGCAGCTGCAAAATGCGCTCCTCCCGCTCCTTCTTGGAGGAATACAGGTGGTGCACATCCAGCGGTTCGCCCACGATGTCCGACACGGTCATGCGCGGGTTCAGCGAGGAGTACGGATCTTGGAACACCATCGTCGCCTTCGTGCGGAACTTCTGCAAGTCCGCTTTCGTCTTGACGGGCTTGCCATCGTAAATGATTTCGCCCGCCGTCGGCTTGTACAATTGGAGGATGGTGCGCCCAACAGTCGTCTTGCCGCAGCCGGATTCGCCCACCAGACCGAGCGTTTCGCCCTTGTTGATGGTGAAGGACACATCATCGACCGCCTTCAGCGGCTTGGTGCGGAAGAAGCCCATGTTGATGTCAAAGTATTCTTTCAGTCCTTTGACTTCCAGCAGCGGCTGGTGCATCTGCGCTTCAGACACAGGGCACTCCTCCTTCCTCCGTGATGCTGCCGTCCTCCACGCCCTTCTTGACGTTCATCCAGCAGGTTGCCATATGGTCGTCATTGATGAGCATCCGAACCGGCTTCTCTTTCAGGCAAATCTTCATCGCCGCCTCGCAGCGGGGCGCGAACGGGCAGCCCTTGGGCATGTTCAGCAGGTCAATCGGCGTACCGGTAATCGGCTGCAGGCGCTGTCCGTTGTTCTCCGCCGTCGGGATGGAGCGCATCAAGCCCTTTGTGTACTCGTGGCGCGGGTTGTAGAAGATTTCATCCGCCGTCCCCTGTTCGCAGATAGAACCGGCGTACATGACGATGACCTCGTCGCACATCTGGGCGACAACGCCCAAGTCGTGCGTAATCATGATAATCGCCATGCCCATCTTCTTCTGCAGGTCGCGCATCAAATCAAGAATCTGCGCCTGAATTGTCACGTCCAGTGCGGTCGTCGGCTCGTCGGCAATCAGGATGTCCGGCTCACACGCCAGCGCCATAGCAATCATTACGCGCTGCCGCATACCGCCCGACAGCTCGAACGGGTACTGCTTCATGCGCTTTTCCGGCTCGTTGACGTTGACCAGCTTCAGCATCTCCACCGCCCGTTCGCGCGCCTGATGGCGGTTGCGGTCGGTGTGCAGCAGAATTGCTTCCATCAGCTGCCGGCCGATGGTGTAGGTCGGGTTCAGAGACGTCATCGGGTCTTGGAAGATAATCGAGATGCGATTGCCGCGCACGGAGCGCAGCAGCTTCTCGTCCGCGCCGACCAGCTCCTGCCCGTCGAATTTCACGCTGCCGCTGACGATTTTGCCCGTCGGCGCAAGAATCTGCATGATGGAATACGCCGTGACGCTCTTGCCCGAACCGCTTTCGCCCACGATGCCCAGCACCTTGCCGTGGTCAAGGCGGAACGAAACGCCGTCCACCGCCTTGACTTCGCCCGCGTCGGTGAAGAAGGATGTATGCAGGTCATTGACTTCCAGCAATGCCATTTTGTCCAGCTCCTTTCATCACGCATTCAGCTTCGGGTCAAATGCGTCGCGCAGGCCGTCGCCGAACAGGTTCAGGCTCAGCACGATGAGGCAGATGACCACGGCGGGGATAATCAGGCGATAGGTGTAGGAATAGATGCCGTTGAGCGCGTCAGAAGCCAGCGAACCCAGCGAGGGCATCGGCGCGTTGACGCCCAGACCCAGGAAGGACAGGAAGCTTTCGGTGAAAATCGCGTTCGGAATTTGCAGCGCGGTCGAAATAATCACGACGCTGATGCAGTTCGGCAAAAGGTGCTTGCGGATAATCCACTGCGCCTTCGCGCCCGTCGCCTGTGCCGACAGCACGTACTCCTGCTCGCGGAGGGACAGAATCTGACCGCGAATCAGGCGCGCCATGCCCACCCAATAGAGCAGACCAAAGACGATGAACATGCTGATGATGTTCGAGCCGATTTTCTCTAAGATGGTGCCTTCCACATGCAGCACCTGCCCCAGCACGACCGACAGCAGGATGATGACCAGCATATCTGGCAATGAGTAGATAATATCGACGATTCGCATGATGAACAAGTCCACCCTGCCGCCGAAGTATCCTGCGACTGCGCCAATCATCATGCCAATCACCAGCACGATGATGCTGGCGAAGAATCCGACGGCGAGGGAAATGCGTGTCCCGTAGACGACGCGGATGAAGTAGTCGCGTCCGTGCGCGTCCGTGCCGAAGATGTGCGGGAAAACAGATTCCCCTTTGTCGATTTTCTTCAGTTCCGTCTTGCCGTACTGGAACGGCGCGAGGTTGTTGTAGCTGTTGTCCATCGGGCGACCCTTCGTCTGTCCCAGCATCTGTTCATACGAATACGGCCAGAACATCGGGATGATGATGGAGGACAGCGTAATCAGCACAATCAGAATCAGGCTGATGGTCGCGACCTTGTTTTTCAGCAGGCGCTTCACGCCGTCGCGGAAAAAGGTCGAGGACGGCCGCATCCGGGAGATGACTTCCTTTTCCTCCGCCGTCGCGGGCATGAAGGAATCCACATCCAGATGCAGGCTAAAGGGCTTTTTCTTGTTCATCATCATGGTGCAGATGCCTCCTTATTCGTAATCAATGCGCGGATCAGCCACCTTGTAGAGCAGGTCGCTGATCAGATTCATAATCACGATTAAAGAGGCGAGGAAAATGGTCGTCCCCATAATCATGGTGTAGTCGCGGTTGGTGATGCTGGATACGAACTGGCGGCCGATGCCCGGCACGGCGAAAATCTGCTCGACGACCATCGAGCCGGTGACGATGAACGCCAGCATCGGGCCGAAATAGGTGATAACCGGAATCAGCGAGTTCTTCAGCGCGTGACCGAAGATAATTTTCTTGCCCGAAACGCCCTTGGCGCGCGCGGTGCGGATATAATCCTGCCCCAGCACGTCGAGCATGGAGGAGCGCGTCAGGCGCGTGATGTAGCTCATCGGGTAGAGCGCAAGGGTGATAATCGGGAGGATCAAGCCTTCCGCCGTCGCGCCGTTCGCGGGTACCCAGCCTAACTTGACTGAGAACACTATCAGCAGGAATGACCCCATAATGAACGACGGCATGGACACGAACGCGGTCGTAATCACCATGATAATCTTATCCAGCACGGTGTTGCGCCGCAGCGCCGCCAGCGCGCCGAGGACGATGCCGGCAATCGCCGCGCTGAACGCCGCAATCAGACCAAGCTTCGCGGAGGTCTTCATGCCATCCAGAATAATGTCAATGACCTGACGGCCGCGCTGCTTCAGGCTCGGCCCGAAGTCCAGCTTCGTCACCACGTCGCGCAGATACGTCACATACTGTTCACCCAGCGGCTTGTCCAGCCCGTACTTGGCCTCCAGCGCCGCCTGCGCTTCCGCGGAAATTGCCTTTTCACTTGCGAACGGTCCACCCGGAATCGAGTGCATCACGAAGAACGTCACCGTGATGACAATCCAGATGGTCAGCAGCGCCAGCAGCACGCGCTTGAGGATATAAAACAGCATCTTGGAATTCATCCGCTCCACCTTCCCGGCAGGGGCGCTGCCGCGTCTGCCTGCGTTTCTTGTTCATCGACACGCCAAACCAGCCGGCTTCACCGTGTCGATGCTTTATTATGCAACACTGTATGGAGAAAATCAAGTGTTTTGTTGCACAAACTGTGTTTTTTTTATGTTTTTCTCGTGTATTTTGAATATTTTCGTCCAAGTTGTTGCATTTATCAAGTTTTTCTGCAAGTCCCTGTTCATTTTTGCGCACAAAAAATGCAGGACGCTCATTCGTCCTGCATCATGGTAACGAAGTGAATTACTCCGCTGCCGCCAAGCTGCCGAAGATCTCCAGCGGCATGTTTTCCAGCGCGTCGCCCACTTCCTTGCTGGCGACCTGGAACGTCACAGCGAGAACCGTCTCGTCATCAAGGAAGGTGTACAGCGCCAGCACGGTGTCGCCGGGGGTGTACATCAGGCAATAGTTTTCGTTGACATACAGCTCAGCGAGCATTTCTTCCGTCGCGCCCGCGTCCTGAATGCCTTGCAGCAGCGTTTCAAAGCTCATCGCGGACAGCTGCGCCGTAATGCTGACCGTCTGGTCGGCGTTGACGGCGAAGAGCAGGATGTTCTCGGCGTTTTCCGTGCCTGCGGGGACTTCCTGAACCGCCCAGTCCGCCGGAATCTGCATCGTCAGACCCGTTTCACCCAGCGCAACCGTCTGCGCCTCGAAGCTGACATTCATTTCAACTGCCGGCACTTCCGCTTCTTCCTCCGCGAACGCAAAGGCAGTGCAGCACATCATGAGCGCCATCAGGAGAGCAAGGAGTTTCTTCATATTTGTTTCCGTCCTTTCATTTCCAGCATGATTCGGCTGATTTTTTTCCATATTGAACAGCCACATCTGGTAACATTTATGATACCAGATGCAAGCCGCTTTTGCAATACACTTTCGCGCAGGAAAACGGTTGATTCGCGCGGATTTGGGATTTCAGAATGAAGCAGCTTCCATTTTCATTCGGAAAATGCGAGTGAAGTAACTTTTATTTACTTTTCAATTCTCACCAAAACAAACAGTTGATTCTTTCCGTAAAAGCGGACTTTGCTTCCCTCCCCCATCACAAAAAACGGGGCACTGCGAGAGCTTTCGCCCCCCCGCAGCACCCCGCCATCCGCGGATGCGCAATTCCGCATTGTCCCTTACTTCTTCGTCCAGTCCTGCTTTTCGCCGATGCCGTAGTTTGCCGGCAGCACGTCGTCATCAACCAGCACGAAGCCCAAATCCGCCGTGTAGGTCGTACTGGCGGAGGTCACCTGAACCGGGTTCGATTCGCCGTTTTCGCCCAGAATCGACGCAATCAGCGGAATATCCGTGCGCATACGCGTCGGCACAACTTCCGCCGGGTAGATGGGCTTGAGCGTGTACACGCCCGGATACAGGTTCTCGAAAGTGTAGTAGCCGTACGCATCGGTTGTCGTTTCCGCGACGAGCTGGTCGTTGCGCCACAGCTCGATGCGCATGTCGCCCAGACCGAGTTCGCCCGCGTCCTGCAGGCCGTTGCCGTTCAGGTCAAGCCAGCAGAAGTCGCCCAGCGTGCCCGGCTGCACCGCGCCAATATTCTGTTCCAGCTGATGTTGGCTCATGCGCAGGGCAATCAGGTCGCTCTCTCCCTCGCGGGCGGTGTAGGTCGTCATCACGCTGATGTTCTGCCCGTCCTTGAGGCGCGTGTCGTCCTTTTCTACGACGACGTAGCCGTTCGGGAGCGTCACACGCAGACGGTAGTTGCCCGGCATCAAGCCGTCAAAGCGGTAGATACCGTCCTCGCCCGTCGTCGCGTTTTGCAGTTCGCTGCCCTTTTCGTCCAGCAGGATAACCTCCGCGCCGGACAGGGGCGCAATCTCGCCCGCGTTGTCGCACCAGACCATGCCGCCGATGCTTGTGTCAATCTTCAAGCCCAGCATCGGAGCAGTATAGTTGTTGTTTTCGCTAATTTCAATCTCGGTCATGACGAGCTGACTGCCCTCGGTGGTGAAGGTGCTGTCGCCCAGACGCGCCGCCTGCGTACCTTCCTTGAGATCGTAGGCAAGGCTGTACACGCCGGGGGCAATGCCGTCGATGGCGAACCGCCCCTCCGCATCGGTCTGCACCTGCGCAAACACCGCGCCGGTTTCATCCAGCAGGGTCAGCGTCTCGTTTTCCGGGGTGATTTCGCCCGCGTCCATGTCCCCGTTGTCATTCTCATCCACCCAAACCTGACCGGACATCTTCGACGGAATCACGCCGCCAAGCGCCTGATTCAGCCATTCCTCGCCCAGCCCGATTTCGATGTTCACCTGCTGCTCGTTCAGCCCGTGCATCAGCGGCAGGGTCACATTGCCGTCCAGCTTGGAGAGCACCATGCCCTCCGGGAAGCGCAGGGTCAGCGTGTAAGTGTCCGGCCGCAGCCCGGTGAAGCTGTACGCACCCGTCGCATCGGTGAGGGCGGTCTGCTCCGTCAAATCCTCGCGGGAGGGGGTCAGGATCAGCGTCACGCCGGCAAGCGCCGCTTCGTTTGCATCCTGCGCGCCGTTGCCGTTGTGATCGGCAAACACCATGCCTTCAATGTCGCCCAGAGCCAGTGCGCCGCACAGGGGCGCGGTGACTTCTTCGCCCACGCCGATGGTAAAGGAATCCGTCGTGCCGTCGGAATCCGGCGCGATGGTGTTGCCGCCGTCCGTCAGGGGAGCAAACACGCCGTCGCCCGGCAGCTCGTAGCGCAGGCGGTACGTTCCGGGCAGCACCGCGTCAAACAGGAAACTGCCATCCGCGCCGATGGTGCGGGTCGCCACGTCACCGGTTTCGTCCATCAGGTGGACCACCGCGCCGAGCAAGCCGCCTTCATCCGCGTCGCGCAGGCCATTGTCGTTCTTGTCGGCAAACACCACGCCGGACACATGGCCGGGGGTAATCATGCCGATATCAAGACCCGTCAAATCCGCGCCCATTGTCAGCGCCACCGGTTCGCTTTCGCCCGCGCCGCCGGAGAGGTTGCGGAGGATATTGCCGTCGCCCGTGCGTGTGAACGCCAAGCCGCTGTTCGCGGTCGCACTCACGGTGTACTGCCCCGGCGCAAGGTCATCGAAGGTATACACGCCGCTGCGGTTCGTTTTCGCCGTGCGGGTATTGCCGTTTTCATCCGTCAGGGTGACGGTGAAGTTGTTGACCATCTTTTCCGCGTCCATCCGGCTGCCGGAGAAGTCGTCATCCAGATACACCGTGCCGGAGATGCTGCCGTTAGTAATCGCGCCGATGGCCATCGTCATCTCGCTGTCATTCTCCAGCACCACGTCGGAAATCGTGTACTCGCGGCGGTCAGTGCCGGGCGCGAACATGTTGCCGTACTCGCCCTCGCCCGCGATGGTGTACACATAGCCCTGCGGAATCGTCGCTTTGACGCGGAACGTGCTGCCGCGGATGTTGGCGAAGGTGAATCGCCCGTTCTCGTCGGAGACGGTGTTCAGCAGCTCCTTGCCGATGGCCTGACGGTACAGGACGACCTTCACGCCTTCCAGCGTCTTTTCGCCCTCGTCGTACACGCCGTTGTTGTTTTCATCCAGGAAGCAGATGCCGTTGATGTCAGAGCCCTTCATCACGCCAAGGAGGACTTCCTCCAAGTCACCGCGTTCAAGAATCACCTGATCCGTTTCGGAGCGCTTGAATTCGCTGGTGATGATGGAGCGGCGATTACCGCCCGTCTGGCTATATCGCGCAAAGACCAAGCCGTCCGGCAGGCTGTATTCGACATTGTATGTGCCGTAGCGCATTTGACCGATGTAGAATTTGCCGTCCTCGCCGCTCTCGGTTTCGTACACCAGACCGTTTTTCACGCCGACGGCGCGGATTTTGATGCCCGCCTGACCGGGTTCACCGTCCTGATATACGCCGTCGTCGTTTTCATCCAGCCACACAAGGCCCTGCAGCGCCGCCATCGTCATCACGCCGACGCCCACGTCGGTCACAGAACCGGCTTCGAGGGTCAGCGGCACACTGCTTTGCACTTGTTCGGTCGTTTCATCCATGATGGACATGTTCGCGCTGACATTTTTGCCGTGCGCGCCATGGCCGAAGCCCGCAGGCAGCTCGCTGCGCAGGACGTACGTCCCCGCCGGCACAGCCAGCGACACTTCGCCGTTCTTGTCCGTTTCGCCGGATGCCACAACAACCTCCACGCCGTTGACTTCGGTGATGAGGCTCATCGTCGCGCCGGACACGCCTTCCTCGTACTTCCCGCGTGAACCGTTGTTATCGTTGTCGCGGAAAGCGTGGATGGTCAGCGCCGCCGGATTCGCCGCCTTCGCGGTCACAGTCGCGGGTTCGTCGCTGATGACGAGCGCACCGTTGGCAAGGGTCACGCCCGCGTCATAGCGGACAACGTACGTCCCGTATTCGAGGAACTCCGCCTGCCAGGCGCCGTTTTCATCCGTCACCGCTTCCGCCGCGACTTCGCCCGCCTGATTGACCAGCTGCACCTGCACGCCGCTCATCGGCTGACCGTCCAGCCCCAGCACCACGCCGGAAGCGTCGCCGGTGGCATGGTTCGCCAGCGCCGGCAGCACAACGGTTTCGCCCGCGCCGATTTCCACCAGAATGCTTGCCGTCACGCCCGTATCGGTCGTGCTGAGCGTCCAGCCCTCGGTGTCATACAAGCCGCGCGGCAGGGCTGCCGTAATCTGATAAGTATCAGGATACAGGTCGTTCAGCGCAAACACGCCGCTGACCGTCATCTGTTCGCTCATCCGCTGGCCGGAAATCGTCACTTCCGCCGGGGCAGACAGGTCGTCGATGCTGCCGCTCATGCCGCCGCTGAGCGTCAGATCCAGTTCATAGCGGCTGGTCTGCATCGCCTGAATGTTCACCAGCCACTGTGCCTGACCCTTCTGCAGGTTCGGCCAGCCGTTCACACCCGTCAGCAGCGTGCCTTCCGGCAGCGTCACCGTGACGGCGTATGTCCCGTGGAAGAGGTCGGCTTCCTCCACCGTCTCGCCATCAGTCAGGTAGCCCGTGCGGGTCGTTTTGCCGTCCTCGCTGACAATCTGGTACGCCACTGCCGCGTTCACGCCGCGCATGAGCATCGTCAGCGTGCCGTCCACTGGTTCAGGGGTGGGGGTCGGCGTAGGCGTAGGCGTCGGGCTCGGCGTGGGCGTCGGGCTCGGGGTGGGGGTCGCCGTCGGGGTTGGCGTCGGCTCTTCCGTGGGTTCCTCCGTCGGATTCTCGGTCGGATTTTCGGTCGGCGCTTCCGTCGGCGCTAAGGTCGGGGTCGCCGTCGGGGTCGGCGTAGGTGTTGCCGTTTCCGTTGGCGTAGGCGTTGCCGTCGGTGTTGGTGTTGGGGGGGGCGGCGGCGGGGGGGTGGGGTCGGGCGTGGCGGTCGGCGCCATCGTCGGCGGCACATAGTAATAGGAAGCGTTCACCTTCGTCACGGAATCCGCACCCGTGTAGCGCTCAATGTTGATAATCTTGTCGCGCCAGCTTTCAATGGCCAGCGAAGCCTTCGTCATTCGCAGGGTATACAGCCCCGTATGAATCGCCGCCGGCAGGGCATAGTCGCCCCGGCTGTCGGTGTCGAAGGAGAGAATCGTCTCGCCGCGCTCGTTAATCAGGTCAAAAGAGGAGCTGCTCTCCGTGTGCACGGTGAACAGACCCGTGTCCGTCAGCACAGCAATGACCGCTTTGTTCAGCCGTCCATCGACAATCGACACGGTGTAGCTCGCCGCCATGATGGCGTCCTCCGGCATCGTTTCCGCCACCGGGACAAGCTGCACATTGCCCGTGCCGGGGACGGAAATCGGGTCGCTGCCGAAGTCGGTCAGGCGAATCGTGCCGACCGCCTCCCCGTTCTGCATGACGGTAAAATCGCCCGTGAATTTCCGGGATTCATACGTTCCCGCGCTTGTGGCATACATGCCCAGAAAATCCACTTGCAGCATCGTCAGCTCCGATGCCGCAGCCGCGGGAAGCAGCATCAGCAGCATTCCCAGCGCGAGCAGGAGTGACAGAAATCGCTTGCCAAGCATCCTCATCTTGCCTGTTCCTCCATCTGAATCATCCGCAAGCCGTGCGGAGTAAAGTCACAGAATAATCCATGTACTATGGTAAAGCAATCCGCCCGACTTGTCAACCATTCCGCGCATATTTTTACAATTAGATTGCTTTTCTGGTCGAAAATCAGCATGTTCCGGCAATAGAAAAGAAGGCTGACTTTTTCAGTCAGCCTCCCATGCGGATACTATTTCCAAATGAGAATGCGCCGAGATGCACCGCAAATGATTCGTTCTGGCTAACGCAAACGCCAGCATGGGAAAGGCGCAAGCAGATGGCACAGGCGAATGCAGGAAATCGTATCAGTTGCTGCCGCCCATCAGCAGGGTCAGCATGCTCTCCGGCAGACTCATCAGCAGGGTCATGGGCAGGTTCTGCAGGTTGTTCATCACCTTGACGAACCACGTCTGGAACTCACTGTCCGTCATCGCGCCCAAATCCTGCGCCTTGCTCACGTCCAGCGCGTCCTTCGCGTCGCAGGTGCGGGTTTCCGCCGTGATGGTCACAACGTCCAGACCCATGAAGCGCACCAGCACATCCACCTTGCGGACGCCCTGTTCGCCGTCCATCGTCGTAGCGGTCGTCACCACAACGCCGAAGCCCTGCTCGACACCGTCCACCGTTTCCTTGATTTCCACATCAACAACGCTGCTGTCCGTGCCGACGCCCTTGCCGCTGACGTTGATTTCAACGGTGTCTTCGCCAGCATAGGCGGTCAGGTTCGCCGTGAAGTTCTCCAAGTCGCCTGCGAAGGTCAGCGTCGCCGCGGTATCTTCCGCGCTCTTGATGGTCACAAGCCACGTCGCCACGCCGTCCGCCGTGTTGCGGGTCATCGTGAAGGAGATCGGCAAGGGTTCTTCGCCGCCGTTGTTGATCTTCACCGAAGCCGTCATGCGAACCAGCTCGCCTGCCTCAGTCATCCAGTATTCGTAAACGATGTCATCCGCATAGAGATCTGCTTCATCAAGCTCTTTCAGCAGGTCGTCCCAGCTCGTGTCAGCAGCGGAAAAAAGCGCATCCATGTAAGCGCCGATGCTCGGAACGCTGTGGATCATTTCCAGCAGGGCTTTCGTCACCTCGGCAATCTTTTCCGGCGGAACGGTGACTTTGACGTAGTTCTTCGCCGCGTCGCAGTCGCCGGGCTGCTCGGTCACTTCTGCCATTTCTGCACCGGACAGTATTTCGTTCATCATGGTCATGAACGCCGTGGTGTCCGCCTGCGTCAGTTCTTCCATGAGCTGCTCTTCCGTCATGCTGCTCAGATTCGCCGATGCTTCCATCAGGGCAGTGTATTCCGCATTGCCGCTCAGCTGTTCCTTCGATTCTTCAATCGCCTTGTCGATCTCCTCGTCGCTCTGACCGGACATCTTCATCGTCGCGCGGAGGGCTTTTTCCCTGATGGCTTCCACGTCCTTGCTGTTCACAGCAATCACGCCGCCCAGCAGCGCGCTGGACACATACATCAGCTGGTTTTCTTCCGCAGCAGTCGTCAGCGATGCCATACCCAGCACGCTCTTGCCGCTCAGGTTGAGGTCAAAGCCAGCTTCGTCGCCCTGCTGATAGCCGGTCAGGGACAGCGCCGCCAGCAGGTCGTTGATGGCTACCATCGCGGTGTCATCCCCGCCCAGCGCCGCCACGAGGTCAGCGTTCAGGTCGTGGATGGTGATGGTGGTTTCCTGACGCGCGGCATTGTCCCACACGCTGTTTTCCGCCATCGAGGTCAGGGGCATCGCCAGCATCATGATGCTGAGCAGTACCGCAAGCAGTTTCTTCATGGGGTTTCCTCCTTGTTATTTGGTTTCCCTTTTTCTTTATAGCGAACACTGCGGGGCAGTGATGCTTTCGGTTGATGTTAGTCGGCGTTATCCAAAATGATGGTGCTGCTCGGCAGCGTCGTCGTACCGTCCATGAGCTGCCGCACGCTGTTCGGCAGATTCATCAGGATGCGCGGCAGAATCTTCGAAATGCTCGTCGCCAAGGTCAGCATGTAGGCGTTGAAGCGCGCGCTGCTGATTTCGCCCAAGTCCAGCACGTCGCCGTCGGACAGCAGGGGGCGCGGTTTGCGCGAAAAGGTCGTCGTGTAAATGGTAAACCCACCTCCACCGCCAGACAAGAGCCGAATTCTCGACTCCCGATATACACTGCTGCTCGAACCAGACGTAAACACGCCGAATTGTATGCCGCTGTCCGTCCCGTTCGCTTCGGAGGTCGTGCGCACTTCTACATCGACCCTCCCGCCCCTGCGGTTCGGCTCAACCGTCAGCGAAATCGTCGTCTGCGTCTGGTCATCCGGCATAAGCACCAGTTCGGCATTCTTTTCACCGATGGTGAGGCGTCCCGTCGTGCTGTTCTCCTCCTTTTCCAGCGTCCAGTCGTACTGCAAGCCGTCCGCCAGCGTGTTCCGGTTCAGCGTGAACGTGACGGGCTTCAGGATTCCCTCGGTCGGCTCCACCTCGGACATTCTTTCCGCCCAGTCCGGGAGCGCGGAATAGTTCACAATCAGCTTGACAAGCTGCCCTTGCGCATCCGTGTACAGCGTCACCTGCGCGTCGCTGTACAGCATCGTCTGCTGACGCACCTGCGCCGCCCAGTCGATTTCCTGCGGCACATACTCTTCCGTCGTCGTCTGCGACATGAACTGCATCAGATTGTCATAATCCGCCGCCAAATCCGCGAAGTTCTGGACGACAGGCACTTGCATCGCCGTTTCCAGCAGAATCGCCAGCCGATTGACCAGCTGTTCGTTCGTCAGCGTGAACGTACACACCTGTATCACCGGGTCACAGCCTTCGAGCTGCTCCGTCACAGGGTCAATCGTCATGGACGGCTGATATTCCGCCAAGCGGCGCTGCATCTCCGTAAAGTCAATCGCCGCAAGGCTATTCAGCACTTCTTCCGCCTGCACGTTTTCCGTGAAGAGGGGATTTTTGAGTACCTTCGCCGTCATTGCGCCCATCTGTCCCACCTGCGCAATCTGCTCCGCGTAGTACCCAGAGGATACCGTCTCGTTGATGACTTCCGCCGTAAGACCGCGCTGGCTGAGCTGCTGGCGGTACACCAGCTCCCCGAAATGCTGCATGTCCTCGTCGAGGTTCAGATACAGCGTCTCGCCCAGCAGGTCACTGCTGACATAGACATCCGCGCCGCTGAACTGCACGGCATAATCGACAATAGGCTGGTCGTTCAGCGTCACCTCATAGGCGGCTGACGTTGTCCCCTGCTGATAGACTATCACCCGCAGGGCATCCAGAAAGTCATTTACGGCTTTTTCCTCCGCTTCGTCGATGTCCGCCCCCAGCACCTTCGCATTGAAGTCTTTCAGGAAAATGACTGTCCTTGTCGCGCCGGGCGCACTTTCCTCCGCAAAACCACACATCGGCACCAGCATCGCCAGCGTCAGCAGAATCGCAAGCAGCTTCTTCATTCGTCAGCCTCCTTGACATTCGTTTGTGCGCTTTTCAGCATTCCATTACCATTATATCAAAAAAAACACCTGTTGCAAGCGAATATGCGCAAGTTTTACAATTCCGTGCCCCAAAGATGCAAATTTGCGCCTGAAAGCGCAGCTTCGCGGAAAAATGCTTGATGCCGTCATGCAAAATTTCTGTGAATGGCGCAAAAGCCCGCTTTCCCCTCTTGTGAAGCGCGAAAAAATATGCTACAATAGATAGAGTATTCCGGATTACTGAAAGGAGCTAATTCGCATGGAATTTCTGACCAAGCTTTTGGGCATCGCCACCGCCGTTGCGGAAACCACCACCACCACCGGTGCTGCCGACCCTGCCGCCGTCACCACGGATTCGGCCGCTGGCGGCATTGTCGGTATTCTCTTCAGCCTTCTGCCGCTGCTGCTGGTTTTCGTCCTGATGTACTTCATGATGATTCGCCCGGAGAAGAAGCGCCGCAAGAAGGAGCAGGACATGCTCGCGTCCCTGAAGAAGGGCGACCGCGTGTGCACCATCGGCGGCATCTACGCCACCATCGAGAGCATCAAGGACGACACCATCACCCTGAGCGTCGGCAAGGGCGACCAGACGATGGTTGTTGCGCGCTGGGCGATTCGCTCGGTGGAAGATGTGACCATCGAGAACGAGACCGAATCCTTGAACTAATCGCAAAATTCCCGGCTTCGTGCCGGGTTTTTTTGTGCCCGATTTTTCCGCCGCGCATATGCTGGGAGTGAACAGCTCACACGATGGGAGGAATCGCCATGAATCAGCGTCCGAATTGCTGCCGTCCCATGCCGCCGCAAGCGCCTTGCCCGTCCAGACCGCCTTGCCCGCCGAACCCCGCTTGCCCGTCTTATCCGCCGACGCAGAAGGGCGTTTTATTGCCGCGAATCCTCGCCAGCGGGCGGGAGTGGCAGCGCCGCGCGTGGGGGGGGGTGTGCGTCGGCGGTTTGCCGGAGGATGCAAACGGGCGACTGCAGCTCGTCGGCGTTACGGCGTGCGGTGACGCGGATTGGGAGATTGCGCCGTACCAAGAACCGCGCCCGTGCGGCTGCCGCGGATGCCGACCATCTCGACCCGCGCCGTGCCTTCTGCGGGTGAATATTCCGGTTGTTTGCCAAGTGCAGGCGGAGTGCGGGCAGGTTTTGCGCGGCGAAAGTGTGCTGACGACGGATGTTGCGCTGCCGATTCGCTGTGTGCAGGCGGAATGCTGGCGCAACCAGATGATGGTGCTGCCGTGCGTTCGGCTGATTGACGGCGGCGCGCCTGTGTGTGCGGATGGCTGCCGTCCCCCTGTGTTCGATTGCACGATTGAGCTGCTCGTCGAAGCCTACATGACGCGATGGGAAGCGTGCGGAAGCCCTGCGCCGACTTGTCCGGATTTACCGCTATTCCCCCCGCCGCCGTTCGGGTGACAAGGGCGTTGGAAGACCCAAGGGGCTTTGCCCCTTGACCCCAGCAGGGGCGCTGCCCCTGCACCCTGCAAGGGAGAATGAAATGGGACGAAGTCCCCTCCCTTGACCCTTTCGCGCGATTGAGTTGGTGACAACTGCACACTATGCCCGCGTGCTGATCCGTCATCCGTTCCCCAAGCCTCTTCTTTCCCATTGTAACATGGGAGGCGAAGGAGTCCAGAGGGCGACCGCAGACTTCGTCTGATTCCATTGCCCTCTGGAAGCCGCGGAAAAGACCAATATCATAGGAAAAGGCAGCCGCATCCCCTGCGCCCAATCGTTCGCGCGGGGAATTTTCTCTTTCCCCAAAACGACAAAAAAACGCCCTTGACTCTCGCGAATCAAGGGCTAATAGGAATCCGGCAGCGACTTATCCTCCCGGGCCGTGTCCAGCCAAGTACTTTCAGCACTGGAGAGCTTAACTGCTGTGTTCGGGATGGGAACAGGTGGAACCTCTCCGTCATTGCCACCGGAAATGGTAGCTATTTTATTGCTTCGCCTTTCTCTTCTTGCTTTCATTTTACTTACTTGCGTTTGAAAGGGAAGGGTCGAAGTTGAAAGGGGGTGAAACCCCTCTGCACCCTGACAACTGCACATCGAATGATTCTTCAGACCGTTCCAATTAGTTCTCAGTTTTCTGTTTCAGATTTGCTTTCGCTTGACTTCGCATTGCTTACGCTCCGCTCAGCCATCCTCATTTTCAGCTTTCAAGCGTTAAATGAAGCTTTCGACCGATTAGTATCATCAAGCTACACGCCTTACAGCGCTTCCACCGATGACCTATCTACCTGGTAGTCCTCCAGGGGTCTATTGTGGAGTCTTATTCTTGAGGTGGGCTTCACGCTTAGATGCCTTCAGCGTTTATCCCATCCGCACTTCGCTTCCCTGCTATGCCGTTGGCACGACAACAGTTGCACCAGTGGTGCGTCCATTCCGGTCCTCTCGTACTAGGAACAGCTCCTCTCATGACTCCTACGCCCACGATGGATAGGGACCGAACTGTCTCACGACGTTCTGAACCCAGCTCGCGTGCCGCTTTAATTGGCGAACAGCCAAACCCTTGGGACCGAATACAGCCCCAGGATGCGATGAGCCGACATCGAGGTGCCAAACCTCCCCGTCGATGTGGACTCTTGGGGGAGATCAGCCTGTTATCCCCGAGGTAGCTTTTATCCGTTAAGCGACGGCTTTTCCACTCAATACCGCCGGATCACTAAGCCCGACTTTCGTCTCTGCTCGATTTGTCAATCTCGCAGTCAGGCACCCTTCTGCCTTTGCGCTCTTCGAATGGTTTCCATCCATTCTGAGGGTACCTTTGGGCGCCTCCGTTACTCTTTCGGAGGCGACCGCCCCAGTCAAACTGTCCACCTGACACTGTCCATCCTCTGGTTTCACAGAGCTATGTTAGAATTTCAGTAACCGAAGAGTGGTATCCCAACACCGTCTCCACATGAGCCGAAACCCATGTCTCTCAGACTCCCACCTATCCTGTGCATCAGTTACCGAAACTCAATATCAGGCTGCAGTAAAGCTCTACGGGGTCTTTCCGTCCAGTCGCGGGTAATGGGCATCTTCACCCATACTTCAATTTCACCGGGCCCCCTGTTGAGACAGCTCACAAGTCGTTACACCATTCGTGCGGGTCGGAACTTACCCGACAAGGAATTTCGCTACCTTAGGACCGTTATAGTTACGGCCGCCGTTTACTGGGGCTTCGGTTCGATGCTTCGATTGCTCTAACATGTTCCCTTAACCTTCCAGCACCGGGCAGGTGTCAGCACCTATACGTCAGCTCTCGCTTTCGCAGATACCTGTGTTTTTGCTAAACAGTCGCTTGTGACTATTCTCTGCGGCCTGCTCTCGCAGGCACCCCTTATCCCGAAGTTACGGGGTCATTTTGCCGAGTTCCTTAACAAGGGTTCTCCCGTTCGTCTCAGGATTCTCTCCTCGCCCACCTGCGTCGGTTTCCGGTACGGGTACCTTTGGATGTACTAGCAGCTTTTCTCGCCAGCGTGAACTCACTCGCTTCCCTACTGAAATTTCGGTCCGCATCACATCTCAGCTTATAGGGTTGCGTACTTCACTACAACCCAACCTTGATGCTTGCACAGGGTTGACCATCACCCTGCTCGAGTTATCCTTCTGTGTCACTGCTTCATTCCATCGGTAGTGCAGGAATCTACACCTGCTGTCCATCGCCTACGACTTCCGTCCTCGGCTTAGGCCCCGACTTACCCTGGGCGGATGAACCTTCCCCAGGAAACCTTGGGCTTTCGACGGGCATGTTTCTCGCATGCCTCTCGCTACTCATACCGGCATTCTCTCTTGTGCAGTGTCCACCGTGCCTCTCGATACGGCTTCTGCCTCTGCACATTGCTCCTCTACCGCGCATCCTTTCAGATGCACCCATCGCTTCGGTGTCACGTTTAGCCCCGGACATCTTCGGCGCACAATCACTCGACCAGTGAGCTATTACGCACTCTTTAAATGTGTGGCTGCTTCTGAGCCAACATCCTGGTTGTCTGTGCAATTCCACATCCTTCTCCACTTAACGTGAACTTGGGGACCTTAGCGGTTGATCTGGGGTGTTCCCCTTTTGCCCGCGGAACTTATCTCTCGCGGACTGACTCCCATGGTCTGCATTGTATGGTATTCGAAGTTTGATAGCGTTTGGTAGGCTTTGTGGCCCCCGCGCACATTCAGTGCTCTACCCCCACCAATGATCCATGAGGCTAGCCCTAAAGCTATTTCGAGGAGAACCAGCTATCTCCGGGTTCGATTGG
>ERZ780052.394-NODE-394-length-17133-cov-2.708748_pt1 | contig 17133 bp, 24 predicted proteins | sample MGYA00511845_ERZ780052 | MGnify/ENA primary metagenome ERZ780052 (study PRJEB29588, sample SAMEA1970897) | human gut metagenome | biome: human gut; feature: human-associated habitat; material: faeces | place: Denmark | collected 2008/2010 ...
CGTTACAAACCGCATAAATAAAGACTTTCAACAGTTACCGTGAACCGTTACCAACAGTTACCAACCGCAACTACTGCATAAAATCATACGGTGTATCATTCACCTTTGTATAAATCACATCAGCAACAACCATCTGACCAAACTGCTGACCCGCTGCAAACTTAGGAACTGCAATCACGGCAATCCCGGCAGTATGCACCCCATACAACAACTGTGATATGTATTGGTGTGCAAGTTCATAAAGTTCATAAAGTTCTGTACCAATCACCTGACCTTCAAATTCTTTTTCCACCAATGGGAAAATATCATCATTCATTGATACACTGCCCTTTCGTTCCAATAATTCCAAAATCTTATTTTCCATAATTTCTTAACCTCACCTTTCTATCTTGCCTGTCTTTCATTCTCTGAACCTTTTTGTTGGAACTCATTACTTCCAGTTCCCAAGGTTTCATTTGTGGAAACCATGTCCACCTATCAAATGTATCTGTAAATATTTCATTCATCTGTAAACCCTTCCCGTCTTGGTATCTTTTACCTGAACACGTTCAGTCAGTTCAAACCCCGCACCTTTGATGATGTACTTCAAAACCTTAATCAGATCATAGGCACGTTTGTCTGCTGCTTCACATTCAATCTGTTCACGTTCTTCCTTTGCAACTCTACCAACCGCAATAGTTGCCGTTGGGTCTGCATAACCTTCTGTATTTCTTCCACCTTTCACTAATTGATACCTTCCTTTCTTATAATCCCACTGTTCAGCATTGCACTGAACATACTTTCAAATATCGGTACAGGTATGGAATTACCCGCCTGATGATATAAGGTTCTGTTCATTTTTCCCGGTTCAACTCTGCAAGTTGCTTCTGCTGCATAAAAATCATCATCCGAATACCCCATCAACCGCCAACATTCCAGTTCTGTCAAATATCTGTATTTTCCACCACCAAGATCAATGACCTGTGCGGGTGTCCTATCCTGTCTTGTGGTAATAGTATTTACATAATCTTTGATTATGGTTGCCCTTCTGATTCCTTTCTTACCAATTACTGAATAAACACTTGGCTGTGTCACCAAGTAGCAATCAGGAACATCACCGTATTCAAGAAAATTTGAAATGTTCTTCATGGGTCTTTTTTCCATCAGTTCAAAATCAAAAGCATTGTCACCAAGAATTGATACTGTGAAACACCGTTCCCGTGCCTGTGGTATTCCATAATCACGGCAGTCTAACACTTTGTAATTATTGGAATAACCCAACTTTTCCATATATGACAGGTAACGGTTGAAGTTGTGAACCATGTGCTTTGATAAAACATTTTTTACGTTTTCCCATATCACAACAGTTGGTTTCCACTCACCCATCTGTTCAATAATATGTACCGTTTCCCACATCAGGGATGATCTTGTCCCTGAACCTTCATCAGCACCTTTTCCTTTGTTTATTCTTCCGTCTGCTGCCGTTGCTTTTCCCTGATGCCCCGCAATGCTGAAATCCTGACATGGTGACCCGTGAATTAGAATATCAGGTTGAAGATTCCACCCTACTACTGTCTGCGGTGTATATGCTGATTCTTGTTCAAACATTGCATTGTATGACCTGACAGCCTTTTCATCAATTTCCACATAATCAATAGATTTTACTGAAACACCTATGTTTCTAAGGGCAACCCTTGGTGACCCTATGCCACCAAAAAGTTCCAATATTTGCAGTTTTTCTGACACATTCAATCACCTGCCTTTCTGCTATGAAACAAATATCTTACAATTTTTATTGTTCACTTTTTTCTGAATTACTCTGAACCCAAGCCTTTTATTGATCTGCTTACTGAATACAATATTTGACATTGGCTGCATTGCATTGTCTGCACAAAAAACCTGATACCGCTTATACACATCAGCGGTTGGTTCATTTTCTATCATGTCAACCCCGGTGTCATTGATAAATGCAAGGATAGGGTTGTTTTCTTCTTCATACTCTGTCAACTGGTTCTGAACCTTGTCTGACTTGGTGAATCCGTCATTGATGATAATTCTTTTCAGTCCTTCCACGCCAAGCCTGATGAAGTATTCAATGGGTTCTTGCTGTGTCAGTTCATATTTAATAAACGGTTTATAATCAGGTGCGTCCTTGCTGAATGTGGCATTGAATGGGATGATAACCAAACGCCTAAGTACCGCCCCAGTCTTGTCCTTCATACGGGGAATATCATTGGCACTGAATAACAGTTTGATGAACGGGTTGAACTCAAACGGGTCTTGTCCTTTGCGTTCTGCCTTGATGCGGTTACCTGTTACTATTTTCTTGAACACGCTGACCTGTGAACCTTGAAGGAAATCATCACCAATATCATCACCAATGTTTGCCAGTTTGCCGAACATCATTGAAGTATTGAATCTGTCCCCCAGTTCTTTCAGGTCAAGTGCTGAAATATTCCGATCACCAAGGATTGCTTTGACACAATCCAAAAATGTACTTTTACCGTTGGACTTGTCACCTGTCAGGATGAACGCCTTGCCTAACTCATTTCTTCTGTAAAAGCAGTAACCAATACATTCTTCCAACAACGCCCTGATTGCTGCATCACCACACGCCAACTTGTTCAATGTACTGTCTGCCAGTTCAGAATAGGCATCCGGCTTGTAGTCCCAAGGGATCTTGTTGGTAATAACAATGTCCGTGCTGAATGGTTTCAGTTCCCCGGTCACAAGGTCATATACACCGTTGTTGAAAGCAATCAGGTTTGCATCTGACTGTTCTTTTTCATCAACGATCAATTCCATGTAATCAAGAACTTCCCGGCGTTGCATCTTTTTCAGGTTGGGGATGTGCTGAATCATGTTTGATTCAATTTCTTTATACCCATTGAAATACACACCATCTTTGTATATATGCAACTGCCCGTTGATTTTGATGACGTGTGCCGTGTTCTTCATAAACACTGCAAACTTGTCAAACAGGAATGTGCTACCAAGGAAAAAAACAGGTTTTTGAAAAGCATCATCACGCAAGATCACTTCCAGTTCATCATCTGACAGCGGTTGTTTCAGAACAAACTTGTTCAGGATGCGGATGCACTCACGGGTTTCTTCAACCGTGAAATCATTTGCAGTCAGGGTCAGGATGTAATTGAAAAGTGCCTGATTCCTTCCGTCCCCGGCATCCATATCAACAAAGTCTGCGGTTGCCTTGACCGGGAACAACCACTTGGGAACTTCCTGATACTTTCCACCTTCTTCAATGTCCCATTCACAAAACCTTTCTTCACCGTCAATCTTGATAACCTCATAGGATAACTTACTGCCGACTTTTATATCAGCAGTAAGACCAACCGCCAACTGAACGTGTGTCCTGTTCCTTGCAATAGTATGATTCTTGAAAAGAAAGTGTTTTCCCCTACTGGTACAAAGGACTTTACAGTCAAGTTGCAGTTCTTCCACAATGTTCATCAGAATTTCAGATTGGTCAGAATCATCAATGTCAATAAGGATGGTGTCATCAGCCAAAACCCCGCCGAACCCGTTCAGGTTTTTCACTTCATCATAGGTTTTCCATGTGGTTCTGTTTTTCAGTTTTTCAATGCTTGCCTTGCCTTTGGTTTCAACATAACCTTTGTAAAGCATCTTTTATCACCTACCTTATGTGATGTTTTCTAACACCTTTTTATAAAAATCCTTATTCCTGATGTTACGGTCAAAAGACTGCTGCCTTGATCGCAACAAAAATTTCAACTCTTTCAGTTCTTTCTTCTGTTCCTTCAATGTGTTTCTTGGTTCTTTCAGGCGTTCCCTGTACTTTTTTACATCAGCATTGCGATCCTTCCAAACTTTTGTGTTCTTCCTGTGTGAATCCCGGAGAAGCTGCGAATTTTTAACACCCGTCTGAATCTGTGAAATACAGTGCTTTGTCTGCCTGATCTGCTGTTCTGCATACTTGACCTTTTGCGTGTACCCTTCAATGTAAATACTGTGTTCCTTCTGAACCTGTTCAAACTGTTCAGTCTGTTCCTGAACAAATTCTTTAATCTGCTGTTCACATTCCGGATTGAAACTGCTTCTGATAAGTTTCAGCAGTTTCCTGACTTTGGTAATGCTGCGGATATTCAAAAATTCTTCAAGATGAACAGTCATTGAACCATTTTCATATCTGATTTCTAAATCCATAAAAACCTTCCTTCCCGGTGTTACGCTACAACACCAAATTGTTTCAAGCGTTTCTTTGCTAAATCTATGTACCACTGCCTATCAAGTTCAGGCGGTGTTTTTACCCCAACAACTGAATCATTGAAAATGAAACAGTGGTCAGGTGTATTACCAAATTTTTCACCCTTTGCTTTCACCTGTTTACGTTTCAGCAATCTTCCGTCCTTCTGATCGTTAGATGCAAACACCCTGTATGACTTATATGTGTATTTGTCCTTGTCAGGGTATTCATATACCGTCTTGATTGTTCTTTTGCCTATATGACTGACAAGCGGGGTGCAATGCTCATGTTCTACCCAATCATACTTGTCTGATAACTTGACAATCTTCTGAAACATAATCAGGTCATCACACTGATTGATGGTCTGTTCAACCGGGGTTTTCTTGACCATGTAGTCAACCAGTGCTTTATTCAGGATTGGCAGATCATTGTCAACCGCTGAAAGTTCCTTCACATAAGCACCGATTCTTTCAACCCCACCGTCAATACCAACCCAAAGGTAATTGTTCACATCCTTCTGATAGATTTCACTGATGTTATCCAGTTCAAGAAGAATTGAACACTGATCTGTGGAACAACGCTGTTCCCACTCCCAACAAATATCATCCACCATTTCAAAGGCTTCATCTGTGTCAGGAATCCAAATAATAAGACCGTCCGTGTTGGACTGAATCAGTTCAAATCCCGGTACAACTTCAAGGTGTTCAATCAGGTCAAGCAACATCAACTGACCATTGATACACATACAGTTATTATTTCTTGGGTCATACGCTGCATTGGTTTCGTCCTTCATTGCACCTGACAAGGCGTTCAGCATCTTCTTATATGGCAACTGTGCTTTCTTCCACCGCTTGACTTCTTTCTTGTTTCCGGCGTTTTTTGCAGCAATCTGTTTTTCCTTCATGGCTTTTCGTGTGTTATACACCAACGGGTAATTGTCATTGGTCGCTGCCCTTGTAACCAGTCCCCAAGCAATCAGCATTGACGGGTAGTAATTGTTTACATCAACGTGCAGCAGTTGCCCGGTCTTATGAATTGGTGTGGCTGTTGCCCCATGAACACCGCCAAAACCGAATGAATGAGGAATACCCGCAACCACGGTTTCAAGACCCTGTTCTTTGTACCATGTACGTTTTGAGTATTTATCCATGTGTGCCAAGTCCATTGACAAGGCTTCCTGTCTTTTCTGTTCAAACCAGTCCTGAACATATTTATATTTTTTCAGTTGCAAGCACGGCAAGAAGTAAAAATCAAATTCATCTTCAAATGATCTGCGGGAACACCCAAGCACCTTTGCGGTGATTCTTGCTTCACTGTCCCCTATATCAGACAGGTTCACAATGTCCGGGAAAGCCTGAATGATACCGTGCATTGCATTAAATTCATCTATTTTTTCAAGGAATACTTTGATGGTTTCTTCCACATCATGCCGACAGTAAAAAACCGTCATTTCAATTTCTTCCTTGGTCAATTTCCTGTTTATTCTAAAATCAACATCCGTTTCCTTGATATTGCTGCCAAGAAAACCTTCCAGTGTTTTCAAACCAACCGGGGGGTTCGGCATAACATCATAGTTAATCATTGGAACTTTGTTGAACGCTGATGAAAATTGCCACCCTTCCTTTTTTTCAACAATTATCCAGTCATTGATTCTTTTGGGATTCATTCCCAACAGAATACCTTTCATAATGTACTGGTCATAGTGGCGGTTGTTATAACCTACCCATATATCCTTGCTATTAGCTTCATATAAGGCTTTTAATTCATCAGGGTTATTGATTATCACATATTCTTTTTTCTTGGTCACATCAATGAAAACGGCAAGCCAATCTTCCTTGAAAACCTCAAAGTCATAAAATATCACTACATTCACCCTTTCTGAAAATAGCGGTGGAAGGTGTGACCCCGCCACCGCCTGATAACATTATTGTGGATTATCAATCCACACGCAAGCAAAATTTTTTAACAGTCAAAAACTTCCTTGATTGTGATAGGGTTGAAAGCATCTGCCTTATAATCAACCTCAACTTCAATCGCACCCTGAATAGACTGGAACACATCAAGAATCTGATCTGCAAAATCTGCATAGTTTACGAACTCAACAGGTGTGTCATCTTCTGCAATCAGCTTGTTCACCCAAGTGCATACAGACTTGATTGCCTGTCCGTCCGTCCACTTTGCGGAACTGTTGCCGGAAATAACACGGTGGAAGAAGATCATGCGGTTTGCCTGTTCACCTTCCTTGATCTTTGCCTGAACTGCAAACATCAACTTATCCTGTGCCTTGGTCAACTTAATTTCCATCTTCTCAATACTAATGATATATGTACCATCCGGCACATCAGCAAAATCATTATCAGGTGCGTTCTGCACCTCATTCTGTAATTCCTGTAAATCAACCTTTTCATCAAATGCACTGAAATCAATAGCCATAATTTTTCACCTTTTTAACCTTTCTTATTTGCTTAATACTAACTTTAACAACTCAAACGCCTGAACCTCATTGAACCTCATTGAACCCGGCTTTTACATAGGAATCATAGATTTTCTTTACAGCAGTTGCACCATCTTCCGGCGGTACATCCTGTTTAGGTGCTACCGGGTGCGGTTTCTTCATTGAACGGCTGCTTGCCGTGTTCATTCCTTCTGTGATTGCTGATGCAAGGATTGCACCAAACAGTTCATCAGGTAAACCAAAAGGATTGTTCATGTTCTTTTACCTCACTTTCTTAGCGTGTTTTTCTTACTCTGCGGGTTCTGCCAGTCGGCTGTTCATCTACTGCCGGGGTTTCATCCGCTGCTGCATCTGCATTATCAGGCTGTGCCTGTGCTGCACTTCTTCTTGTGCGTCTGCCCTTCTCCGGCGGGTTCATTGCCCCGTCAATAGGGTTTTCCGGATTAGGGTTGTCTGCCTGTGCTAAACGCTTCACACCTTCACCAAATTCTTCCTTGCTGATGACCTTCATAACCTCAACACCGTCAACAATCAGGTCAACCGTGTCACCTTTGTGCTTCATCACATAGTTATCATCAGCCGGAACATAGAAGTATGTGTCTGCATCCAGTGTGACAGATTCAGAATCAGTATTTGTTGTACCGTCCTGAACAGGTTCAGACTGTTCAGCAGACTTTCTTTCCTTGCGGGTTCTTCTTGGCGGTGTTTCAAGTTCCGGCTGCGGTACAGAATCCGCTGCTGCACACGCTTCATCAAACGGGATTTCTTCACGCCCATCAGCAACCGCATCAATAGCCTTGTCACGCTCTGCCATATAATCAGCCATTTTCTGATTATTTTCAGCCACCACTTCATCATGTGTCTTGCGGGCGGTTCTGCCTGTCTTTGGTGCTGCATCTTCTGTTGTAGTAGGCGGTGTTGCTGTGGCTGTGGTCTTTTTTCCACCCCTTGCCCGTCTACCGTTTGCATCCGGCTTTTCAAGATCGGATGCAGCCTGTGCATCAGCCTGACCCATTTCTGCATCTGTCTTATACTCACCGACTTCATAGAAGTTGCGGATTTTATCAGCCACATAATTCAGGTCATTGTCAATGGCGTATGCCGGGAACATTCCCATAGGTGACTTCACTGTGTCCTTGCCACTGTTCTGTGTGTAAAAATAATATTTTCCTTCATTCACGCCTGTTCTAAGTACAATGGTGAAAAGTCCTTCAATGGTGATCTTCTCACGAAGTAACTTTCCGATCAGCTTAATAGTAGTAACACCATTTTCAAGTGTTTCTGTGTGGGTCATATAAGCAACTACCACATCATCAGGAAGTTCCTTGCATACCTCAATGATTTCAAAGTAGTTTGCACCAAAATCATTCCACTTGTCCCAACCGTTTTCTTTGATACGGTTCATGTAAGGGACTGAAAGAATATACTGGAAGTCATCAACCACCAGTAACTTCTTCCCGGCTGCTGCCTGTTCCTTCATAAACTTGCAGATTTTGCGTGATTCAACCTCACTGTTCAGCATTGTGAACTTACCCTTGAACGGTAACGGCTTACCAACCGGGTTCACAACGGCAGTTGTTGCCGGATCGCAATTTCTCATACTGGTACTTTTTCCTGTACCTGATTCACCCATAATCAAAAGCATCTGTGCCATACTATTTCACCTGTTCCTTTCTGATTTTTTCAAAGTTCCCCGCCATATTAGCAGAAACATGATGCTGACCAAACTGTTTCTGAACTCCCGCACGAATCACTGAACGTAATAACTTTCTGTTATATACCGGGCGGGGATTGTAAACCTTTCCCTGTCTTTCATTTACCATACTCTTATACCTCACTTTCCTTGATGATGATTTTTAACTTTCTGCGTTCATCCATTGGTATGACCTCAACAGAATAGTTATTTGCAAGAAGAATACCAACTAAATCCTGATATGCTGCACTTGTGCGACTTCCTTCAATTACAATACAACCACATTCAGCAGCACATTCCTTTTCAATATCTTCACGCATAATATCATTCGCTGACTGAATATCATTGATGATATATTTCAATTCCTGATTTTCAGCCATCAGCTGATTGCGTTCATCTTCTAACTGTCTGATTTTCTTATCTCTTTTATCCATTATTCTTCACTTCCTTCATCTGTGCTGCCTTCTGTTACTCTGCTTGACCATAAATCAGCATAGTGCAGAATCAAATATAACGGTGTTTCATTTCCCTTCACTGCATAGTTTGCTGATTCATACAGACCATCATGGTATCTGATTGCAAATTCTTCATCTTCCGTCAGGTCAATGAAAAGGGTTGCTAACTTGATGCTGCGGGTTGCATGGTCAAGTGGAAGAAGTGCCGGGTTACGCTTGAAAGGCTTGCTTTCAGACTGTTTATATTTCTGTTCCGACTCTGCCTTGGTAGGTCTGCCGTCCTTAATCATGTTAGGCACATACATCTGCTTGCCATAATCACCACACTTGCCAAGGTCATGTAACGCTGCTGCAATGATGACTGAATCACGGATTTCTGCATACTTGACCTTACCAAGAAGTGCATAACCAATGTTTTCTGCTGCCATCATTACATTTCTGCTGTGATGAACAAGACCGAACTGACAAGCAAGGTGATTTCCACCACTGCAAGGTGCTTCAAAGAATCCGATCTGTTCCATGTATGCAATCAGATCTTCCATTCCCTCACGCTTGGTTGAAAGTAAGTGGTCAACCACAAACTTCTTATTGTCAAGTTCCTTCTTGTTGTCCTCTGTCATCTGTTCAACTGTGTCCTGAACCTGTTCAGTTGTTTCCTGTGTTACTTCTGCGGTATTCTCAACCGCTGCATCTGCTTTCTTTTTTGCTGCCATGCTCTTTCACTCCTTATTTTGATAATTTTATTTCCCAACGCTTCTGATCTTCAATGTTGGAAAGATACCAAGCGTTAAGTTCTGATTTTTTTGCAATGAACATTTTGAACTGTTCAAAATCCTTGGGGTACAACAAAATTCCATACCCGCCTGATTCTCTGATTTTTTTGAGGTTGACCAACTGCAATAGTGACGGTTCACCGTTTGGTGCTTTGACTTCAATGCCAAGGAAACACCCGTCTGAACAAACCAACAGGTCAGGAATACCGCTTTTTGTATAAGCAGCACCGCCCCAGTATTTCAGCAGCCACGCCCCGGTGTCCTTCAGGAACGCTTTGACCTTATTTTCAAAATTCTTTTCTGCTGCCATCAATCTACCATGTACTGATATGTTCTGTATAATCTCTGAACTGCCAGTTTTTCCCTTTCTGTCAATCGGTCAGACTCACGCAATTCTTTCAAAATCTGTGAATCTTCAAAAGTAAATCTGTCATCTTCTGTCAATGGTTTTTCTTCACGGTATGCACTCACTTCTTATTCACTCCCTTCCAACTGTTCATTGAACTGTGTCTGATAGTTCAATATTTTTTCTGTATAGTCGGTTGAATAGATACCCTTTTCCCATAACCGGGCAGCACCATCTTCACCCATGTTGTACGCCATCAAGACCATGTTGGTATCTTGATACCGTTCAAACAGTTTTCTAAGTACGAACACGCCCGCCCTGATGTTCTGATACGGGTCTGTGAAATCCGTAACACCAAGGGTATCTGTCAACCACTGATGATTGATCTGATTGATCTGCATATAACCGTAATCATTGGTTTCACTAACAACTGCCGGGTCAAAACTGCTTTCATTCTGAATCAGTGCCATGACAAGGGTAAAATCAATGTTGTATCCGGTACAAAGGTAATATGTAAATTCCTGTTGTTCTTCCGGCATCTTGCAGTCAAGCGGTGTGAAGTCCAAGTCACCCGCACCCCAGTCAAGGGAAATTTCCTGTGTAAAAGTTTTGTCATCATACGCCCCATATACAAGGGTTTTAGTGCTTGACCGTTCAAGTGTCTGTTCTTCTGTTTTCTGCTTGTCCTTGGCGGTTATATGAGTTTTCAGGGCATATCCTGACACATTACCACTCCCCAACCCCACGCCAAGTGCAACACCAATCAGAATCAAGACCCTTTTGACCATTGCCGACTTTCTCATGCTCTTTGAATAGTTCAATTTTCATCACCCCTTTCCGTAATTTTCAAATAAATGATTCCGGGAATTATCAGAATCGCACCAATGATGTATTCTTTCAGGTGTGCAGTAAGTGGTTCATATATTCCCATTTCAACCGCATAGTCAGATGCACCGACTGCACCGATTATCAGGAATACACCGATAAATGCCATGATTCCAAATATCCAGTTAAGTATTTTTGAATAATTCATCTGTCAGTTCCTTTCCTTCCTTCAATGCTGCAAGGTTCTTTTCTTCAACCGTACCCTTCACCAGTAAGTAATAGTAAAAGCACGGTTTGGCTTGTCCTATGCGGTGAATACGCTTTTTTGACTGTTCCCACATATCACATGACCCTTTTCCAAGTGGCAAGGTGAAATAAATAATCTTGTTTGCTTTCTGATAATTACCACCCATTGCCCCGGCTTGATACTGTATGAATGTGATTGAATCATCTACCTGATCGTATGCGGTCAAGTCCTTCTTTGACCCATTCACAACTGAATAGGGTCTGTTTAGATCAGCAAGTTTTTTCTGCATTGCTTCAAGTTCTGCGGTAAAGTTATAGAATATAATCAGCCTATCTTCTGTTGATTCAACCAAGTCCCGCAAACCTTCCAGTTTTTCCTTGTGCCACTGCCCGCACAACTGCCGTGCATATAGCATCTTGGTCAGGCTGTTATCACCGACCAGTTCAACCCGTGGTGTCACATCCGTGCCGTAATAATCTGAATCATCTTTGAACTTGCACATATTCAGGGTATCAAGCATGATGTAACTGTTTTTGATAAAATACTTGTATGCCTGTGTTACCTTAAAGAATATCTTCTGTTCAGTCTGTTCCGGCAGTTCAATCACATCAGCGGTTTTCATAAAGATGCACCCATGATCTGCAAGTTTCTTTTTCAGGTGTTTTGTGTGTTTGTACCCAGTTATCACTTCATTCTTGTACCCGTCACCGTTTTCAACCCATTCGGTCTGAACGTATGATGACCAAAACGCCTTTTTTGTAATGTTCCACCCAAGCAACTGAACCTGTGACCACAACCTTTCATACTTTCCGGCTGTTGGTGTTCCTGATAATAAAATCACGCTTTCCGGCTGCATTTTCAGAATGAACTTTGATCGTTGTGCTGTTTCATTGGTTATCAGTGAACTTTCATCAAGCATCAGTGTGAACCCTTTGAGTTTCAGCAACCAATCCCGCCGGAAAGCAGTTTCATAGTTGATAACGCCTATAATCTGAACATCCTTGTTGTATAATTCTTTGGTATCAACAAGTGTCCTGAAATTGATTGCTTCACTTTTCTTGGTCAGGTTCATCACACGGTCACTTGGGTAATATTCTTTGAAGTGCTGAATCCAGTCATCTATCTTGGATTTCTGACAGATGACCACATTCACCACATTGTTCAGCAAATACATTTTTTCAGCACCCACAAAGGTCTTACCCAGTCCCATATCAAGATAATAAGCACAACGGTTGAACTGTTCAGTTCTGTTCAGTGCATCTTCCTGATGGGGCATAAAGTGCAGATCATTCATCTACCCTGACACCCGTACACTGGAAGAATATTTCAGCATCAAAGTTTGGTATTGCCTTGATGATTTCCTTTCTGCGGTCTGACAGGCTGCCCCACCACAACTGACCACATTCAGATTCATCAAGCACTTTGAGATAACCGCCCGTTGTTTCATAGGTTGGATGTGCTGCCTTTTCTTCATCAGTCATATTTTCTTCATATACCCATTCAACAACATCCTTTGGTATCTGATTCAGTAAATATCTTGCATCTGAACTCAACCATTCACTGTAAGTCATATCTGACGGTTTATTGAACAGCATGATCTTCTGTTCTTCTGTATTAAAACAACCAGTATTGAAAGAAGATTTGTTGCAGTCCCCGGTGTTGCAGTCCCCGGTGTTCCTGTTCCCGGTGTTCCTGTTCCCGGTGTTCCTGTTCCCGGTGTTGCAGCGACCCGTGCAATTCTTTCCAATATTGACGATTCGCAGCACTTCATCCCACGGGATTTCACGCACAATTTCCAGTTTATCAGTACATGACTTGTCACCGTCTGTTCTTACATCACCATAGGCAATGACTTCTGCAACCTTGTTTTCACTGTTGAAACTGTAATAATTGAAACAGTCGGCAGCAGTCTGACAGAAGTGCATACCATGACCGCAAACATCAAGTTCCCCTTCTTCCTCAAATTTTCCGGGGCAAGTGTACTGTTTAGTGTTACCATTAGGTGAACAAGTCCAATCAGGTCTGAACACTTTGAACCCATGCACTACATTCTGAACGGTATTGTTATTTTCCATTTTCCTATTCCTCACTTTCTAAAAATGCAACAGCCTTGTCATAGTTGCGTTCTATCATTTTAAGTTCATCTTTTCCACGTTCTTCTGAATCACATACTGAACGGTAAATTTCATCATTTCTTAGTGCTGTGACCTCATTGGTTATCAGATCAGTGATGACCTGTGGTTCAAGTGCATCCAGTTCCCAAGATTCATTGCCGTATTCATCAATATACTTTGATGCTCTACTGTCAGTGATCTTTGCCGGGTTAGGTGGTGGGTTATATGTACCAATCTGATTCATGGTCAGTGCTACACGCTTCACATACACATCAGCACCGAACATCTGCAAGCGTTCCTGAATATCCCTTGTCATATCAATACCGCTTGGGTCATGGTCACCTAAGTGAATAATCACCCTGTTATCACGGTAATCTTGACTAATGAAACGCTGTGCTGCTGACCACATTTCTGACTGTGAAGTGTAACCCCTACATGAAAAATATGGTGTATCAAGTGGTCTGCAAGCCTGTCCCACAATATCAACTAAGGCATCCTTTTCAACCCACACTTCAACGTAGTTCGGTTGACCGTCCCACTTGTTCAGCAGATAACTGTATCTTGCAGATGCGATCACATCAGCCGGATTGTCCCAGTGACTATTGCTTCTAAGGTTGCGGGTTCTGTCTGTGATGCTATGCCAGTCAATCAACCCGGCAAGTCTACCGTCATTGATAAGATTTCCAATGTTCTTATAACTGCGTTCATTGTTGGGGATGTACCCACGGGCAACTAACTGATAATATGCCTGTCTAAGTGTCAGTTCATATCCCTGTGCCTGATATTCTTCAACCACCTGATTCACAAGGTTTATCAGTTCAAGACTTTTCTGCTGAAACTTAATGCTTTTATACTCAATCTTTGGCATCAGATCACCCCTTCAATTTCTGCAAAACGCTTTGCATTGATGAAATATGACCAACGGTGTTCACTGGTATGAATCGCATACCCCCAAGGGAAAACGCCCTGTTGTAACCCAAGTGCTATTGTGTTGGTGTGTTTGTGCATCAACTTAGCAACTTCATGTACTGTCAATGTTGGGATGCCATCTTCACACTTGGAAGGTTTGAAGGTCACCGTGGTTTCTTCCTGTTCAAAATAGTCAGGGTTAAGTCCAAGTGATACTGCAATATCACTTTGAACCTGTTCTGACGGTGTGGTCTTGTCATTCAGGTACATACTGATTGACCCCTTACTTTTCCCGGTCAATCCAACAACTTGTGCCTGATTGATTCCTAACTGCTGCATAGCCTGTTTCAACTTTTCGCTGAATTTCATAATTTATCACCTATCCTTTCTTTATTGTGGACTGACAATCCACATTTTAGGTAAAAAAAATCTCCATAACTTCATCATCTGTCAAATGAAGAAGTTCTTTCAAGATCATTACCTCACTTGCTTTGAACTCTGTTTCATTGTTGAGTTTTTTCAAAAACGCCTGATAAGAAACCCCAACCTGTTTAGCAACGTAAACCAATTTGAAACCACAAGCATCAATTTTTTCTCTTAATAAATTACCTTTAATCATCTTATTTTTCACCTTCCTTTTCATCATCAGGGAACGCATTATTGTTATACTGTTTCCTGATCGTTATTCTAACAACTCCTGATTCCAACTGTTCAAATGATGTTTCCTTGAACTTCTGCGGTTTGCCTTTTTTCAGGCTTTCTATGTACGCAAGGTATTCAAGTTTGGTTGGAAATTCAAGAATCTGTTCAATCCATGCTGCAACTATTTTCTTCACATAACCACCTTCTTTCTAACATGAACCACCGTCAGCACCATGAAATGCACCAACAGGATAATTCCAATCATTTGTGTATATGTCATCTGTGTTGAACTCACCAGTAAGTATTGAATGTATTGCTGCTTTATCCTTCCAACACACGCAAGACTGTGTATCACCGATAAATTCATCAAGATTCTTTTTGTTATCCAGTGTGAACCCAAGAACTTCTTCATCATGCCTTAGTGCAGCATAATCATCAGGGAAAAGTTCTTTTACTCCGGCAAATAACCGGGGTGTTGAAAATATACACATCATACAACTGCATCTGTTCCAACCTATCCTGTAACATGGGTGTGGGTTTATATGATGCCGTTTCAGCAGTTCCCACACATCCTTTTCAGAATAATCAATGCAGCACCGCCATTGATGAACAATTCTGTGTGCCTTGGCTTCTGCATTGGTGCGGTGTATTTCCATTTCATTGTACTTTGACCGTCCGGCAGATTCACCACGGCGTTCACCTGAAACAATCAAGATTTTCTTGTCACGTTTGGTTTCTTCAAGATTGGCTGGCACACTGTTCTTTACCGCTGCTTTTAAGTTACCACTACACCAACGCCCTGAATGTGTACCACCTTTTGCGGGGAATTTATGTCTTTTACCACCCAGTTCTTCAAGTTCACCAAGGCGGTCAAGATTACTGACAACCGTATCTGCAACACATATTTTCAGATATGCAGAACACCAACGCCGTGACAGATCACCAGTTTTTGCGGGGAACTTCATTCTATAACCGTACTTTTTCAGAAGTTCTTCCATTTCCTCTGTTGCCTGTTCTTTCAGTTCTTTGCATTTCAGATAATTGCTTGAAAGTTTGCACTGCTTTACTTCACCAGTATCAGGGTCAATCCATTCAATGGGTTCTGATGCACCTATCCGATACAATTCACCAAAGAAACCATTCACCCTGTATGAAACCCTTAACTTGATACCCTCTGCATCTGCAAGTGCTTTTACATAGTTTTGGGTACATTTCCAGTCCATACGCCTTGAAGGATGCCCGCCGTCAATATCGTGATGCCAAAACTCTATTCTTTCTTTTGGTACACCAAGTTCAAGAAGTTTTAGGTAACAAGCAACTGAATCCTTACCGCCGGAAATCAAAACAACTATCAGATCATATTCTTCAAGTGGTAAAAGTTCCGGCAAATAGATTTTCTTGAAATGCTCTGAATCAGTTCTACCGTCAACCCTTGGTTTCAATTTGATGCCCTTGCCATATATCGGTGCATCAGGAACACCCAATTTGACAGGTGTTTCCTTGGTGCAATCCGCATCTTTTATGAAATCAATCATTGCCTTCATCCTTTCCCAGTTCCTTCAAAAAGTTGTCTATTGTCAGCACACCTTAGTACAATCAGGGGTGTCTTTCCTTTATCAGATTTCACATTAAAATCTGAAAACCTGTTACACATCATTGAACTTTTTGAACGGTGCTGTTCAAACCGCCGGGGTTTCACATTAAAACCACCAAAACCTGTTGACCGACACACAATAGACAATTTTTTGAAAGAACTGAAATCCTATTCCTTGGTTCTTTTCCCCGGAACTGCTGCAACAGTTCTTTTTGAAGTAGTCAGGAAGTCGGGGAACTTCCTGACCCTGAAACAAAGTGCTGTGTCATCTCGTGCGGTTGATTCTTCACACGCTCTATCTGCTATCCGGCAGCCTGACCACCATGTCACTTGCGTGTAGCCCTATCGCTTCACCCGTGTCCTTCCTACTTGCTTTGTTTCTTGTGGATTGTCCGTCCACATTTCATACTATAAACCTATGTGGATTGAATGTCAACTATTTTTTATAAAAAACTTAAAAAAAGTTGATTTTCAGTCCCTAACATAGTAAAATTACATATAGAAAGGGGGTGACATTTGTGGTAGACAGAAAGAAGGATTTTCTGAAAATTCTTGGTAATAACATCAAAAAATACCGGGACGATAAAGGACTTTCTCAAGAAGCACTTGCCAACCTTTGCGGGTGGAATACGGACAACGCACGGTCAACTATTTCAAAGATTGAATCAGGGACTAACGATGTCCCCACATCCAAGTTAAAGATCATAGCAGAAAAACTTGGTGTATCAGTTTGTGATCTAATGGATTGTTCAAATATTCAAGAACAGTCTGAATCTGTTGAACTGGTAAAACAAGTTTATGATGAAGAAACCCAATTTGTGATTTCTTCATTTATTAAACTGGATGCAGTTGACAGAATTAAAGTCATTGAACGAA
>ERZ780052.399-NODE-399-length-17055-cov-12.683294_pt1 | contig 17055 bp, 10 predicted proteins | sample MGYA00511845_ERZ780052 | MGnify/ENA primary metagenome ERZ780052 (study PRJEB29588, sample SAMEA1970897) | human gut metagenome | biome: human gut; feature: human-associated habitat; material: faeces | place: Denmark | collected 2008/2010 ...
GCGAAACCTGCCGCTACCGCCTTTCCGAGATACTGCGGCTATTGGAGGACAACACAGTAAGGAACGAGGAAGGGACAATAGACACCCTGTTCCACAACCACACGCTGCGCACGGGCGGCAAACCAAAAGGAAGGAGGACATAGGTCATGGAACTGCTCACACGAAACAACTTCGAGGGCTGGATGCAGAAGCTGATGGAACGGCTCGACCGTCAGGACGAACTGCTGCTGGCGATGAAGGCTGAGGGGAAACAGCCTACTATCACGGAAAGCATCCGCCTTTTCGACAATCAGGATTTGTGCATGCTGCTCCAGATAAGCAAGCGCACACTGCAACGCTACCGCAGTGTCGGCGCATTGCCCTACAAGACACTGGGCAAGAAAACCTATTACAGCGAGGAGGATGTGCTGACATTCCTTTCCAACCATATCAAGGACTTCAAAAAAGAAGATATAGCCTTCTACAAGGCTCGTATCCATAATTTCTTTCATAAATAACCCATTAAAACATTTTTCAAATGGCAAAGAAAAAAGACGAAAAGGACGTGCTGGTAGTCCGTGACGAGAAGACGGGCGAAATCAGCGTGGTAGCCGGGCTGAACGCCGACGGCTCCCCCAAGCGTATCCCCGCGAAAGCGGAGAACGCGCAGAGTTTCCTGCAATTCGACCGGCACGGCGACGTGCTGGACAACTTCTTCAAGAACTTCTTCCGGCAGTGCAAGGAACCCAGCCGCTTCGGTTTCTACCGCATCGCGGCAGACCAAGTGGATTCCATGCTTGGCGTGATGAAAGACCTGCTTCAGCATCCGTACCAGAACAAACAAATCCTTGCACCGCACAAAATCGACACCTTCCCCTATCAACAGCAGGTGATGGAAGAGCAAGCTGCGCAACAGACAGAGAAACAAGAACCTCAAAAACAGGAGAACATGGAACAACAGAAAGAACAGCAGGAAAGCCCGCAACAGACGCAGGGCAGACAGGGCTACCAACCCATCAACGAGAGCAAAATCAACTGGCAGGAGCTGGAGGACAGATGGGGCGTGAAGCGTGACGACCTTGAAAAGTCCGGAGACCTTACGAAGATGCTCCACTACGGCAAGTCCGACTTGGTAAAGGTCAAGCCCACCTTCGGCGGCGAATCATTCGAGCTGGACGCCCGCCTCTCCTTCAAGAAGGACGGCGAGGGCAACGTCAGCCTTGTGCCGCACTTCATCCGCAAGGAGCAGAAGCTCGACGACTACAAGGAACACAAGTTCTCCGACGATGACCGGAAGAACCTGCGCGAAACGGGCAACCTCGGCAGGGTCGTGGACCTCGTGGACAGGGAAACGGGCGAGATCATCCCCTCGTTCGTCAGCATCGACCGCAAGACGAACGAAATCACGGATGTCTCGGCCAGCAAGGTGCGCATACCGGAACGCATCGGCAAGACGGAAATCACCAAGCAGGAGCAGGACATGCTGCGTGCCGGTCTGCCCGTGCGTGACAAACTCATCGAACGCAAGGACGGCAGGAAGTTCGTCACCACCCTGCAAGTGAACGTGGAGCAGCGCGGCGTGGAGTTCGTGCCGGGAACCGGCAGGTCGCCCCGTGCCGTCCAGACACAGGAAAATAAGGAGAAACAGGCGCAAGGTACGGAAAACACAGCCAACACGAACAAGGAGCAACGCCGCAACACGTGGACGAACGCCGACGGCAGCATCCGCCCCATCAGCAAATGGAGCGGCGTGGACTTCACCGAGCAGCAGAAAGCCGACTACGTGGCGGGCAAAGCCGTGAAACTGGAGAACGTGACCGACAAGCAGGGCTTCCACGCCACGATGTACATCAAGTTCAACCCGGAGAAGGGACGCCCGTACCGCTACGACACCAACCCCGACAACGCGCAGAAGGTCGCGCCTTCCAACGAGAGCCGCACGCAGGTGGCGGTGAACAGCGAGGGCAAGACCAACGAGGCTACCAAGAACCTGAAGGAGCCGTTGCGGAAGGGACAGACCGCCCCGAAGGACACCGCGCAGCAACAGCAGCAGGAGAAGCCGCAAAAAAGAAACAATAAGGGCATGAAGATGTAATCCGGTGTCCGCCACTAAATCCGAAGTAACATTTGTAAAATTCAAAACGACAGAAGAATATGAAGACAATCATTGCAGAAAAGCCGTCTGTGGCACGTGAGATCGCCCGTATCGTGGGCGCGACAAAGAGAGAGGAAGGATATTTCGAGGGAGGCGGCTACGCCGTGACTTGGGCGTTCGGACATCTCGTACAGCTTGCCATGCCCGACGGCTACGGCATACGCGGCTTCGTCCGTGACAACCTGCCCGTCATCCCCGACACCTTCACGCTCGTCCCCCGTCAGGTAAAGACGGAGAAGGGCTACAAGCCCGACAGCGGCGTGGTGACGCAGATCAAGACCGTCACCCGGCTATTCAAGGAAAGTGAACAGATCATCGTGGCGACCGATGCCGGACGCGAGGGTGAGCTTATTTTCCGCTACCTCTACCATTACACCGGATGCGCCACCCCGTTCGTCCGCCTCTGGATAAGCTCGCTTACCGACAAGGCTATCCGCGAGGGACTGCGCAACCTTGAAGCGGGCGGCAAATACGACGACCTCTATCTTGCCGCCAAAGCGCGGAGCGAATCGGACTGGCTCGTGGGCATCAACGGCACGCAGGCACTCTCCATCGCCGCCGGACACGGCACTTACTCCGTCGGGCGGGTGCAGACACCTACATTGGCGATGGTGTGCGCACGCTACTGGGAGAACCGCCGCTTCACGCCCGAAGCCTTCTGGCAGCTCCATATCGCAACGGACGGCTGCGACGAAGGAACTGTGAAGTTTTCCTCTTCCGAAAAATGGAAAGAGAAAGAGCCCGCGACGGAACTGTATAATAAGGTGAAGTCGGCAGGCACAGCCACCGTCACGAAAGCCGAACGCAAGGAGAAGACGGAGGAAACACCGCTCCTGTACGACCTGACCACGCTCCAGAAGGAAGCCAACGCCAAGCACGGCTTCACGGCGGAACAGACGCTTGAAATCGCGCAGAAGCTCTACGAGAAGAAGCTCATCACCTATCCGAGAACCGGAAGCCGCTACATCCCCGAAGACGTGTTCGCCGAAATCCCCAAGCTGCTCGCCTTCATCGGGGCTTTGCCCGAATGGAAAGGCAAGGTGCAGCCGAAAGCCGTCCCGACACGCAGAAGCGTGGACGGTAGCAAGGTGACGGACCACCACGCCCTGCTCGTCACGGGAGAGAAACCGCTGTTCCTCTCCAAAGAAGACAACACCGTCTATCAGATGGTTGCCGGGCGCATGATCGAGGCGTTCTCCGAGAAATGCGTCAAGGACACCGCTACCGTCACGGCGGAGTGTGCCGGAGTGGAGTTCACGGTGAAAGGCAGCGTCATCAGGCAAGCCGGATGGCGTGCCGTATATGGTGAGGAGGACAAGGAAGAAACCGCCATCCCCGGCTGGCGGGAAGGCGACACGCTGACGTTGAAAGGCTGTTCCATCACGGAGGGAAAGACCAAACCCAAGCCGTTGCATACCGAAGCAACCTTGCTCTCGGCTATGGAAACGGCGGGCAAGGACATAGAGGACGACGCACTCCGTCAGGCTTTGAAGGACTGCGGCATCGGCACGCCCGCCACCCGTGCCGCCATCATCGAAACGCTCTTCAAGCGCGGCTACATGGAACGCTGCAAGAAATCGCTTGTGCCGACAGAAAAAGGGCTTGCCCTTTACTCTGTCGTGAAGACGATGCGCATCGCCGACGTCGCCATGACGGGCGAATGGGAGAAGAATCTGGCACGCATCGAGCGCGGGGAGCTGCCCGCCGACACCTTCTGCAAGGAGATAGAGGCGTACACAAAGGAGATTACCTCCGAACTGCTCTCGTGCGACAAGCTGTTCGCCCGCAGGGATTCCGGCTGCAAGTGTCCCAAGTGCGGAACGGGCAGTATGCAGTTCTACGGCAAGGTCGTCCGCTGCGACAACGCGGACTGCGGGCTACCCGTGTTCCGCCTGAAGGCGAACCGCACCCTTTCCGATGACGAGATCAAAGAGCTGCTCACCGATGGGCATACGAAGCCGCTCAAAGGCTTCAAGAGCAAGCAGGGCAAGAGCTTCGACGCCATAGTCGCCTTTGACGGGGACTATAACACGACTTTCGTGTTCCCCGAAAGGAAAACGAGCAGGAAATTTTCAGGACGGAAGAAATAGTATTAACTTTGCCACTTGTTCAGAGTAATGAATTGTTCTTCGATACCGGATTACACTCATACTTTGGATTTAGTGGTGGCACTCGGAGGGATACCGAGTGCCTTTTCATTCTCCTTTTCAGACGATTATCCCCATCATTATCAACCCACTAAATTCCAAAGTAATGAACAACAAGAAGAAAAACGAGGGTCAGACCGACTTTTCCTATTACGGTCTGTACCTGCTGGACTATCTCCGCACGAACAGGTTTGAACAGGCTTCCGACGATGCCTTCATCCGGGAACGTGCCGACCGTGCCGCCGAAACGTATGAGCGTGCGCGGCTCGAAGGCTATCCGTCCGAGGGGGCGCAGGAGTTGGCGATGGACACGCTCCTGCGTGGTCTTCGCTATTCCAAGTACGCCATCCTCCGCGAAGTCGTGGAAAACGAGTTTGCCGACGAAGTGCCGGAAAAGAAACGCGAAGCCTTCATCCGAAAGCTGCTGCCGCCTGTCGGCAACGTATTCTCCGCCTATGATCTTTCGGACGACAACTTCGCCCTGTCGCCCGAATACGACCTGCTCTACACGGAGCTGACGGGAGCCGTCGTCCTTTATATCGGGGAATATGGCGTTTAACCGCAAACAACGGCTGCGGGACAACATCGAGGCGATACGGACGGCATTCATCCTTGACAGGGAACGGAGGACGGCAACCGCCGAGGAACAAGCCATACTTCGGAAGTATTGCGGTTTCGGCGGGTTGAAGTGCATACTGAACCCGGCAAAGGAACTGACGGATGCCGTGCATTGGGCGAAATCGGACCTCGAACTGTTTGCCCCTACGGTGGAACTGCACAGGCTGGTGCGTGAAAACAGCAAGGACGATACGGAGTACAAGCGGTACGCGGATGCCATGAAGCAGTCCGTGCTGACCGCATTCTACACACCGCCGGAGATAACCGGCACGATTGCGGAGGCTCTGCATGAACACGGCATACGTCCCGACCGTGTGTTGGAGCCGTCGGCGGGCGTGGGCGCATTCGTGGATGCCGTGCTGGAAAACAAGCCGGACGCGGACATCATGGCTTTCGAGAAAGACCTGATGACGGGCAAGATATTGGGACACCTGCATCCCGACCAAAAGGTAAGGGTGCAGGGATTCGAGAAGATAGAGAAGCCCTTCACGGATTATTTCGACCTTGCCATCTCGAACATCCCGTTCGGCGACGTGGCTGTGTTCGACCCGGAGTTTACAGGAAGCCAAGACCCGGCAAGGCGTTCCGCACCGAAGGCAATACACAACTACTTCTTCCTGAAAAGCCTTGACGCTGTGCGTGAGGGCGGCATCGTGGCGTTCATCACCTCGCAGGGGGTGCTGGACGCACCGTCCAACGCACCCATACGCGAGTATATGATGCGTAATGCCAATCTGGTGGGTGTCGCACGCCTGCCGAACAATCTCTTCACGGACAACGCGGGTACGGAGGTGGGCAGCGACCTGATTATCCTGCAAAAGAACAGCGGAAAGAACGGGGAACTGTACTACAACGAGAAACTTTTCATGCAGACCGAACAGACGCCCATCGGCACTTCGGTGAACGGGTATGTATGGAGCATCAGCTCTCTTTCCAATACGGATTTAATCAGAGGCACAGACCCTTACGGGAAACCTGCCTATCAACTCCTGCACCGGGGCGGCATCGGGCAAATGGCGGAGGACTTGCGGGAACATCTGAAAATCGAGTTGCATCAGTTTGACAAAGAACTGTATGAAATGTACAGCCTGCATCCGGCACAGGGGAAAAGCACGGTTACGGAAACCATTTCCATACCAGTTGTCACTCCTGAGATACAGCCACGTAATGAAATGGCAGCCAAGCCCGAAGCGGTAACACCGCAGCCGGAGGAAGAAAAGCCGGAGATAGAGCCGCACCGTCCCGATTATTCGGAGGGCGTGCAGCTCTCCCTGCTCGACCTCTGGGGCATGACCGAGGAGGTACGCAAGCAGGAAGCACCCTCCAAGAAGAAAAAGACGGCGAAAAAGGAAAGCCCGGCAAGACGTATGCCTCCCAAACCGCAGGCGCAGGTTACGCCGAAGGTTACGACCGCACCGCCACAGCCGTCTGCCGCACCACCGACGGAGAACAGGGACAGCCAAGAAACAAAGCCGGTGAGTGTCGCAGCCAAAGCCGATCCGGATGATATTTACGCCACTTTGGATTGGGATACCAACCCGCCCATCAACGGCTTCTATGAAATGATGATGGACCTCACGCCGGAGCGACGCAAGGAGCTTCGCAGGCTGGCGGCACAGCATCAGGAGAAACGGCAGCATGTCCCGGACGTGAAAGCCGCACCGGAGCAGGAAACACGGCAACCCGAAACGCAGCCGGAAGTTGCCGCCACTCCTGCCGCTCACGCAACGGAAACGGCTGCAACCTCCCTTTTCCCCGAAATGGAAGCGGAAAAACCGGAGGAGGAACCTCTCGACCTTTCTCCCCGTCCGTTCAACGGCATGCTGGAGCCGCACTATCGTGACGGCTCTATGGTACTGGATGCTTCACGCAATCTCGGTTATTTGAAAGACCTCACGCCTTACGGCGCGACATTCCAACCGCTTGACCTGACTGGCTACCAGAAGGAGAAAGCGATGTTGTATGTGTCACTCCGTGATTCATACGAGCGGCTTTACCGCTACGAGGCGGAGTATCACGATGAAGGGTCTGCACAACGCATAGCGTTGAACACCTGCTACGATGAGTTTGTCATGCGCTACGGCAACCTCAATGCCAAGCAGAACGTGAAACTGTTGATGATGGATGCCGCCGGGCGCGACATCCTTTCGTTGGAACGTGCGGAAGACGGCAGGTTCGTCAAGGCGGACATCTTCGAGCGTCCCGTTTCCTTCTCGGTGGAGAGCCATGCCAACGTAAGCTCTCCCGAAGAGGCACTCTCCGCATCGCTCAACAAGTTCGGCACGGTCAATCTCGACTATATGCGGGAGATAACCGACAGCACGGAAGAGGGATTGCTTGACGCCCTCAAAGGACGCATCTTCTACAACCCGCTCGTAACCGGTTACGAGATAAAGGACAGGTTCATCGCCGGGAACGTGATAGAGAAGGCGGAGCGCATCAAGGCATGGATGGGTGACAACCCAGAAAACGGGCGTATGCCGGAAGTGAAGCAGGCGTTGTTGGCTCTGAAAGAAGCCGAGCCGCCGCGCATCGCCTTCGAGGACCTCGACTTCAATTTCGGGGAACGCTGGATTCCGACGGGCGTGTACGCCGCCTACATGAGCCATCTTTTCGACACGGACGTGAAAATCGCCTACTCCGCAAGCATGGACGAGTATTCGGTGGCGTGCGGCTACCGCACCATGAAAATCACGGACGAGTTTTTAGTGAAGGGCTATTACCGGAACTATGACGGTATGCACCTGTTGAAACACGCCCTGCACAACACCTGCCCCGACATGATGAAGTCCATCGGCAAGGATGAGCATGGCAATGACATCAAGGTGCGCGACAGCGAGGGCATACAGCTCGCCAACGCCAAGATTGACGAAATCCGTAACGGGTTCTCGGAATGGCTGGAAGAGCAGTCGCCGCAGTTCAAGGAACGGCTGACGACAATGTACAACCGCAAGTTCAACTGTTTCGTGCGACCGAAGTATGACGGTTCGCACCAGACGTTTCCCGACCTCAATCTGAAAGGATTGGCAAGCCGGGGTATTCAAAGCGTTTATCCGTCGCAGAAGGATTGCGTCTGGATGATAAAACAGAACGGAGGCGGGATCTGTGACCACGAAGTTGGAACAGGTAAAACACTGATAATGTGTATTGCAGCGCATGAAATGAAGCGTCTGAACTTGGCGCACAAGCCGATGATTATCGGCTTGAAGGCGAACGTGGCGGAGATAGTAGCCACTTATCAGGCGGCATATCCTAATGCGAGGATTCTCTACGCTTCGGAAAAGGATTTCTCGACTGCCAACCGCGTGCGTTTTTTCAACAACATCAAGAACAACGACTACGATTGCGTCATCATGTCGCACGACCAGTTCGGCAAGATACCACAGTCGCCGGAGTTGCAACAGCGCATCCTGCAAGCGGAGCTTGACACGGTGGAGGAAAACCTTGAAGTGCTGCGGCAGCAGGGCAAGAACGTGTCGCGGGCGATGCTGAAAGGATTGGAGAAACGCAAGCACAACCTTGTGGCGAAGTTGGAGAAAGTGGAACACGCCATCAAATCCCGCACGGATGACGTAGTGGACTTCAAGCAGATGGGCATCGACCACATCTTCATTGACGAGAGCCACCAATTCAAGAACTTGACTTTCAACACCCGGCATGACCGTGTGGCGGGGTTGGGAAACTCGGAAGGAAGCCAGAAAGCCCTGAATATGCTTTTTGCCATACGAACTATACAGGAGCGCACGGACAAGGACTTGGGGGCTACGTTCCTGTCCGGCACAACCATTTCCAACAGTCTGACGGAATTGTACCTGCTCTTCAAGTATCTGCGTCCGAAGGAATTGGAAAGGCAGGATATCCGATGCTTCGACGCATGGGCGGCAATTTTCGCCAAAAAGACAACCGACTTCGAGTTCAACGTGACGAACAATGTGGTTCAGAAGGAGCGTTTCCGATATTTCATCAAAGTGCCGGAGCTTGCCGCCTTCTACAACGAGATTACCGATTACCGCACGGCGGAGGACGTGGGTGTGGATCGTCCGCGTAAGAACGAGATACTGCATCACATACCTCCCACGCCCGACCAAGAGTATTTCATCAAACAGCTGATGCAGTTCGCCAAGACGGGTGACGCCACGCTGCTGGGCAGACCGCCCCTGTCGGAAACGGAGGAGAAGGCGAAGATGCTTATCGCCACCGATTACGCGCGGAAGATGGCTCTCGACATGCGCATGATAGACCCGCATTATGAGGACCACCCCGACAACAAGGCTTCCCACTGCGCCAAGACGATTGCGGAGTATTACCACAAATACGACGCGCAGAAAGGCACGCAGTTCGTGTTCTCGGATCTGGGAACATACCAGCCGGGCGACGGATGGAACGTGTACAGCGAGATAAAGCGGAAGCTGACGGAGGACTACGGCATCCCGGCAAGCGAGGTGCGCTTCATTCAGGAGTGCAAGACCGACAAGGCACGCAAGGGGGTGATAGACGCCATGAACGCCGGAACGGTGCGCGTGCTGTTCGGTTCCACTTCCATGCTCGGAACGGGTGTGAACGCGCAGAAACGGTGTGTCGCAATCCATCATTTGGATACGCCGTGGCGTCCATCCGACCTGCAACAGCGTGACGGACGCGGAGTTAGGGCGGGCAACGAGATTGCCAAGCGTTTTGCCGGGAACAATGTGGATGTCATCATCTACGCGGTGGAAAAGTCGTTGGACAGCTACAAGTTCAACCTGCTGCACTGCAAGCAGACGTTCATCTCGCAGCTCAAAAGCGGGGCGATGGGCGCACGTACCATCGATGAGGGGGCTATGGACGAGAAATCGGGCATGAACTTCTCGGAGTACATGGCGTTGCTCTCCGGCAATACCGACCTTTTGGACAAGGCGAAACTGGAGAAGCGTATCGCATCGCTTGAAGGGGAACGCAAGTCGTTCAACAAGGGCAAGCGCGATTCGGAGTTCAAGCTGGAAGCCAAGACGGGGGAACTGCGCAACAACACGGCTGTCATCGAAGCCATGACGGAGGACTGGAACCGTTTTCTTTCCGTTGTGCAGACTGATAAGGAAGGTAGTCGCCTTAATATTGTCAAGGTGGACGGCGTGGATTCAACCGACGAAAAAGTTATTGGAAAGCGTTTGCAGGAGATAGCCAAGAACGCCACGACGGGCGGTTTGTACAAGCCTGTCGGGGAGATTTACGGTTTCCCGATAATGGTGGTCAGCGAGAGGATACTCAAAGAGGGGCTGGAATTTACCGACAATCGCTTCGTGGTGGAAGGGAATTACAAATACACCTATAACAACGGGCATCTGGCGATGGCTGACCCGGTAGCCGCCGCACGTAATTTCCTGAATGCATTGGAGAGGATTCCGTCCATCATCGACCAGTATAAGGCGAAGAACGAGGTGCTGGAAAAGGAGGTTCCGCAGTTGCAGGAGATAGCGGGCAAGGTGTGGAAGAAAGAGGACGAACTGAAACAGTTGAAGTCCGAACTTGCCGCGCTTGACCGCAAGATACAGTTGGAGCTTGCGCCGCCCGCGCAGGAAGTCACCGAAAAAGAAAAGAACGGGCAGGAGATCAAGCCAGATGCGGAAGGTGTACGGAGCATATCGCCACAACAAACCGATGATGTCCCGCAGATTCGCAGCCCGATGGATAAACGAAGTCCGTCTGGCAATTTCATTGCCAATCATATCATTATCGGGCGTCCGGGTTTTCAGTTTAAGGATGAAAACCGATCGAAAGGGATAAAAATTTAAAATTATGAATTTTATATAAAATATTAATAGGGGCTATCCAAAAGGTCTAAAAGTAAATCTTATCCCCTCTGCAAGTATCTGTAGAAGAGTGATTGCAAGAATTTCTTTCTTTTTGGGCAGCCTCTATTAAATTTATTTATTCTTTCTTGATTTATGTTTATAAACATTATACCAAAAACATTCCAACTAACCTTGTTTATGTTTTGTCAGCCACCATTTGCACAACCATATTTGACTCCCAAAGAGAGTGAATTCGATAAGATAACTTGCTGCATACCCACAATAAGGGGCTAAATAGAATACGAATGGGAAATAGATAACAGTACCGACAACAGATTGCGTTATGTAGTTGGTTAAACTCATTTTACCATAAAGCTGTAATGTGGAAACCGCTTTTTTGACACGTTCCTTATGACACAATAATATGAACGAGAATATTTCTACAGAATCATCAGTAAAACAGAAAAAAATACTAATTTTGTTTTTGATGATCATTTCAAAAGGAATTAGAAAAAATGTCTAATTCTAACTTATAGAGGAAAAAGCAACAATTAAATATTAAAGAATAAAAGATACGAAAAATATGACGCCAAAAGAGATACTACAAGAATGGATTGACTGCTTCAACGCCGCCGATGCAGTCGCTTTGGCAAACTTATACGCTCAGGATGCCATAAACCATCAAGTCGCAAACACCCCGGTTATAGGAAAAACAGCTATCCATAAAATGTTTGTAAATGAATTTGCAACCTCAAAAATGGTTTGTATTGTTGAGCATATATTCGAGGATGGAGAATGGGCTATCATGGAATGGAAAGATCCGCTCGGGTTGCGAGGATGCGGATTCTTCCATGTGCAAAACGATAAAATCGTTTTCCAAAGAGGTTATTGGGATAAGCTCAGCTTTCTCAAACAGCACGGTTTAACCGTAGAGAATAGTGATAAAAATCCAAACACATAACACCGTCCGATATGGGAATCATCATTCATTCTTTAGAGTCCGTTTCTTTCAAAGATTTGTATGCGGCATTCTCATCCGCATTCAAAGATTATGATTTCTCTTTGAATGCGGATGAATTGCGACGCATGCTCGACCGACGAGGATACAATCCACAACTATCTTTCGGAGCATTTTTCGAAGGACGGCTGATTTCTTTTGTGTTTAACGGAACAGGCATGTACAACAACATCTTGACGGCCTATGACACAGGGACGGGAACCGTACCTTCATTCCGGGGATTACACCTAACCCAAAAAATATTCACTTTCAGCCTCGAATTGATATATCAACAAGGAGTTCGGCAATATGTACTGGAAGTTTTGCAACACAATCACAAAGCAATAAAAATATATCGCAAATTAGGCTTTGAAACACAGAGAAATTTCAACTACTACTCTGCCAAACTGAGCGATATTGTTCCTGTATTGCAAGTAAACCATACCGCATGTCGCATACTCCCATCGGATTTAAAAAACTGCCTTAACCAAACGGCCTGGTTCGATTTTCATCCTTCATGGCAAAATGACAGGGCTTCACTGGAACGCGGAATCGACAATTTGGACATATTGGGAGCTTATGAAAGAGAAGAACTTGTCGGATTTGTTATCTTTGAACCGGCATCAGGCGATATTTCATCCCTCGCAGTTGCAAAAGATTACCGGCGTAAAGGAATAGGTAAGTCCTTGCTTAAAAGTGCTGTCAGTCATTTTCAAAGCGATGTACTCAAATTTACTAATGTTGATTGCGATTGTGAATCAGTCACTGGTTTCTTGTCATCATTAGGACTTACCCCAAAAGGACAACAGTTTGAAATGGTCAGAAAAATTTAACCTACATTTATATGAATAGCCCTCATCATCAAATAACGGTTCTCAGCTATACGCAGGCAGGGATTTTAACCACTGAACTTCCTACGAAGAACTGAACTTTAAATTTACCACTTAACTGTCCTACGAAGCACGAAAGCCCTGCTTGCGTATAGGTGATGTTATGCGGTCGGTTTTCATTTTCTCTTCTTTCTCGTTAATTTGTCAAGCAAAGTTACTAAATTTGCAGTCAAGCAATTTCAATTTTTGAATTATGTATTTCAGCAGACCTTGGACTTCTATCTAAGTGATAGGCAGTCCTGAAAATTCCAATCTCTTTTAGGTCAAGACAATTAGTCTATGGGTTTCGTGTACCGACTTTTTTGTAAAGGCGTTACGTTGTCATAGTTGCTCTGTCGGGTAATACTGTCTATTCACTTCTCCACGATTTGAATTCAAGTATTCACCTGTAAGAAGTTACTAAACCTGTTGGCGGAATTAATTTAGTGCATACTTAATTCTGCCAATGGGCTTGTCGTTAATGAAGTTTACGTATTGCAGAATGGTAAGTGCACTAATTTTGCCAATGATTCTGGCAAACAAACCATTCGTTATTTTCGCGTAGTTCCTGATGACCAAGAACTGGTCTGTAAGTTGTGAGAATATTGTCTCAATCCTCTTTCTTGCCTTTGCAAACGGAATGAATGTCGGTTTCCAATCCTTTTGGTTGAGCCGATACGGACACTCCAGTCTTATGTGTGCGGTTTCGAACAAGTCAAGCTGTACGTCAGCTCCAATATACCCTTTGTCACCATAGATGCTACAGTCGTGATAAGTATGTTTTACATCCTTCATATAATGGAGGTCAGCCACACTTGCCTTTGACAGATCATAGGAATGGATAACTCCACTTAACCCACAGAGAGCGTGTAACTTATAACCAAAATAATACGTGTTCTGCGAAGCACAGAAGCCGAAGTCGGGAGCTTGCGAGAAATTGCCGGCACGCCCCATCTTGCAACGTTTTCCTCTTGCAACCCTACAGACCTCTATCGGCTTGGAGTCAACAAAGAATTGTTCCTCTCCGCCATCCATTTCCATGGCAATCCGCTTGCGCAGTTCCTCACACAGGCCTGACGTTTTCTTCCTGCGGTCATTGAACTGTCTCCTTGATATGAGATTGGGAATGCTGTCCTTGTATTCTTGCAATTTATAGTCGAACAACCACTTCTCACTATCAATGCTCTCGGTCTCTGCCGTCAGGGATAGCGCCACCACTTCCAAATCCGAAAACTTGGGAACAGGACCACGACGTGGAACATTACCCGAATCATTGACGAGATTTTCAGAGAATTGCTTGCATATCTCAAGTATTTTGACGAATTTTGCATAAAGGTTGTACATACGATGGTTTGAACTTAATGTTTTAATCACCACTAAGTTACTAAAAATCAGCGACATGTACAACTTTTTACTCATATTTATCAACTTAAATTAATTCCGCCAACGGGTTTACTAATGACAAAAAAGAAATTGCCCGTTCGTTTTACGGGTCAGCACTTTACTATTGATAAAGTGCTAATAAAAGATGCAATAAGACAAGCAAATATAAGTAATCAGGATACGGTTTTAGATATTGGGGCAGGCAAGGGGTTTCTTACTGTTCATTTATTAAAAATCGCCAACAATGTTGTTGCTATTGAAAACGACACAGCTTTGGTTGAACATTTACGAAAATTATTTTCTGATGCCCGAAATGTTCAAGTTGTCGGTTGTGATTTTAGGAATTTTGCAGTTCCGAAATTTCCTTTCAAAGTGGTGTCAAATATTCCTTATGGCATTACTTCCGATATTTTCAAAATCCTGATGTTTGAGAGTCTTGGAAATTTTCTGGGAGGTTCCATTGTCCTTCAGTTAGAACCTACACAAAAGTTATTTTCGAGGAAGCTTTACAATCCATATACCGTTTTCTATCATACTTTTTTTGATTTGAAACTTGTCTATGAGGTAGGTCCTGAAAGTTTCTTTCCACCGCCAACTGTCAAATCAGCCCTGTTAAACATTAAAAGAAAACAGTTATTTTTTGATTTTAAGTTTAAAGCCAAATACTTAGCATTTATTTCCTGTCTGTTAGAGAAACCTGATTTATCTGTAAAAACAGCTTTAAAGTCGATTTTCAGGAAAAGTCAGGTCAGGTCAATTTCGGAAAAATTCGGTTTAAACCTTAATGCTCAAATTGTTTGTTTGTCTCCAAGTCAATGGGTAAACTGTTTTTTGGAAATGCTGGAAGTTGTCCCTGAAAAATTTCATCCTTCGTAGTTCAAAGTCGGGTGGTTGTCAAGATGATTTTTCTGGTTTGGTGTCGTCTTTTAAGCTGCCGCATAACAAATTAATAATACCAAATAAAAATACGTATAGATTAAAAAAGTTCTTTGTGCTTTTGTCAGGGAACTTTTTTTTCGTAAATTTGCGTTCAATTATGCGGCAGTAATAATATACATATTAATACGAGTTAAGAATCCTGTAGTTTTCCACATGCTACGAGGAGGTATTAAAAGGTGCGTTTCGGCAATGCATCTATTGTAGTATATTATTGCTTAATCAAATGAACATTATAAATTTAGGAATTCTTGCTCACATTGATGCAGGAAAAACTTCCGTAACCGAAAATCTGCTATTTGCCTGCGGAGCAACGGAAAAGCGCGGCAGTGTTGATAAAGGTGACACCATAACAGACTCTATGGATATAGAAAAACGTAGAGGAATTACTATTCGGGCTTCTACGACATCTATTGTTTGGAATGGTGTGAAATGCAATATCATTGACACTCCGGGACACATGGATTTTATTGCAGAGGTGGAGCGGACATTCAAAATGCTTGATGGAGCAGTCCTCATATTATCGGCAAAGGAAGGCATACAAGCACAAACAAAGTTGCTGTTCAAGACTTTGCAAAAACTGCAAATCCCGACAATTATATTTATCAATAAGATTGATCGTGCCGGCGTAAATCTTGAGCGTTTATATCTGGACATAAAAACAAATCTGTCGCAAGACGTCTTGTTTATGCAAACGGTTGTCGATGGAGTAGTTTACCCGATTTGCACCTCAACAGATATAAGGGCAGAACACAAAGAATTTGTATGCAACCATGACGACGATATATTAGAACTATATTTGGCGGATAAAGAAATCTTACCGGCAGATTATTGGAATGCGATAATCGCTCTTGTGGCAAAAGCCAAAGCCTATCCGGTCTTGCATGGATCAGCAATGTGCAATATTGGCATCAATGAGTTGTTAGACGCCATCATTTCTTTTATATTTCCTCCGGCATCAGTCCCAAATAGACTTTCAGCTTATCTTTATAAAATAGAACATGCCCCCAAAGGGCATAAAAGAAGTTTTCTAAAAATTATTGACGGAAGTCTGAGACTTCGAACCGTTATAAAAGTCAATGATTCGGAAAAATTCATCAAGATTAAAAATCTAAAAACCATTTATCAGGGCAAAGAGATAAATGTTGATGAAGTGGTTGCTAATGATATCGCAATTATAGAAGATATAGAAGAATTAAGAATCGGAGATTATTTAGGTGTTAAACCTTGTCTGATTCAAGGATTATCTCATCAGCATCCCGCCCTCAAATCTTCTGTCCGACCAGACAAGCCCGAAGAGAGAAGCAAGTTGATATCCGCTCTAAATGTATTGTTTATTGAAGACCCGTCTCTGTCCTTTTCCATAAATTCATATAGTGATGAATTGGAAATCTCGTTATATGGTTTAACCCAAAAAGAAATCATACAAACATTGCTGGAAGAACGATTCTCCGTAAAGACCCATTTTGATGAAATCAAGACTATCTACAAAGAACGACCTAAAAAGAAGGTGAATAAGATTATCCATATCGAAGTCCCTCCCAACCCTTACTGGGCCTCAATAGGACTGACTCTGGAACCTTTACCGATAGGGTCAGGGGTGCAAATCGAAAGTGAAATCTCCTTTGGTTATCTGAACCATTCTTTTCAAAATGCCGTTTTTGAAGGAATCCGTATGTCTTGCCAATCGGGATTGCATGGATGGGAAGTGACGGATTTGAAAGTAACCTTTACTTATGCCCTTTATTATAGTCCGATAAGTACCCCTGCCGATTTTAGACAATTGTCTCCTTATGTCTTCAGGTTGGCTTTGCAACAATCAGGAGTGGATATTCTCGAACCGATGCTCTATTTTGAGTTACAGATACCACAAGTAGCAAGTTCCAAAGCTATTACAGATCTGCAAAAAATGATGTCTGAGATTAAAGGTATCAGTTGTAATAAAGAGTGGTGTCTTATTGAAGGGAAAGTTCCATTAAATACAAGTAAAGACTATGCTTCAGAAGTAAGTTCATACACTAAAGGCTTAGGCACTTTTATGGTTAAGCCGTGTGGGTATCAAATAACAAAAGGCGGTTATTCTGATAATATCCGCATGAACGAAAACGATAAACTTTTATTCATGTTTCAAAAAACAATGTCATCAAAATAATGGAGCGGTCAGGAAATTTCTATAAGGCAATACGGTTGGGATATATAC
>ERZ780052.400-NODE-400-length-17022-cov-2.601638_pt1 | contig 17022 bp, 18 predicted proteins | sample MGYA00511845_ERZ780052 | MGnify/ENA primary metagenome ERZ780052 (study PRJEB29588, sample SAMEA1970897) | human gut metagenome | biome: human gut; feature: human-associated habitat; material: faeces | place: Denmark | collected 2008/2010 ...
CCGAACCTGCAGCCTGTTTCAAATAAACCTGCATGGTTTCAGAAACAGGCTGCCTGCGAAAATCAGGTTGAGATACCACCGGTTTTTGAAGTCTCTGAAATCCACTGACAGAAATCAAAACCCCGGTATTTAATACGGCAAAAAATGCCAGAAGAAAAATTCCCGCAAAATAGCTGATATATCTGTGACGCATAGAACTTTCTCCCGTTGGATGTTTCAAATTATCGTATGCCGGTTTCTTCTAAAACTTTCCACTGATAAATGTCCCATATCGTCATATACATATAACAACAAGTGAATCGGAGTTTTCCTATGAGAAAAAATCTGGCCGGAATCGGAGTTCTGATCTGTTTTGCCTTTATGCTTTTATTTCCAAAAGATGTATTTAATGGAGCCAGCAAAGGTCTGCTGCTATGGTTTCATACGGTCTTTCCCACACTGTTTCCCTTTTTGATCATCACAAACCTGCTGATGTCCACCAACTGCATCCGTCTGATTGCCCGCCTGTTCGGCCCTCTTCTGAACAAAATCTTCCGGGTCTCTCCAAACGGGAGCTTTGCGATCATTGCAGGCTTTCTCTGCGGATATCCTATGGGCGCCAAAATTTCCGCAGACCTGACACATACAAAACAGATTTCACCGCAGGAAGGAGCGTATCTGCTCTCCTTTTGCAACAATACAAGTCCGGTCTTTATTTTCAATTTTGTAGTCTGGAAAACACTGGGAAAAAACGAACTGATGATTCCGTCCATCCTGATCCTGACAGCTGCGCCCATTCTGGTCAGCTTTTTTACGAGAAGAACGTATTTGAAGGGAAAACAGGCATTTCAGGCTCCGGATTCAGGCTGGCAGAAAAATACGTTCTGGTCCTTTGACATTTTGGATCACTGCATTATGGACAGCTTTGAAGCAATCACAAAAGTGGGGGGCTATATGATTCTTTTCTCCGTGTTGATCGCACTGTCAGAAAACCTGGCATCCTGCTTTCCGGCGGTCCAAATTCTTCTGCCGGTTTTGGAAATCACAAACGGGATTCAGCTGATTGGAATGTCTGCCGTTTCTTTTCCTGTAAAATACATTTTGGCGCTCTCTCTGACAGCATTCGGAGGCATATGCGCCGCCGCCCAGACACAGTGCATGATACAAAAAGCCGGTTTTTCAATCTTTTCCTACATAACACAAAAGCTGGCTACCACTCTGGTAACCAGCCTGCTTGGCATCTTATATCTTTTATGCTTCGCCTGAGAACTCCTGTCCTTCTTCCGGAGTCGGAGACTCTAATTCTGCACGATTCGTGCGGACAACATCATAACACTCCTGAAGGGAGTTGATCAGTCCGTCATATTTTGTCGTATAGCTGTCTAATGTATGACCGATAATACTCTCTGCATTGGCAAGCAGATCATCGGTATACTGGATCGCACCCATACGGATCTCATTTGCATCCATTGTTGCATTGTCGATGATCTCCTGAGCCTGTGCAGTCGCCTGTGTCACGATCTCATTTGCCTGTGCATATGCCTGCTGCATGATCTCATGCTCACTGACAAGCTCTGTTGTCTGTACCTGTGCTTCTTCGATCATCGCATCGGCTTTTGCTTTTGCATCCGCAAGGATCGCATCCCGGTTGCTGATGATCTTCTGATATCTCTTGATCTCATCCGGAGTCTTCATTCTGAGTTCTCTCAAAAGCTCATCCAGATGTTCTTTATTTACAATAATCTTTGTCGAGGATAACGGCTGAAACTTACAATCTTTGTCAATGTACTCTTCAATCTCCTCAATAATCTGTTCAATACGGCTGCTCATAGTTACACTCTCCTTTTTGCTTTCATCTTCGCTTCCAACTCTCCTGCTACCGCTTCTGGCACAAACTGTGATACATCTCCCCCATAAGCGGCAATCTCCCTGACGGTTGTAGAGCTTAAGTAAGAATATTCGATACTGGTAGTCAGAAACATCGTCTCCAGATCCGGCTCCAGTTTATGGTTCGTCTGCGACATCTGCAATTCATATTCAAAATCTGTAATTGCCCGAAGTCCTCTGATGATCACAAAGGCATCCATCTGACGGGCAAAATCTATCAAAAGTCCGTGAAATGGAACAATTCTGACATTTGTCAGATCTTTGGTCGCTTCCTCTAACATTTTAACACGTTCTTCTACAGAAAACAACGGCATTTTCGCATTATTATTCAGCACACCGACAACCAGTTCATCCACAATTTTACAGGATCTGCGGATAATATCTAAATGTCCGTATGTAACAGGGTCAAAACTGCCCGGATAAATGGCTCTTAACATATCATTTCCTTTCCAGCTTTCTCAATGAAAACATGCTTGTTCGTCTTGTATTCTTTCTCTTTGATCAGTGTGAAGCCCAAATCTTCCAGATAAGAAAAGTCCGTATGCTTTGATGCTTCCACAATGATCACGGTATCCTCATAAATCAGTTCGGAACCGGACAGATACGTAAGAACCTGTCTCTCCAGATCCTGATCATACGGAGGATCCATAAATACAAAATCAAACACTTTCTCGCCTTCCAGCTGATACAGAGCTGTCAGAACATCTTTCGTCATGGTCATCGCTTTCTCAGAAAGCTTTGTATAGTTTAAATTTTCTTTGACACAGGCCATCGCTTTTGGATTCTTTCCGAAAAAACCAGCCTCTTTGGCGCCTCTGCTCAATGCCTCGATGCCAATTCCGCCACTTCCGGCAAACAAGTCCAGAAAAACGCTTCCGAAAACAGACGGCGCGATCATATTGAACAGTGTCTCTTTGATCCTGTCTGTTGTTGGTCTGGTCTCCATTCCGTCCAAAGTTTTTAACTGCAGTCTCTTTGCAGTTCCTGCGATCACTCTCATTGCGCACCTCCACTTTCTCAACTATGCTGAATTTTAGCAGAAAAAAGCACTCAGGTCAATCCCAAGTGCTTTTTTCCGCCTGATTTCGCATTGGCAACAGTGACTGCTTATTTACCGGCCATCTGTTTTTCCTGCTGCTCGATCATTTTCTTTACCATATAACCACCTACAGATCCGTTCTGTTTGGAAGTTAAGTCTCCGTTGTAACCGTCTGACAGCGGTACTCCAAGCTCGCTTGCTACCTCGTATTTGAATTTGTCCAGTGCTCCCTTTGCTTCTGGTACTGCTGCTCGATTAGATGAACGACTTGCCATGATAATTTCCTCCTTTTCGTAACTTCTTTTGTTACCTCTTTTTGTAGTTTTATAACCTAAGCCCGGGCCGCATCGACATGAAAGTTGCTGCATTGTGATGCGGCTCGTCTCATGTGTCTGCATTCCGTTCGCTTGTGTTACATCCATAGTATATGGAGGAATTTTATTTTTAATCTGGTAAGTTCTGGTATTTTTAAAGTGTCATTTCTAACATCACATCTGACAGATAGTGTTTTAAGCGATCGGCCAGCCGCCGGTTTCTTTCTGATTTCAGTCCGGGATCCGTCCGCAGCAGTTCTCCTGCAGCTTCGGCAGCTTGTTTTAGGATCAGAGAATCCTGGAACACATCTCCCAGTTTAAAATCCATCAGACCGCTCTGCCGGATTCCAAAGAGATCGCCCGGTCCCCGAAGTCTTAAATCTTCTCCCGCGATAAAAAATCCGTCATTGGACTGATTGAGGATACCCAGACGCTCTTTTGTTTCTTTTGATTTGGAAGGACTCATAAAAATACAGTAGGACTGATGTCCTCCTCTTCCTACCCGGCCGCGGAGCTGATGAAGCTGAGCGAGGCCAAAACGTTCTGCATTTTCGATCATCATAACTGTTGCATTCGGAACATCAATCCCGACTTCGATCACCGTCGTGGATACAAGGATCTGGATCTCATTTTTCCCGAATGCTTCCATGATCTCATCTTTTTGTGCCTGCTTCATTTTTCCGTGAAGACACCCCACTTTGACAGACTCACCCATGATATCCTGAAGCATCTGGGAATAATCGGTTACATTTTCTGCTTCCAGCGCTTCACTCTCCTCGACCATCGGACAGATCACATAGCACTGTCTGCCTGATTGCACTTGCTTTTTCATAAATGTATACGCTGTATTCCGATATCCGGTATCCACCACACAATTTTTGATTGGAAGTCTGTTTTTCGGCAATTCATCGATGACTGAAATATCCAGATCTCCGTAGAGGATGATTGCCAGTGTCCGCGGGATCGGGGTGGCGCTCATGACCAGGATGTGAGGCAACACTCCTTTTCCTGCCAGCGTCTCTCTTTGTTTGACTCCAAAACGATGCTGCTCATCTGTTACCACCAGCGCCAGATTCTGATACTGCACTTTTTCTTGAATCAGTGCATGAGTTCCGATCACAATATCTGCCTCTCCCGCTTCAATTCTGGCATAAGCCTCCCGTTTTGCTTTTGCTGTCATGGAACCGGTAAGGAGCTCCGTTTTCAGCGGGATTCCGTATGCTTCCAGCATGCCGCTGATATTTTCATAATGTTGTCTGGCAAGCACTTCTGTGGGTGCCATCATCGCGCTCTGATATCCATTTAAGCCGGTATACATCAAAGCAAGAAGTGCCACAATCGTTTTTCCGGATCCCACATCCCCCTGTACCAGCCTTGACATGACAGATTCTCCGGAGATATCCCGCAAAATCTCCTGCCATACTTTCTTCTGTGCGCCTGTCAGTTCATAGGGAAGTGCGTGAAGAAATTCGTCCACCTTCGGCTGATCACAGAATCCATAATGATTCTTGGCACGGTCTTCCCGTTCCTTGATCATTCTCAGGGAAAGCACGAAAATCAGAAATTCTTCAAATACAAAGCGCTTTCTTGCTTCATAGAATTCTTCTTTTATCTCCGGGAAATGGATTCCTTCCATTGCAGTTCTTCGATCCAGAAGGTGATATCGGCAGATCAGCTCTTCCGGAAGAAATTCCCGGATTCCTTCCACCTGCTCCAATGCCTGAGCGACCGCTTTTTTTACCGCATTATTGGTCAGTCCTGCCGTCAGGGCATAAACGGGCTGCATTGTATTTCTTTTTTCCTCGTAAGAGGCACTGGGATAGAAAATCTCCGGATGCTCCATCACCAGTGCGTCCTTTTTGCGCACAATCCTTCCGCGCAGAGTGATCACGCCTCCCCGTCCCAGTGTGTTGCGAAGAAACGGCATCCGAAACCAGATCACTTTCAAAGTGCCGGTCATGTCTTTCAGATAGAGTGTGGTGATCTGCATTTTTTTATTCTGACTGACCTGGATCCTCCCGAAGATCGCGCCGGTGACAGTGACTGTCTTTCCCTCCTGGATCTCTCCGATGGAAATCGGATCTTCATAGATATCATAGGTCCTCGGATAATACGCAAGCAGGTCCCCAATGGTATGGACACCTGCTTTTATAAATAATTGTTCTGTTTTTTCACCAACGCCTTTTAAGACGCTGATTCTTTCAGATTCTCTCATAAATGAAACAACTTCCTATTCTACAGATAATACGTAGTAGTAGATCGGCTGTCCGCCGCAGTGGAAATCAACATCTACATCCGGATAGATCTCTTCAATCTCGCCTGCAAAACGCTCTGCATCTTCTTCCAGAACATCCTGTCCGTAATACAGACTGATCAGTTCTGTATCATCATCCACAAGCTGAGAAAGCATCTCTTTTGTCGTCTGCTCTACAGACTGACCGACAGAAAGGATTCCGGCATCACCGATTCCCATGATATCTCCTTCATGGATCTCTTTATCGTCAATATGGGTATCACGCACAGCGTACGTAACCTGCCCCGTCTTTACATTCTTGATCTCTTCCAGCATGGTCTCCATGTTGGTATCAACGTCCTCTTCCGGCATATAGTTGATGATCGCTGTAATTCCCTGTGGAACTGTCTTTGTCGGAATCACGATGATATCTTTGTCCTTTGTCAGATCTTTTGCCTGATTTGCTGCCAGGACAATGTTCTTGTTATTAGGCAGAATGAAAATGTGATCTGCATTGACCGCATCGATCGCAGTGAGCATATCCTCTGTACTTGGGTTCATCGTCTGACCTCCTTCGATCAGATAATCCACACCAAGTTCTCTGAAAATCTCGTTCATCCCTTCTCCGATGGATACTGCAATAAACCCAACCGGCTTGCGAGGTGCTTTTTTCGCCTGTTCTGCTGCAACTTTTTCCGCATCACGAATCAGCTTTTCCTGATGCTCTTCTCTCATGTTGTCAACCTTCATACGGGACAGCTGTCCGTATGTGAGTCCTTTTTCAAAGGCCAGTCCCGGATGATTTGTATGAACGTGGATCTTCACAATATCTTCATCCGCCACACATACGATGGAATCTCCAATGGACTCCAGGTAGGATTTAAACTCCATTTCATCTGCTTCTGTAAAGGCCTTATCTGTCATAATGATAAATTCTGTACAATATCCGAACTTGATGTCCGCTTCAGCCTGCGCACCTGCTTTGGTCATCTTTGTTCCTGCACTTGCTTCGATCGCACTGTAATCGATCTCTTTGCCAAGAAATGCATCATAGGCGCCATGTAACACTTCCAGAAGTCCCTGTCCGCCGGAATCCACTACGCCGGCTTCTTTCAGTACAGGAAGCATCTCCGGTGTCTGATCCAGCACTTCTTTGGCATATGCCAGAACTGCCGGCAAAAACTCTTCCAGATCATCTGTCACCTCTGCCATCTCAGCTGCTTTCTGAGCGATTCCTTTTGCAACTGTCAGGATCGTACCTTCTTTCGGTTTCATGACCGCCTTGTAAGCAGTTGCTCTTGCACGCTCACATGCCTGTGCAAGTACAATCGTATCGATCTCTTTTTCTTCCCGGATCGTCTTTGTAAATCCTCTCAGAAGCTGAGAAAGGATTACTCCCGAGTTTCCTCTGGCTCCTCGAAGAGAACCGGAAGAAATCGCTTTTGCCAGAGATTCCATATCCGGTCTCTCCATGGCGCTGACTTCCTTTGCAGCTGACATGATCGTCAAAGTCATATTCGTTCCAGTATCTCCATCCGGTACAGGGAATACATTCAGTTCATTGATGAATTCTTTTTTTGCCTCCAGATTTGCCGCTCCCGCCAGAAACATTTTTGCGAGCAGCTCTGCATTGATCGTTTTTGTTGCCACAGCAAATATCCTCCTTAATCTATCACTCTGACACCTTCAACGAAGATGTTGATCTTATCTACGGTCATCCCGGTGAATTCTTCCACTTTATATTTGACGTTGTTCATCAAATTATCAGAAACAGAAAGAATATTTACTCCATATGCAACGATCACATGGAAATCCAGAACCAGGATATTGTCATCTGAAATATCCACATGGATCCCATGGGTCAGACTTTCTCTTTTTAACAGCCGCACAAGACCATCTTTCATGTCCACCACAGCCATACCTACAATTCCAAAACATTCTACAGCAACAGAGCCTGCGTATTTAGCAATAACTTCCGGGCTAATTGTGATAATCCCAAGCTCTGTACTCATACTACCTTTCATCATATATTACCTCCAATTCTTAATGGATCTTCGCACAATTAACATTCGTATTATACTCTCATTATCCGGATTTTACAATATCGATTCATAAAGTGCTGTCAAAACATTCAAAATCTCGTCCTCTGACATGGCCGAACTGTCCAGGCACAGATCGTACTGGGACATCTCTTCCCACTTCTTGTCTGTATAGTAGTTATAATAGAATTTTCGCTGTTTATCGACCTTTTTGATCAGAGAAAGCGCCTCTTTTTCTTCCAGAGAGGTACGCTCCATCACTGTCTGAAGCCTGTAGTCCAATGGTGCATGAATAAAAATACTCCGGGATGTCGGGCGGGATTTCAGGATATCATTGGCGCATCGTCCTACAATGATACAATCCTCCGTATCTGCCAGACGTGTGATGATCTGTGCCTGTGTGTAGAACAGTACATCGTTCATCGGTTCAAACCGAAAACGGCTTTCCATCTGCGCCGGATCTTCTACCGGGTAACGCCATGGATTCGCTCTTTTTTCATCTACTTTAACCAGCTCATCATAAGAAATATCATTCTGTTCACTGGCAAGCTTGATCAGTTCTTTGTCATAATAATGAATTCCCAGCTTTTCGGATAACTTCTTTGCAATTCTGCGTCCGTTGCTGCCATACTGTCTTCCGATTGTAATGATACGTCTGCTCATAATCATTCACCGCTTTCTGCCTGTCATCAAGGCGTTTGAAGTTATTTGAAGTTACTTTAATTTTATCATGAAATGAAATTGATGTGAACAAAAAACCCGATAGAATTCACAAAAAATCCCATATATTGATCTTTACAAAAAAGAATTTCAAAAAAAGACTTGCATTCAGAGGGGGTTTCTGCTAGAATAACAGTGTTGTGAGTCTGTATAAGACTATTTCAGATTGTTAGGAGGTGCAATGATGGCTAAATGTGCTATTTGTGAAAAGGGTGCTCACTTCGGAAACAACGTAAGTCACTCTCATAGAAAAACACCAAAAATGTGGAAATCAAATGTGAAATCCGTTAGAGTGAAAACAGAAGGCGGAGCTAAGAAAATGTACGTTTGTACTTCTTGTTTAAAATCAGGATGCGTTGAGCGTGCATAATCTGTTATATGACGACACGGAATAAAAAGGCTTGATATTTACTTTGTAAATATGGAGTCTTTTTTCATGCTTTACTCGCCAGAAAAAACAGATGCCCAGCCGGACACCTGCTCTTCATTTACAAAACAGACAATATCCTATTAAAAGCAACGCAGTAATGATCGCAATCCCCCATGGAATACTCGATAACAGGAGCATGATCAGCATTCCCACTGCGACGAAAATCAGCGCAAATCCGATCACCCGTTTCAAAATACATCACACCCACCGGCCCTCTTACTGCAAATATATGACAGATATTTCAAAATAATACTCTGATTTTATACGTTTTCTTCTTTTTCAGCAGAATCTAAAATCTCTGCCACATCTGCTTCTGTTACTTTATCTTCTTTTTTCTCTGTAAAACGGTCCACCAGATCCGGTACCATATCCAGAATTTTTGTCATCGTATCCTGATTTCTCACATTTACAAGCTTGGTCGTTCCATTCTTGATCACAAGAACTGCACTCGGGGTAATCTTTCCACCGATTCCACCCATTCCTTTTTCGCGTTTTTCAGCACGAAAAGAACCGGCTCCGATTCCAAAGGAAACATCTACAAGCGGAAGAATGATCGTATCACCCACATGAATTGCGTCACCGACAACCGTCTTAGATGAGATCATTCCGTCCATTCCCTGAAACAATGCTTCCACAGTTGATTTAAAATTGTTGTTATTCTCTGCCATTTGCTGTTTTCCTCCTTTGGCTTTTTGGTTGTATTCTAAAAGCGTAATTTTCTGATATGGGAAATCGTCGTGCGGATATTCTTGTTCCACAGCAGATTCCATAGAACAATCACAAAATAAACGGCATGCACCCTCCCCTTGATCATGGCCTTTCCTTTGAGCACTTTCTCGTCAAAATTCGGAGTGATCTCCACACATTCTCCGATAAACGGATAGATAAGACTCGCTCCCGCCAGAACATATCCTGTGACAGAAGGGTCTGAAAACCCGAATTCCAGATCTGCCTCACACTTTGACGGCTTCAAAAAGCAAAACAAACGTCGAAGCTCTGTGAGGCATTTCATAAAAGCTGACCGATGAATTTCATCCGTAAGAAACTCCATCAATCTTTCCTTTTTTTCTGCCAGTGATTTGAGCATATCACAAATTTTATGAAAAGTACATTTTATCTGTTCCGCTTTTTGAGAAATCCGCTCTCCAAGTCCCGGTCTTGTATCCTGTTTCTTTTTTTTTTCGGTTTTTTTTTTTTTTTTTTTTTTTGGTTTTTATTATTTTCATTTGTGTTGGTTCCGGCTGTTTTTTAAGTTGTTCTGAAGGCTCTTTTTTCTGTATACTTTTTTCAGAAGGAGGAGACTTCAGTGTTTCTTTACTCTGAGAGTGCTTCTCTTCTGTCCGGGAAACAGATGGGGCTGCCTGTTCGGGCTGATCCGCCAGAAACTGCTTCCATGCGATTCGAAACTTCCATTTTAACGCTCCTTCCTGGTACGACACCTCTCCTTTTACAAGGGAACACAGCCAGGAAAACTTCAGCGAGGAGAACAGGTTTTTCCATTCACCTTCCCCCAGGACATCTCCCCGATATCTGACCGGCACAAAAAGAAAGATACCTGCCAACAGGATCAGTATTCCCAATATTACCAGTAATATCCAGCCTATGATTTTTAAAATCAACAGAAGTATATGTATCATATGATTCTACACACTGCCTTCCCCAGATTGTTTCTGATTATTTAAGATGAACTCTCTTAGTCTGACATCATTTGTTTTTTGGTACACATCCTGCACGATTTCTTCTGTCAGCTCCAGCGCCCCTTCGTATCCATCCGCGAGACCGACTACGAACAGCCCAGCGTCCTCAAAAATATGCTGCTTCAGCAACAATACAGAGAAAAATTCCAGTGGATTTTGTTTTCCCTGGGCTAACACGATCAGATAAAGATCCTTTCGAAACCGTTTCTTTTTCAAGCCCTCAATAATCCTTTTTTCACGTTTTTTCAGAGAACGGCTTACATACAATTCTCTATAAAACTCCATATTCATGCAGTCTGTCATCCCCTTTATGCTTGTTCTTTTCTATTGATAATAATAAGAATCCAACACCTGCTTTGCAATTGGAACTGCTTTTGCGCCGGCATTTCCGTCATAACCCTCGATGATCACACTGATGACCAGTTCCGGGTTGTCCACATTCGTAAAGCCTACGAACCAGGAATGTGTTTTTTCCCCGTCTGTCATGCTATATTCTGCAGTTCCGGTTTTTCCCGCCACGGAATAAGACTGTCCGGAAAGCATCGTTGCAGTTCCTTCATCCACAACTGCCCGCATATAGTCTTTCAACTGTAACGCCTCCTCCGATGTCATCAGTTTTTTATAACTTTTCGGTACATTTTTCCGAATCTCGGTTCCTTTATAGTTTGTGACTTTATCAACCAGATATGGTTCCATTAAAGTTCCGCCATTTGCGATCGCCTGTGTGATCAGTGCCATGTGATACGGGCTGACCAATGTGTTTCCCTGTCCCATAGCCGTCATCATCATCTCTCCGTCACTGGTATTCTCATCCACTACAAACGAGCTTTTTGAATAATCCAGCACGGATGGCAGCTTTTTGTTAAACAGAAGCTCTTCGGCCGTCGCACGGTAAGAATTCCGATCCAGCATCAGACCAATGTTTGCAAAGGAAGAGTTGCAGGAGTTTGCAAAAGAACTGCGCAAGTCTTCCAATCCATGTACCGTACTGTCAAAACATCGGATCGTGATGTCTTCATAACTGATCGATCCTTCACAATTATAGCTGTAATTTTGATAGTCCGAATGTTCTTTCATATATTCCAGTGCAGTCACGATCTTAAAGGTAGATCCCGGAGCATATGCCCCTTGAGTCACCCGGTTCAGAAGCGGACTGTAAGTACTGTCTGCATTTAAAGCTTCCCAATCTTGCGTGATTGTATTCGGATCATAGGACGGTCCGGACACCATGGCAAGAATTTTTCCGGTGCTGGCCTCCATAACCATGATCGCGCCCCGATTCGCTCCCAATGCATTGTATGCCGCCTGCTGAAGCCCCGCATCCAATGTCGTTACGACGGTATCGCCATGATTTTTTTCATCCTTAAATTCATTGAGAAATTTTTCCGCAAAAAATGCATTGGACGTCAGAAGTTCTGAGTTTTCGATGGATTCCAGTCCGCTTTTTCCTGCGGTCTCATTGCTGTAGCCGACAACATGGGCAAATGCTGCCCCGTACGGATAGACTCTGTTTTCTGTTCCGTCCTCTCCGACCTGTGTCTCGGCAAGAACTTCTCCATCTCTGTCCGTAATGCTTCCCCGGATGATCCGGTCTGCAAAGGCATCTTGTCTTACGTTATACGGACTGTTGACGATTGTCTTTGCCCGGAACACATTAAAATAAACAATATAGGAGATCAGGGCAAGAAACAGCGTAACAAACAAATAGGTCATCTTAGCGAACTCTTTGTTTCGGAACTTCTTCGAAGCCTGGCTCTTTGGTTGTCTTTTTCTTCTTTGTGGTTCTTCTCTTCGTGCCATTTCTTAACTCTCTTTCTCTCTTTCTTTCCAGATTTTCTTCCTCATCTTCTCTTAAAATATACAGACCCTGTATGATGCCGAACATGATCATCGTACTTAAAATTGAGCTTCCTCCGTAGCTGACAAGAGGAAGAGTTACGCCCGTAGAAGGGATAAATTTTGTCACTCCGCCGATATTTAAAAATACCTGGAAAATATAACAGGTTCCAAGTCCCAACGCTACCAGTTTATAGAATTGATTGCGGAGTGCCAGCGCAATGTTTAAAAACATCACATAACAGCTGACGCACACCAGAATCAGACACAGGGAAAGAATCAGTCCCATTTCTTCCGAAATCGCAGCAAAGATAAAGTCTGTATCAGCTACAGGAATCTCATCCGGAAGTCCCTGAAACAGCCCCATTCCAAACCAGCTTCCTGTGCCAATGGCAAACAAAGACTGCGCTACCTGATATCCGCCGTCACTATAGGTTGCAAACGGATCTTTCCATGCAGCTACACGTACCTGAATGTGCGCAAATAAATGGTATGCCAGTACGGCAGCGACCGAACCGCCTCCGAGACCGGCTGCCACATAAAGTGGCTGTCTCGTTGCCGTGTACAGCATGACCAGATACACTACGAATAAAATCAATGCCGTACCAAGGTCTGTAGAAAGCACGAGGATCAGCACATGAGCTGCTGCCAGTGCTGTTGTAATCACGATGTTCTTAAACTCCAAAGAACGGTTTAAATTTGCCGCTACAAAAAATACAAATAAAATTTTCACAAACTCGGACGGCTGTATTCCGAATCCGGCGATCGTAAATCCAAGCTTTGCTCCACCGGAAACCTCTGCCAGAACGGCAACCAGGACCAACGCCAGAATCCCGGCTCCTGCATACATATAGCCCCAGTCTTTTAAACGATCCAGCTTACGGATCACAACCGGTACCACCAAACCGATCACAACTCCTACTGCGGCGAAGATCAGCTGCTTGATCGCATTTTCTTCTTCCAGTCTGGTCAGCATGATCATCCCGATACAAAGAAGCATGCACATATTATTAACGATCAGCTTGGACACCTTCGGATATAAAATCCGGTACAACAGAATCACAGCCAGAAGAAAACCCGCGCTGGCTGCATAAAGAGTCAGTATTTTGGGATCATCCTTCTTCAGATACATGACCACATATGCTGTCAGCTGAAGTAAAAACATCAGCACATTCTGCCGGATCAGGATCCATTTCTGCTCGCTCTCATAATTATGTGCGAAAACAGAGAAACACGAAAACGTGTAAATTCCCATTAAAAGGATCATAAGATATTTTGATAATTCTACTATGATGTTAACCACAATTTCACCTGCTTTTATGTTATTCCGCGTCTGAAATGACCGCGCGTAAATTCTTCTCCTGACATTCCCGATGCCGCATTTAGGGTATTATTCACAGCAAGAGCCGCATTCAAGATGCGAGTCACCTCGCTGCCTGTCTCTGTCGAAAACTGCACACGGATGCTTCTTGGATGCATCCTCATCCACTCTTCTCTTTCATCAAACAACGATAAAGGAGCGGAATTGTAAACAATATTATAGCAAAATCCGCAGTGATTTTTCACCGGGAACTGTTTTCCTCTGCGATCCGTCAGTGTTGTCGTGACCGGGTGGTGTGTACAGCCATTTGTTGTCTTCACCACACACTGCGCAGATGTCATAACCGGAATTCTTCCATAGATCACAAGTTCACTTTCCTCAAGTCCCAGAACATTCAGCTCCTCTGCATTTAATTCCATCGGAGCTGTAAACAGTTCTACACCGTTCCTTTTCCAGAATTGCCGGCTGTATTGATTGAATACATACAGATTATGATCCAGAAGGAGCGTCCTGTCAAATCCGTGTTGTTTTAAAAACTGAAAACTCTCACAGTTTCTGATCAATACACCGTCCTGTGCGATTTCCAGAAACCGATCATAATGTTGTTCAAATTTTCGAACTGCATCAGCCCGGAAAATATGGGGCATCGCCAGAAAAATCTTGGCACTGCTTCTTTTCACTTTTTTACAGAGGTGCTGCAGTCTCGCATCTTCAAATAAATCCTGTACTATATTACTGTCAATATAAATCCGTTCTGCTGCCTCTGAATCCAGCACACTTTCCAGCTGTTCCAAAGTCTCTGTCAGAACACTCAGCAGTACACCTTCCGTTTTCTTTTCTTCTGAGTTTTGTTTCAAAAGAGGTTGTTCCGTGGATGTCCGCCGGAACTTCCCGCATATCTCCAGTTCTAATTTTTCTAATGCCTGCCTTCTTAATTCATTGAGCTGCTGCATTGGAAGAAACACCTTTCCTTCCAGATCAATCTCCAGATGTTCAAATACAAATTCTGTGGCTCCCGTCTTAGAAAGTTGCTTTTGGATTCTGGACACCTCCATCGGCTGATTCTGTGCCTCCTGCACAGTCTGCTCGGAATAAACGGTAACGCTTATATCTTCTGTCCAGACTGTCAGCATTGCCGGTTCTCCCACTGCCGCACGCAGGTATCCGGATATCTGCTCTTTCGTTGCCCCTTCCAGATACTGTTCTTTCATCTCTGTCATCAGTTTCTGGTTACGGATTCGATTTAGAATCTGTCCTTTTTGATATTGTTCCTTTTTGGGAACCAGAATCACAGTCTTTGTTCCCTTTGGAATCTCTTTTCCAAAAGAGTAATTCTCACGCTGCAGATTCAACTCCAGGAGATCTCCCTTGTGGATATCTGCTAAAGTCTCCACCGTCAGTTCTCTTCCTTTCTGTGAGAGCACACGTGCCGCAGGTACTCCTGCATGGTTCGGGCGGGAAATGGCGATCATATCCCGGCCGTTTCGTTCTTTATAATAACCCTGGCTGAATCCGCCCCGATTATACAGATCCATCAGCGCTTCCCGGTCTGCCTGTTCTACCCGATATCCACTTTTTCCCTTTTTTAGATACAAATCTGTATACTTCCGGTAAATCGATGTCACGGCCGCTACATACTCGGGCCGCTTCATTCTTCCCTCAATCTTAAATGAATAGACGCCCGCCCCGATCAGCTCCGGAATCAAATCCAGAGTACAAATGTCTTTTGGACTGAGCACGTATTCTTTTTTGCTGCTCTGATCCACACTGTACGGGAGACGGCACGGCTGGGCACACTGCCCTCTGTTTCCACTGCGTCCTCCGATCAGGCTGCTGAGCAGGCACTGGCCGGAATAGCAGTAACACAACGCCCCATGGACAAAGCACTCAATCTCCATCCCTGTTGCACGATAAATCTCCTGAATCTCTTCCAGAGAAATCTCCCTTGCCGGGACCACTCTTGTCACTCCCTGACTTTGTAAAAACTGCGCTGCCTTGACATTAACTGAGGACATCTGTGTACTTGCATGAATCTCCAGATCCGGAAAATCATGCCGGATTAATTCAAGCACTCCGACATCCTGTACGATCACCGCATCTAAGCCATGCAGATACAAGGGTTCCAAATAGTCATGAAGTGTCTCGATCTCCCGGTCTTTCAGAAGTGTATTGACTGTAAGATACACTTTTCTTCCATGGAAGTGTGCATAATCAATGGCCTGCTTTAATGTCTCTTCTGTAAAATTGTCTGCGAATGCGCGAGCTCCGAATCTGGGACCTCCTGCATAGACGGCATCCGCACCCGCATGGATCGCAGCCAGAAAGCTCTCATAGGATCCTGCCGGAGATAAAATCTCTATCTGTGGTTTTTTCTTTTCTTCTATCAATCAATAACTCCTTTTTCTATTTACATAAAAAGAGGGCCAAACAAAAGCTGCTTGCTTCTGCAGTCTCTTGGGCACCCTCATTCTTTTACTTTCTGCGATTCTTCATCTCTGTTTCCAGCTTCACGATCTGCATCTGAAGATCGTTGTTTTCCTCTTTCATCTTAGCGAGCTCTTTTTCCGCATTCTCCAACTTGATCTGTACGGAAATTAATTCATGCTTTAAGTCATACATCTCTTTATCTTTCAGTTCGATGTCACTCTCCAGTGAATCTCCCTGCTTCTTTGCCTTAAAATAATCATCTGCAATATTCAGTGCCAAAAGTACATTTCTGGTGTCTGCACTCTGCTTGCGGTAACCTTCGCTGTTGGCACATTCTGTTATCTTATGGTTCAGATAGGAAGATACTTTCTGCAGATACTCTTCACCCTCAAATCCACTTAGCGTATAGACTTTTCCTCCAATTAAAACTTCTGTAAAATGTTTTGCTGAACTCATAGCATCCTCCTTGGCATTTCTTATCTGTTATTATAAACTATCTGCAAACAAAAACCAACTATTTTTTGAAGTTTCTGTGTGACCGCTCACCTTGAAACCGGAGGAAGAATTCCAAGATGCCGGTATGCCAGATCTGTCACAACTCTTCCTCTCGGTGTACGCTGGATAAATCCACACTTCAGCAGATATGGTTCGTATACATCCTCCAGTGTTCCGGAATCTTCTGAAATGCTGGCTGCAAGCGTATCCAGCCCCACCGGACCTCCCTGAAACTTTTCAATCATGACCTGCAGGATCATCCGGTCTCCGTGGTCCAGTCCATAACGGTCCACATCCAGAAGATCCAGTGCATAATTTGCTACTTCTTCCGTGATCACACCGTCATATTTGACCTGTGCAAAATCACGCACCCGCTTTAGCAGACGGTTGGCAAGCCGCGGAGTTCCTCTGGAGCGTTTGGCAAGCTCAAGCGCTCCTTTTGTATCAATCTCGACATTGAGCACTCTGGCCGAACGCTTGATGATCGTCATCAACTCTTCTTCTGTATAAAACTCAAGACGATTCACAACTCCAAAACGATCCCGCAGGGGTGCGGTGAGCATCCCTGCTCTCGTAGTCGCTCCCACCAGGGTAAACTTCGGAAG
>ERZ780052.406-NODE-406-length-16842-cov-4.019479_pt1 | contig 16842 bp, 7 predicted proteins | sample MGYA00511845_ERZ780052 | MGnify/ENA primary metagenome ERZ780052 (study PRJEB29588, sample SAMEA1970897) | human gut metagenome | biome: human gut; feature: human-associated habitat; material: faeces | place: Denmark | collected 2008/2010 ...
AGAAGCAACCATGCCGTGCGCCTACCGTACCCGCCAACCCTTCGGCATTCTGCATGGCGGTGCCACCCTTGCCTTGGCAGAAACCGTTGCCGGGCTCGGCTCCATGATTATCTGCGAATCTGATGAGATTGTCGTGGGAATGCAAGTCAGCGGAAATCATATTTCTTCTGCACACGAAGGAGATACCGTAAGGGCAGTGGCAACCATCGTTCATAAAGGGCGTTCATCCCATGTGTGGAATGTGGACGTATTTACTTCCACCAATAAACTGGTTTCCTCTATACGGGTAGTGAATAGTGTTATAAAGAAAAGATAAAATAACTGTTATAAACTACGTAATGTAAATGCATGAAGATCAAAAGGGAACGAGGGGGTTAACCAATTCCTCGGTTTTATCCTTACCTTTGTAAACTATATTAGAGAGTTATACCCGAACAACAAAAAGAAAACGATGCAGATACGCAACAATACATTGATAACGGAATGTTCAGCTTATGATTTCAAGGAAATGTTGGGACGTAAGAAAGTGAAGTCATGGCTTAAATCCGTGTCGGCTTTTGCCAATACGGAAGCATCTTCTTTCTTCACTACATTCTATAATCTGAATTGGGGAAAGAACGAAAGAATACCCGTAGAAGAAGTGGTCGAAAGGGTAAACAGTCCCCTCAAAAAGTATCCTGCAAACGAAGAAAGTTCGGTCGAAAAGTTCGGTGTAAATGCTAAAATGTTCGGTGTAAACGACAAAAGTTCGGAGACAAGGTTCGGAGAGGGCACAGATGCCCCTAAAAACACAGGAAAGACAGCACAGAAAATTATCGATTTCGTCATTTCCGATTCTTCTATGTCAGCCGAAACTATGGCTTACAAGATTGGTATAAGTTCTCGTGCCGTAGAAAAACAAATTGCAAAATTGCGGTCTATGGGTATCTTATCTCGTGAAGGTGCGGACTTTGGTGGCTATTGGCGCATTGTCATTAATCCTCAAACTGAAAAATAAGTATATAAGATTGACTTGAAATTCAAAAACACAAGAGGCGTGCAACTTAATGGATTGCACGCCTCTTTTTTTCTATAAAATCACCTATTGCAACTTACTTCACTTCCTCAAAATCAACAGTATCTCTGTATGAGCAACTTGCGTACACGTGTTGCAATTATATCGCAAATCCGAAAATAAGCATCCATAAGCAACCACAGCTCTTGACTGCAAAAGTACGATTTTTATTCATAAATAACGAGATGTAAACGCATAAAAATCAAAAGAAAGCGATGTTTTTAACAGATTCTTCGGTTTTATCCTTACCTTTGTGTATGATATTGGGATGTTATACCCAAACAACAATAAGAAAACGATGCAGATACATAACAAATTCAAGTTGTAAAACTATTTATTATATTGAGATATGTCAATATGGAGCAAACTCATAGGAATCAAGAAAACCGAGGATAGAAACAATATCATCGGCAATAAAACCACCTCTGTACCATGTAGTGCCCACAATTATGCCATAGTAGATGTTGAAATAGGCTTGAAAGACCATAGAATCCATGATATAGGAGCCCTCAAGCATGATAACACGACATTTCATAAAACCTCAAAAGAAGAACTATTCATTTTCTTAAACGATGTAGACTACATCTGCGGACACAATATCGTTCACCATGATGCTAAATACCTGTTTACGGACAAAATATGCCGCTGGATTTTAGTTGATACACTTTATGTTTCGCCTTTACTGTTCCCTGAACACCCTTACCACAGGCTTGTGAAAGATGACAAACTGATGAGCGAACAAATGAACAATCCGGTGAACGATTGCAAGAAAGCAAAAGACTTATTGTTGGATGAAATAGCATGCTGGCATTCATTACCGAAAGAAAAGCGTATACTATTTGCATCGCTGCTGAAGGACAAGAAGGAATTTGAAGGATTTCTCAGTATGGTAAGTGCGGAGTATATCCATAAAGGAATACCTGAACTTATTAAAGAACTTTATGCCGGAAAGATTTGCCAACATGCCGATCTTGACATGCTCATCAACCAATATCCATGTGGATTGGCATACGCATTGGCTCTGATTGACACCACCGATTACCGCTCCATCACTCCCGGATGGGTACTTTATAATTATCCGGAAGTGGAATTTATCATAAAACTTCTGCGACACACTACTTGCAAAGAAGGCTGCGACTACTGCCATACGCAATTGGATGTGCTCCATAACCTAAAAACATTTTTCGGATATGAGCGCTTCCGGACATACGAAGGCGAGCCACTGCAAGAACGTGCTGCCCAAGCTGCGGTAAAAGGGAAATCGCTGCTGGCAATATTTCCTACCGGCGGTGGTAAATCACTTACCTTCCAACTGCCTGCACTCATGGCGGGACACTCCGTGCACGGGCTTACGGTTGTCATCTCCCCCTTGCAGTCTTTGATGAAAGACCAGGTAGACAACCTTGCCGACAGAGGCATCACGGATGCCGTAACCATAAATGGGATGTTAGACCCCATCACAAGATCTCTGTCAATACAAAGAGTACAAGACGGAGAAGCCTCGTTGTTGTATATCTCTCCCGAAATGCTCCGTTCAAAAACAATCGAGAAAATATTGATGGCGCGCCACGTTGTAAGGTTTGTGATAGACGAAGCGCACTGCTTTTCTTCATGGGGGCAGGATTTCAGAGTTGACTACCTCTACATTGGCAAATTCATCCAGAAATACCAGCAAAAGAAAAAATGCAAAACCCCGATACCTGTATCCTGTTTCACGGCCACGGCAAAACAGAAAGTAATCCAAGACATCTGTGACTATTTCAAGCAGACTTTGGATTTGAACTTGGAATTATTCGCATCAACAGCCTCAAGAACAAATCTACACTATTCCGTCATACATGTAGAGAATGACAATGACAAATATTTAAAATTGAGAGAACTTGTAGCAGAAGCCGATTGTCCGGCAATTGTTTACGTGTCACGCACCAAACGGACAAAGGAACTGGCTGCAAAACTGACTCGTGACGGTTACAAGGCACTCCCTTTCAATGGGAAAATGGAAGCCGATGAAAAAATTGCCAACCAAGATGCTTTTATGAACGATCAGGCACACATCATCGTGGCCACGTCTGCATTTGGTATGGGAGTCGATAAGAAAGATGTCGGTCTTGTAGTGCATTATGATATTTCCGATTCGCTGGAGAATTATGTACAGGAAGCTGGCAGGGCAGGTCGTGATCCTGGTCTTAGCGCACGTTGTTATGTGCTTTACAGTGACAATGATTTGGACAAGCATTTTATATTGCTAAACCAAACGAAACTTAGCATTAGTGAAATACAACAGGTATGGAAAGCCGTCAAAGACCTTACCAAACACCGTATGAAAGTCAACTGTTCTGCGTTGGAAATTGCCCGGCAAGCAGGATGGGATGATTCGGTATCTGACATTGAGACCCGTGTACGGACAGCATTAGCAGCTTTGGAACAAAGCGGATACTTGGTAAGAGGAAACAATGTACCTCATGTATATGCCACGGGAATAACGGTAAAGAATATGGACGAAGCAAGAGAACGCATAGCAGCATCACTACTTTTTGGCAGCGATGAAATAGAAAAAGCAGTCCGTATCATCAAGTCATTGATTTCTCAAAAACATATCGCCAAGGCTCAGGATTCGGAAGCAGAATCACGAATCGATTATCTGGCAGACATTTTGGGACTAAGCAAAAGAGATGTTATATCTGTAGTGGAGCGCATGCGACAGGAAGGTATATTGGCAGACAGTAAAGATATATCTGCCTATTTGCAGGATGCAGGTGATTCGGAACGAAAGTCACAAATCCTCCTCGAACGCTTTGCAAAACTTGAACAATACATCCTTAATCATATTCCCGACGGAACTTTACGAATATCATGCAAGCAACTGAATGAAAATGCCGTGAACGACGGAATCAGCACATCCAAAGAAAAAGATATCCGGACGCTGCTCTATTTCCTCACCATCAAGGGGTACACCCGTAAGAAAGAAGATGCGGTCCGCAATATGGAAATAAGTCGCCAGGCAGACTTCGAGTCTACTATGAGACGCTTTGAGAAGCGATTGGAGATAAGCCGTTTTGCCGTGGAATGGCTATATCAATCAGCTTCTTATGCAGAAAAGGAAAACATGCCCGGTAAAGCCATCCAGTTCTCCGTGGTAGAACTTCTGAACCGAATAAAGTCAAGCACTCAATCCCTTTTCAGCAGACTTGATGACATTCAATTAGAAGACGTGGAAGAAGCACTTCTGTATTTGTCGAAAATCGGTTCACTAAAACTTGAAGGCGGATTTTTGGTACTTTATAATGCCATGAATATCCAAAGAATAAAGGACAACAAGTCGAGATACAAGCAAGACGACTATCGGATGCTCAACGAATTCTACAAGTTGAAAATCCAGCAAGTGCATATTGTAGGCGAATATGCCAATCTGATGGTAAGAGATTATCATGCGGCCTTGCAATATGTTCAGGACTATTTCCAAATGGACTACAGAAAGTTTGTCATAAAATATTTCAAAGGAGACAGAGCAAACGAGATACAACGTAACTTGACACCACAGAAGTACAAACAATTATTCGGACAGTTATCCAAACGGCAATTGGATATTATCTCAGATAAAGTTTCACGTTGCATTGTGGTTGCAGCCGGCCCAGGTAGTGGAAAGACACGTGTATTGGTCCACAAACTGGCCTCACTTCTGCTACTTGAAGATGTGAAACACGAACAGCTCCTGATGCTGACCTTTTCAAGGGCAGCCGCTACGGAATTCAAACAAAGGCTCATGGAGTTGATAGGCAACGCCGCCCACTTTGTCGAAATAAAAACCTTCCACTCTTATTGCTTCGACCTCCTGGGACGGATAGGAAATCTTGAAGAATCAAGAAATGTCGTTTCAAATGCAGCCGAGATGATATGTCAAGGAGAAGTGGAACCCAATAAGATTGGCAAGACGGTGTTAGTCATAGATGAGGCTCAGGATATGGGAGCTGAAGAGCATGCGCTTGTAAAGGCTTTAATAGCTAATTATGAGGAGATGCGTGTGATAGCAGTGGGAGACGATGACCAGAACATCTATGAATTCCGCGGTTCCGATTCCGGTTATATGTACCGACTGGCACAAGAAAGCGGAAGCACGTTTGTCGAAATGACCGAAAATTACCGCAGTGCGCGCCAGCCGGTGGATTTTGCCAACGGATTCTTGAAAAACATACATAAAAGGATAAAAAGTACACCAATTATCTCCATGAGGAAAGAAAAGGGTTGGGTTGAAGTGATACGCTATCAATCGGAATATATGTATCAGCCGCTCGTCGAAAACTTGCTTCAACATAGGGATAAAGGAACTTCTTGTGTACTGACCCAAACAAATGAAGAGGCCGTTATCCTGATGGCTCTTTTGCGGAAACATGGCATAAACAGTAAACTGATACAATCAATGGACGGCCTACGTTTTTGGAATATGGCCGAAATGAGATATTTCCTGAGGTATATAAACAAGCGGATAAAAACACCGTTAATCACGGAAGAGCTGTGGGAAGAAGCCAAGCATAACACCTTCTCTACTTATGACAGGAGTCTAAGCTTGATGTATGTGAAGCGGTGTGTGGAACTGTTTGAACAAACCAACAAAACAAAATATTTCAGTGACTTCAAGGAGTTTGTATTTGAGTCGTCAGTGGAAGACTTTTGCGACACATCAAGAGCCGACGTTGTGGTATCAACTATTCACAAGGCCAAAGGCAGAGAGTTTGACGATGTGTATATGCTCATATCCGACAATTATGTAAAGGATGCCCATCTGATGCGTCGATATTACGTAGGAATAACCCGTGCGAAAAACAGGCTGTTCATACATACAAACAGTGATTGTTTCAATCATTTGAGTGCAGACCGCTATCTTATGGATCAGCGACAATATGACATGCCTGAAGAAATTGTACTGCAACTCTCTCACAAAGATGTCAATTTGGGATTCTTCAAAGAACGGAAACAAGAGGTTTTAGCACTAAGAGGAGGAGATTCTTTAATTTACAATGATTTCTTCTTGTATAGTTCATCGACCGATAAACCTATAGCAAAATTATCATCAAGAATGCAGGGCACGTTATCTGAATGGGAACAAAGAGGTTATAAGGTGCAATCTGCATCTGTACGGTTTGTTGTGGCATGGAAGCCCAAAGATGCACCGAAAGATGAAACGGAAACGGCTGTTCTCTTAGCAGACTTGAGACTTTCTTTGTAAGTTAAAACACTTGAATTTATCATATTATCACTACCTTTGTGATAAGAATTAAATATTATACGAATAATGCAGATACATAACAATACATTGATAACAGAATGCTCAGCTTACGATTTCAAGGAAATGCTGGAGCGTAAGAAAGTGAAGTCGTGGCTTAAATCCGTGTCGGCTTTCGCTAATACGGATGGTGGCAGTTTGTTCTATGGAGTGAATGATGACGGCGTAATTGTAGGGTTGGAGAATCCACAAGCCGATGCTGATTTTATCAGTGAAATGATAAAGGCACGACTTGACCCTGTGCCGGAAGTTCAACTTATTCCGATAGAACACGAAGAGCATACCCTGCTTGAAGTGAAAGTAAAGACAGGAACGCTTACACCTTATTATTACTATCAGGATGGAACACGTACCGCATATATACGAATTGGCAATGAAAGTGTGGAGTGTAATTCGCAACAACTTCTTTCATTGGTATTGAAAGGTACGCACATGACATGGGATTCTCTTCCTACCCAAGTGGATGCCAGCAAACATTCTTTCATCATCCTTGCCAATACCTTCCGTGAGCAAACCCATCAAGAATGGAACGACAAGTATCTGGAATCATTCGGACTAGTAACTCCTGACGACAAACTGACCAATGCAGGATTGCTGTTTGTGGATAATTGCACGGTATTTCAATCGCGTATTTTCTGCACCCGTTGGACTGGACTATATAAGGATGATGCCATCAGTTCCGTGGAACATCGGGCTAACCTTGTGCTGCTCTTAAAATATGGTATGGATTTCATCAAAAACTATACCATGAGTGGCTGGGTGAAGATGCCAAACTATCGCCTTAACCTCCCCGACTATTCCGACCGCGCCATCTTCGAAGGATTGGTAAACCACCTTATCCATCGAGATTACACCATGATGGGCGGTGAAGTACATATTGACATTTACGATGACCGAGTAGAACTAGTATCACCTGGTGCCATGCTTGACGGCACACAGATTCAAGACCGTGACATATACAAAGTGCCGTCCATGCGCCGCAACCCTGTCATTGCAGATATGTTCACACAATTGGACTATATGGAGAAACGTGGTTCCGGCTTACGCAAAATGCGAGAGCTTACAGAGAAGCTACCCAATTTCCTACAAGGCAAAGAACCACAATATCAAACGGAAGCGACTTCTTTCTACACCACATTCTATAATCTGAACTGGGGTGACAATGGAAGAATACCTGTTGAGGAAGTGGCTAACAGGGTAAACAGTACCCTCGAAAAGTACCCTGAAAACGAAGAAAGTTCGGTGGAAAAGTTCGGTGGAAACAGCAAAAGTTCGGTGAAAACCTTTGGTAATACGCAAGAAAGTTCGGAGAAAGGTTCGGAGATAATCCCAAAAGGTTCGGAGAAAAAGTTCGGAGATTCGAAAAACAAATCTAAAAGCATTGGGAAAACCACACAAAAGATTATTGATTTCGTCATTTCCGACCCATCAATGTCTGCAGAAGCAATGGCCTATAAAATAGGAATAAGCTCCCGAGCCGTAGAAAAACATATTTCAAAGCTTCGTTCTATGGGAATTTTGTCTCGTGAAGGAGCAGATCATGGTGGCTATTGGCGCATTATTGTTAACCCTCAAACTGAGCAATAAAACTATGGAGACATCTTTCATACCATTCAGTGTAATAATTGCCGTTTTGATTATCGCCTTTTTGTTTGCCTCTTTGCCACAGGTAAACCATAAAACGCGATACAAAGTACTTTATGCAATAGCCATCATCATGTTATTAGCTGTTATCCCTATTAGTGAATATATGGCTGGTGGCATACAAAACTCAAGTAACAATTATCTGCTTGTCCTAATATTCGATATTGCAGTAGGATATTTCTGTATGTATATTGCCGCTTTACTGAAGTTCAATGTTCTTAAACGAAAGAACCAAGCATTAGAAAACGCCTTGACAGAAAAGCAACAAGAAAATGTAGCAATCCTATTGGAGCATCAAAACGAAAAACAACAAGCACTTCAGCAAAGAGAGCTTGAATGGTTAGCTGGGAAAATAAAGATGTTTACCGAAAAAGAACAGGAAGCTATTCTTGCCAGTGCTCTATCATTTGCTGAACATGACTTGATAGTTGCTCCCTCAATAAGCATACAGCCCAAAGAAACATGTAGTCAGCAAGAACTAATGTACTTTGTCTGCTCTGCTTTTTACAATATGGATAAAAGTCGTAGTGAAGTTGTGGGTTTCTTATATAAAGTTTTTCCTCTCTATTTTCCAGCAGGAGAAAGTGCATTGGCTAAAAAGATGCCGGGATTGGAAAAGGTAAAAGAAAGAAGGGAAAAAGAAAACACTCAGAAATAAATATCTAAATTATCAAGAACATGGATAATGTTAAAAAATATACTCATTCTAACTTTTTCACGAATAGAGACAACAATACCCTCATAAAAGAATTTGAGGGCATACTACACCATAATCCTCATATTTGTAATCTTGATGCAGTTGTCGGTTTTCTCAGAGCATCAGGATATTTTTCTTTACGTCCTTTCCTAGACAACATAAATAAGGTTAGGGTCTTAATAGGAATAAATGTAGATAAATACATTGCACAAGCAACAAGGCAAGGAAAGATATTTTTTGGAGCAGAAGAAGAAGTAAAAGAAGAGTGTCTACGTGAAATTCGCCGAGATATAGAGCATTCGCATTATAGCAAAGAGGTCGAAAATGGAATGTTCCAAATGGTGAAAGACCTTATTGATGGTAAATTGGAACTAAGAGCGCATCCTTCCAAAAAAATACATGCCAAAATATACGTACTTTATCCAAACGATTTTAATCAATACACCCAAGGAATGGCTATAACTGGTTCCAGTAATCTTACTGGAAACGGACTAGGCATCACGGAGGAACGTCAGTATGAGTTTAATGTAAAAATGGATAGATATGATGATGTAAAATTTGCCAAAGAAGAATTTGAATTATTATGGAAAGAAGCCGAAGGATGCGAAATTACGGCTGATGATGTAAAAACATCAATAGATCATACATACCTCAAAGGTGATGCTTCACCTTATGACCTTTATATTAAAATGCTCATGGAGTATTTTTCGGATAGAGTCATGGCAACAGACGATAACAATCCATTTGATATGCCGGAAGGGTATAAGAAATATGATTACCAAATGGATGCTGTGGAAGAAGGTTATCAAAAGCTACTGCGTTACGATGGCTTTTTTCTTGCTGATGTTGTAGGTCTTGGCAAGACTGTAATTGCTACAATGATAGCTAAGAAATTCTTAATCGAGAATGGGCGTGACAAAACAAAAATTCTCGTCGTCTATCCACCTGCCGTAGAACACAACTGGAAAGCAACATTTAAAGATTTTGGCATTGACAAGTATGTTAATTTTATTTCCAATGGCAGTTTGTCTAAGATTCTCGATGAAGACAATTATAACTACTGGAATGCTGATGAATTTGACCTTATTTTGGTTGATGAAGCACATAAATTCCGCTCGCATACAACCTCTGCCTTTGAGCAATTGCAGGAAATATGCAAAATGCCCCGTATAGAAAATGGAAATATTCCCGGCTTTAAGAAAAAGGTAATGCTTATTTCAGCAACACCTATGAATAATACACCTGCAGATATATACACAGAAATCCAATTATTCCAAGATCCACGCCGATGTACGATTGATGGTGTATCAAATTTAACGGCATTCTTTTCACCTCTTATTAAAGAATTTAAACAGCTAAAAAGAGAGCCAAATTTCGACATAAGTCGATTCAAGAAATTAGCAGAACGAGTTCGAGACCGCGTTATCAAGCCATTGACGGTTCGGCGTACACGTACTGACATCGAGAACGTGCCTCGATATAATAAGGATGTGAATGGCTTTCCAAAAGTAGAGCGTCCTATAGAAAGTCGATATGAGCTTAATGAGCATCTCGCTGATTTGTTTGAACATGCTATGCTTACTCTTGAAAAGAACTTGACGTACGCTCGTTATCAAGCTATAGCCTACTTGAAGCCTGAAGCGGCACAAGGACTGTATGATAACGCGGAATTAATAAGCCGCAGCTTAGCTGGAATCCGTAAAAACGGATTGGTGAAGCGGCTAGAAAGCAGTTTTTATGCTTTCCAAGTTTCATTAGACAATTTCCGTCAAGCAAACCAAAATATGATAGATATGTTTGACCGCAACAAAGTATTCATTGCTCCGGATCTTGATATCAATATGCTATTAGAATCAGGGTTGAGTGATGAAGAAATTGAGGAGAAACTAAATGCCAAAGCGGAAGATAATCCCAAAAATGCAGTATTCACTGCTGATGATTTTAAGCCTGAATTTATAGAAATGCTTAGAGGAGATCAGAATACACTTGAAATGTTATGTTCAGAATGGGCAGATATAAAAGACGAAGATGATTCCAAGTTCACAAAGTTCAATGAGCTGCTTAAGCATAAGTTGTTCAAATCGGAACGCAATCCTGAACAGAAACTGGTTGTATTTTCAGAATCAGTTGACACAGTAGAGTATTTGGCACGCCGTATTAATCGTAAAGACGTATTGGTAATCTCCGCTGATAATCGTAGTAAGCAGTTCAAAACTATCCGTGAGAATTTTGATGCTAACTATAAGACAAAACTCAATGACTACAATATCATCCTCACCACAGATGTGCTTGCTGAAGGTGTAAACTTGCATCGAGCAAATGTGATTGTAAATTATGACACTCCTTGGAATAGCACCCGACTGATGCAACGTATTGGTCGCGTCAATCGTATCGGTTCTTCATCCAAACATATATACAATTACGTTTTCTATCCATCCCGTGAAGGAAACCGTGAAATCAATCTAAATCAAATCGCATTAAGTAAGATTCAAACCTTTCATTCCACCTTCGGTGAAGACAACCAAATTTACTCACAAGAAGAAATTCTTGACCGCGACTTAAGTAAACTCTTTGATGAAGGCATGAAGAAACAAAAGGAAGAATGTAATCAAGAATTGCCATATTACGAGGAACTCCGTGCACTCTATCAAAACAACCGTAGAGAATATAATCGCATAGCAAAACTCTCATTGCGTAGCCGTACTGGTCGTGAAATGAAAAAAGTAGATGGAGTAACACTTGCAAATGACACTCTTGTATTCCTGAAAACGAATTTCCGTAAGGTATTCTTTTTGGTCTCAGAAACAGCAGAAGAACTTTCTGTGCTTGATGCTCTAAAATATTTCAAAGCTCCCAAAGAAGAACAATCCGCAGAGCGTATAGAGCAACACCATAAGCATATTAATATGGCTTTACGAAAATTTCGCATGATGCAGGATGAAGAAGCACGTTCTCAAGAAACTACCCATGAGGAACAAGGTTCTGTTGGAGTGCAAGTTAGTACCGCTGTAAATTTGTTAAATAATTTCATTCGTGAAATAGACGATAATGAACTATACATAAAAGTAGTTCAGCTCAAAACATTAGCGGAAAGAGGTGTCATCACCTACATAGCTAAACGCTTACAACGCATACAGAAAAACTTGCGTCGCGTAGGAGGTAAAGCCAGAATGACACATGATGAAGCACTTGCAGAAATCATTGATATGGCAAAAAAGTATGCACCATATTATACGGCACAAGAATCTCTGCTTAATGAGCAAGAGACTAATGCAGAAATTATTTTATCAGAATCATTCAATAAACTCTAAAAATAGCAATATGAACTACAAAGAAGTCATCGAATCTAAATATAATCGTGAGGCTTGGCAAAAATTGCTTTATGATATATTCCGAAACAAAATTAGTTTTTGGAACACTCCTTCTGCGGTCCACGTAAGTAGCCGCTTAGCTAAAGAAGCATTGAATCTTGGCAAAATATCTCTTGTAGATGGAGAATCTATAGCCATATACGAAGTGGAATTGAGTGACAAAGTTGACATTGAGCGTAACCGTCGTGGCATTCGTGATATGCTCACTACAGATTGGCGTAATATGGGGTATGCTGGAGCATTTATGTTCTGTTATCGTAAGGATGAAAGCATTCTTAGATTCTCATACGTAAGTGAAACTTGGGGGTTTAACAAACAAGGCGAATATGAAAAGATGTCAACTAATACAAAACGCTATACATATTTGCTTGGCGAAGGTCGTGGATGCCGTACTGCCATAGAACAGTTTGGCACATTGAAAAATAGCAAACAGACACTCAGTGACATAACGAATGCATTTTCTGTCGAGACACTCACAAAGCAGTTCTACAAGGATTTATTCGAATGGTATCAATGGGCTATAGAACCATCATCTAATGTTTCTTTTCCCAATAATACGGGAACTGAAGATGATGACCGTGAGGATTTAGAAACAAAAGTAATTCGACTTATTACCCGTATTATGTTCGTATGGTTCATCAAGCAGAAGGACTTGGTACCACAACGGATATTCGATATTGATTATTTGCAGACTATCCTAAAAGAGTTTGACCCATATAGTCAGACTGTTGGAAACTATTACAATGCAATTCTCCAGAACTTGTTCTTTGCAACACTTAACCGTGCTATTGAAGATGAACAAGGAAACAAACGCAAGTTCGCTACCAATATAAAGAAAGATATCAAAACCCTCTATCGCTATGCCGAAATGTTTAACATCAGCGAGAATGATGTCGTTACCTTATTCTCAGAAGTCCCCTTCCTTAATGGTGGACTCTTTGAATGCCTTGATAAGACCAAGACGATTGACGGTGTTGAACAGGCCTACAATTATGATGGCTTCAGTCGCAACGACAAACGTTTTGCTGATGGGCGCTATCGCAATCGTGCCATTATCCCTAACAATCTGTTCTTCGATTCAGAGAAAGGACTGATTTCAATCCTCAGCCGCTACAACTTTACAATAGAGGAAAATTCACCCGAAGAACAGCAGGTAGCCCTTGACCCAGAATTGTTGGGTAAAGTATTTGAGAATCTATTAGGCGCATACAACCCCGAAACAAAGGAAACAGCGCGAAATCAAAGTGGTTCGTTCTATACGCCCCGTGAAATAGTCAATTACATGGTAGACGAAAGTCTCATTGCCTATTTAGGAGATACTCAATTTGTACGTTCCTTATTCAATCCAGATTTCACCCTTGACAGAGAAAAACCAGAAGAATATCAGCGTGTCGCTAAAAGATTAAAGGCTATCAAAATACTTGACCCGGCTTGTGGTTCTGGAGCATTCCCGATGGGATTGCTTAATCGCATGATAGATGTGCTCTGTCGTATTTCTCCAAATGAGAAAGTGTATGACTTGAAATTGGCAATCATAGAAAATTGCATCTATGGCAGCGACATTCAGAGTATCGCAGCCCAAATAACAAAACTACGCTTTTTTATCTCACTGATTTGCGATTGTGAAAAAGATGCTTCTAAACCAAACTTTGGCATACCGACATTACCAAACCTCGAAACAAAGTTTGTCGCTGCCAATTCTTTGATTGCTAAAAAGAAGCAAGCTTCACACTGTTTATTTGAGAATCCGGATATTGAGCCAACAAAACAGAAATTGATAGAAGTCCGTCATGAACATTTTTCTGCAAAAACTGCTAACCGCAAAAGTACCTTACGAGAAAAGGACAAGGTATTACGTGAAAAATTAGCTAGATTACTGGCGGATGACAAAGACTTTGCCCCTGAAGATGCTATACAATTGGCAGCATGGAATCCTTATGACCAAAATACAGTAGCAGAGTTCTTCGATCCTGCTTGGATGTTTGGAGTCAGCGATGGCTTCGATATAGTAATAGGTAACCCTCCATACATCCAGTTACAAAATAATGGTGGTGAATTGGCTAAACTCTATGAACCATGTGACTATAAAACATTCGCAAAAACGGGAGACATATATTGCCTTTTCTACGAACGTGGATGGCAATTACTGAAACCCAAAGGTCATCTTTGTTATATCACGTCCAACAAATGGATGCGTGCCGGATACGGAGAAAAAACACGTGGATTCTTTGCTAAGAATACAAATCCCCAATTGCTTATAGACTTCGCAGGCGTGAAAATATTTGAGAGTGCTACAGTTGATACAAACATCTTACTCTTTTCTAAAGAAGATAACGAGCATAAAACTTTATGCGCTGTCACCAATAAACAAAATAAAGATGGCGTTAAGAATTTGAGCGTTTTCGTGCAGCAACAAGGCGTGGAGTGCGACTTTACAGGCTCTACCCCGTGGGTGATATTGTCTCCCATTGAACAGAGTATCAAACAGAAGATTGAAGCGGTTGGAACTCCACTTAAAGATTGGGATATAAATATCTATCGAGGTGTGCTTACTGGTTATAATGATGCTTTTATCATTGATACGGAAAAACGTGAAGCGATATTGGCGAATTGCCAGACGGAAGAAGAACGCAAAAGAACGGCTGAACTTATACGACCGATTTTGCGTGGCAGAGATATTAGGAGATACGGGTATAAATGGGCTGAATTATGGATTATCAACATTCATAATGGTATAAAAGGTAAATTACCTCGCATCAAAATCGAAGATTATCCTGCCATAAAAGCTCATTTAGATTTATATTGGGATAAAATATCGAAAAGAACAGACAAAGGAGATACGCCATATAACCTTCGTAACTGTGCTTATATGGAGGATTTTATGCGGCCAAAAATAATATGGAAGCGTATAGGGTCAATACTTCGCTTCTCGTATGACACTACGGGTAATTTGGGTCTTGATAGTACCTGCTTTGCCACAGGGCAACACATGGCTTATTTGTGCTGCATATTAAATTCTCTTATGGGGCATTATATGTTCAAAGATTCTCCCAAGACTGGTACTGGAGACTTGCTTGTAAGCGTACAAGCCATTGAACCTATTTTGATACCGATGAATAAAGATATGGAATGCTTGTTTGAAAATTTACTGGAAGAGGTCTTGGAACATCGCTCGGAAGAAACAGAAAAGGAAATAAACCGTTTAGCTTTCAAACTATACGATTTATCTCCTGCTGAAATCAACTACATCACTGATTTTGTTACTCAATCTCAACAAAGCCAATAACTTGTCGTTCTTTCTCTGATAGATTATATAAGTCGAAAATCATGGAATCTATTGCCATGGCTTTCGACTTGCTATATACATTCTGAATATCATTAACAGCAGACCTGAATCGTGCATTCATTTCGTCTGTCACCTGCATTACTGGAATTTTGTCAAAAAAAATTTTGCTCATTTCACGAGTTCCACCTTGTAGTTCTGGAAATGAATCACGGAAGCAGAACTTGAACAAAGAAGAATTGAAGAATGCTGTAAGATATGCTATAGCTTGACCTGTTATAATGAAACACTTTTGATTTGTACAATAAGCATTGTCATCATATACGAACGGCATATATTTTGTCATGTTGGGATAGACAATTTTTGGCTTATTAAAATCCTCCCAATAGCTGATGCTGTCTTGTGTTTCAAACCACTTATTGTGAGTCTTCTTGCGAGCCTTGATTTTTTCGCCGTTGATAGAATAGGTCTTGCCTGTCTGCTCCAGTCTTTCTTTGCCAAATGAAAGAAGATGTCGCTTTACGGCAGGGTACAGCTCTATGTCGTAGTGACGTGATGGAAATGTGGCTATGAGGTACTTGTCAGCCCACTCATATTCATACCTCCTAATATCTCTGCCACGCAAAATCGGTCGTATAAGTTCAGCCGTTCTTTTGCGTTCTTCTTCCGTCTGGCAATTCGCCAATATCGCTTCACGTTTTTCCGTATCAATGATAAAAGCATCATTATAACCTGTCTTTATTCCATAGTTGATTTGAATATCCCAATCCTTCAAAGGTGTTCCTACGGCTTCTATCTTCCGCTTGATGCTTTGCTCGATAGGAGATAGGATAACCCATGAATCGGAAGAAGAAAAATCACACACCGCTCCGCTATGCTGCACGAAAACGCTCTGTTTCATTCCGTCAAAAACTGTTTTATAAAACGGTCAAGCGTATTTCTATCAACTTTACATAATTTAGAAATTTTACGCTTAGAAACTTTTGCCTTTAAAAGTTCATGAATAAGATTTTCTTTTCCATGAAGTTTATATTTTTCTACAGAACTTTTTCTTCCCTTTGGTCGTCCCAATGTCACACCTTCAGCTTTTTTTCTTGCCAAAGCCTCCTTCGTGCGCTGGCTAATAAGATTACGTTCAATCTCAGCAGATAGTCCAAAAGCAAAGGCAAGAACCTTACTTTGGATATCATCACCAAGACGATAGTTGTCTTTTATAGTCCACACACGACATTCTTTGGTCATACAAATATTTAATATCTCCATAATCATGAATAGATTTCTTCCCAATCGTGATAATTCTGCACAGATAATGAGATCATCTTTCTGAATCTGTAGTAAAAGCCTACCCAATTCACGTTTATTGTATGATTTCATACCACTAATGGTTTCCTCAATCCAACCATCAATTACAAGTTTATAACGTTCACAGAAATTATTAATTTCAAAACGCTGATTCTCTACTGTCTGCTTATCGCTGCTTACTCTAATGTATCCGTAAATCATAATTTTATT
>ERZ780052.418-NODE-418-length-16484-cov-3.239942_pt1 | contig 16484 bp, 7 predicted proteins | sample MGYA00511845_ERZ780052 | MGnify/ENA primary metagenome ERZ780052 (study PRJEB29588, sample SAMEA1970897) | human gut metagenome | biome: human gut; feature: human-associated habitat; material: faeces | place: Denmark | collected 2008/2010 ...
CAACGACAGCTTCAGGCTCTCGATCGCCCCGGAAAGATCCCGGACACCGGCTTTATCCAACCCGTCATTATAATAGTAATTGGAAATGCTCAGAAGCTTCTTATATCTCGAAACATCTGCCCCGCAGTTCGTGCAGAAATTCTTTTCTGTCAGATCTGCTCCACAATTATAACACTGCATATATTTGCTCCTTTACTCTTTCTTCCCGGCGGCATCGGCCATTTCTTTTTCCTGCTCTTTGACCATGTCTACCAGAATATCCGTAAAGTCTGTCATATTGTGGTTTATAATCACATCCTCCGCCTCATCGATTTCAAGGCTGGGATGGAACTTTTTCAATTCTTCTTCAAAGTTGATCATGCGCATCCTCCCGCTTATCTGCTCTTATCCTCATGGATTCAATACCATTATAATACGCAGGGCACACAAAAAAATCAATCTAATTTTTCCGGAAATTCAGGAAAGCACTTCGCATTTTCGCGTTTTTCCGTCAGAAACTGCAGACATGCTGCAATCCCGACCGGTTTACAGGAATGCAGCGTTGCATGAACAAAAACAGAGCGGCTCTGCTTTTTTTCACAAAACCGCCCTGCACTTTTCTACTAATAAGAAAACATATTTCGCTGAAATCGTGTCTCTTCCCGCTTACTTGCGCAGCTGATCTAACCGTTCTTTTACCTGTTCCATCATCTGCGTGTATTTTTCCAGCTTGCCGCGCTCTTCTGCGATCTTGCTTTCCGGAGCCTTGCTCATGAAACGCTCGTTGTGCAGCATGCCATTTACTCTGGAAAGCTCGCCCTCAAGGCGCTTCTCTTCTTTTTCCAGACGCTCGATCTCTTTTGCAAGATCAACCAGCTCTGCAAATGGAATGTAAAGCGTTGCGTTCGGGATCACAACGGATACCGCGTCCTCTGCGATACCTGTCTTGTCCGCCTGACAGGTCACATCGGATGCGCTCGCCAGGGATGCAAAGAACAGCTTGCCCTCCTCGAAGGTATTTTGCAGCTCTTTCTGGTCGCTTACCACATAAACATGGGCTTTTCTGGACGGCGGAACGTTCATGCTGGTACGGACGTTGCGGACGCCGCGGACAGCTTCCTTGAGGATTTCGATCTCCTGCTCTTCTTTCTCGAAGTGTCTCTCTTGCTGATAAACCGGCCAGGAGGAAATCATGATGGATTCCTCTTCGGACTGCAGGGTGCAGAAGATTTCTTCGGTAATAAAAGGCATATACGGATGCAGAAGTTTTAAAGCGTCGATCAGGACAGTTTTTAACGTCCACAGTGCAGCGTTCTGGCTGTCGGCATCGTCCGTCGCATACAGACGGGGTTTTACCATCTCGATATACCAGTCGCAGAATTCATCCCAGATAAAGTCATAAACCTTCTGTACGGCAACACCCAGCTCGAAGTTTTCCATGTTGTCGGTCACTTCTTTTACGACGTTATTCAAACGGGAGAGAATCCACTTATCGGCAGGCTCCAGATGCGCAGACGCATCCACAGGAACTTCCTTGCCTTCCATATTCATCAGGATGAAACGGGATGCGTTCCATACCTTGTTTGCAAAGTTTCTGTTCGCTTCTACACGCTCCATGTAGAAACGCATGTCGTTGCCGGGCGCGTTGCCGGTGATCAGCGTCAGGCGCAGTGCGTCCGCACCGTATTTGTCGATGATTTCCAGCGGATCGATACCGTTTCCGAGGGATTTGCTCATCTTGCGTCCCTGAGAGTCTCTTACAAGTCCGTGGAACAGTACTGTTTTAAACGGCTTTTCGCCCATCTGCTCATATCCGGAGAAAATCATACGGATAACCCAGAAGAAAATAATATCGTATCCGGTTACCAGCACATCGTTCGGATAGAAATAATCCAGATCCTCGGTCTTTTCCGGCCAGCCTAACGTAGAGAATGGCCACAGTGCAGAAGAGAACCAGGTATCAAGCGTATCCGGATCCTGTGTCATATGTGTACATCCGCACTTCGGACACTTGCCAGGATTTTCGATGGATACTACCATCTCGCCACAGTCATCGCAGTACCATGCCGGAATGCGGTGTCCCCACCACAGCTGACGGCTGATACACCAGTCACGGATGTTGTCGGTCCAGTTAAAGTAGGTCTTGTCCATACGCTTTGGAAGAAGTTTGATATCTCCGTTCTTCACACCTTCCACAGCCGGCTTGATCATCTCATCCATCTTTACAAACCACTGCTGCTTGATCATCGGCTCAACCGTTGTATGACAGCGGTCATGCACACCGACATTGTGGGAATGTGGAACAACTTTTACCAGAAGTCCCTCTTTCTTAAGATCATCCACCAGTGCTTTCCGGCACTCGTAGCGGTCCATTCCGGCATATTTTCCGGCTTTTTCATTCATCGTTGCATCGTCGTTGATGACAACAATTTCTTCCAGATTATGACGCTTTCCAACCTCAAAATCGTTCGGGTCATGTGCCGGAGTGATCTTTACGCATCCGGTTCCAAATTCCTTGTCTACATAAGCATCTGCGATCACCGGTATTTCGCGGTCCGTCATCGGAAGCTTTAAAGTCTTTCCGACAATATCTTTATAACGCTCATCGTCCGGGTTTACTGCCACCGCAGTATCACCAAACAGTGTCTCCGGACGTGTGGTGGCAATCTCTACGAAGCGGCCTTCCTCTCCAACAACCGGATAATTGATATGCCAGAAAAATCCATCCTGCTCTTCATGCTCAACTTCCGCATCGGAAATGGAAGTCTTACATACCGGACACCAGTTGACAATACGGGAACCTTTATAAATCCAGCCCTTCTTATATAACTTGGTGAATACTTCCTGTACCGCATGGGAACATCCTTCATCCATCGTAAAGCGCTCACGCTGCCAGTCTGCGGAAGAACCAAGTTTGCGCAGCTGCTTTACAATACGTCCGCCGTATTCTTTTCTCCACTCCCAGCACTTATCCAGGAACTCTTCACGGGTCAGGTCCGCCTTATTGATGCCCTGCTCTTTTAAACTCTGGATCACCTTTACCTCTGTAGCGATGGATGCGTGATCCGTACCCGGCTGCCACAGTGCATTGTATCCCTGCATTCTCTTGTAGCGGATCAGGATATCCTGCATGGTATTATCCAGTGCATGTCCCATGTGAAGCTGACCGGTAATATTTGGCGGTGGCATCACAATGGTAAACGGTTTCTTGCTGCGGTCTACTTCTGCATGAAAATACCCATTGTCCTCCCACTTCTTATAGAGACGATCCTCTATATCTTTCGGATCGTATGTTTTACTTAATTCTTTGCTCATGTGTTCCTCCTTAATATAAATGAAACGCCCTCTGTACAGAAAGCCTTTTCTTTTTCTGCACAAAGGGCGAAAACTCTCGCGGTACCACCTTTGTAATACTCATCATGTCCTTTAACGGGGACGATCCGGGAATGCCTACAGGGCAATGTACCACATTCAACCTTCCAGTTCCGGAGCTACCTTCCACACTGCATCCTGTGGATATCTTACAGCCATTGCAGGAACATTCTGCACGAAAACTCTGCCAATGCTCCACTTCAATGAATATCCTTCTCTTTCAGGAATTCCATGTGTACTCCTCTCCATCATCACTTTTTTATACATAATTTAATCTTACTTGCGGCTCTCTTTTTTGTCAAGAAGATTTCTGTGAAATTCACTATAATTCCTCTTCTACCATGTTCTTTTCCCGATGGAACATATCGTAGATACATGGAATGACAATCAGCGTCAGAACGGTACCATAAACCAGTCCTCCAATCAGTGTGATTGCCATCGGACGCATCATGTCGGAACCGTCACCGATTCCAAGAGCCGTAGTCAGCATTGCAAGAACTGTGGTCAGTACCGTCATCAGAATCGGACGAACACGGGTCTTTCCGGATGAAATAATCGCCTCATGCTTAGAAACACCCGCTTTTCTTGCCTGATTGATATAATCAATCAGTACAATACCGTTGTTTACAATAAGACCTGCCAGCATGATAAATCCAAGCATTGCAAGGACATTGACTTCCTGCCCTGTCAGAAGCAGAGCAATAAATCCTCCGGTGAAGGCAAGCGGAATCGAGAACATAATGATAAACGGAGAAACCAGTGACTGGAACTGTACCACCATGATCAGATAAATAAAGATAACTGCCAGTATCATCATCAGAACCAGCTGGCTCATGGAATCACTGATTGTCTCGTCCTCTCCGGTCATTTCGATATGATAGCCTTCCGGCACATGCAGCTTATCCATACTCTTTTGAATTTTATTGCCAAGCAATGTGACATTGTGATCTTCATCCACACCACAGGATACCGTAATATAACGTGTCTGTGCATCCCGTTTCATGGTGCTGAGTGTTGTCGTATCTTTCATCTCACAGATTTTCGTAAGAGGAATCTCTTTTTCTTTTCCGTCTTTGTCTGTGTGGGTAAATGTCATCTGTCTGATATCGTCCAGTTTCGTATCCGTCTGTTCCTGTGTCTGCACATAGACTTTATAATCTTTGATGTCTGTGGAAATCGTGGTTGCGCTCTTGCTGTCTGCCATCTTCGCACTGACAAGCTGATATACCTGTGCAACCGTGTATCCGTATTCCGCAGCTTTTTCTTTATCCACGGAAATGGTAAGCTGTGGTTCCATATCTTCCAGACCATCGTCCACATCCACGGTTCCCTTTGTCTGCTTCATCACATCTGCCACTTCTTTGGCAAGCTTCTGCAGCGTATCAATATCATTTCCTTTAATTCTGACGGAAAGACCGCTGCCGAAATAACTGCTGTAATCCATGGAAGAACTGTTGGTTTCTACTTTGCAGTCCAGATCTTTCGTCCTGCTGACAATTTTTTCTTCCACATCCGATGCTTTGACTTTGGAGTCCTCATCCAGCAGGATATACATGCTGACGCTGTCATTTCCTCCACCCATCAGATTCATCGTGGAATCTCCACCAGCCATCGCTCCGACCGTCTTGATTCCTTTGATTTTTGAGATTCTCTGAATCACATCATCCGATGCCTGTGTTAATTCCTCAAAGGTCAGTTTCTCACCCTCTTTTGCAGAAATCGTGACGGAAAGCTGATTTGTCTCCATATCCATATCCATAAAGTTTAAGCCTTGTGAAAGTGACAGTGCTGCACTTGCGATCAGAAGAACCACCGCAATAATCAGTACCAGTGGTTTGAAACGCAGACACCACTCCAGCACTCTGCCATACCATTCCCGGACGGCATCGAACCACGGATGACGGATATCTTTTGTTTTTCTGAGTGTAACAGAAGCCATCGCCGGGACAAACGTCAATGCCACGACCAGACTCGCTACCAGGGTATATGCAATCGTCAGGGCAAGATCCACAAACAGCTGCCGGGTAATTCCCTCTGTAAAAATAATCGGCGCATAGACGCTGATCGTGGTAAGCGTTGACGCAATGATCGCCCCCGTCACCTGTTTTGATCCTTCTACCGCTGCTTTCCGGATGGAATAGCCTTCTGCGCGCAGACGATAAATATTTTCAATGACAACAATTGAGTTGTCCACAAGCATACCAATGCCAAGCATCAGTCCGGACATGGAAATAATATTTAAGGTAATTCCGGTAAAGTACATCAGCACGATTGCAGCGACAACGGAAAGCGGTATGGAACATGCAATCACGATTGTCGGTTTGATATCTTTCAGGAACAGCAGCAATACCAAAATAGCAAGGATTGCCCCCCAGATCATATTCTGCATTACAGAGTTTACAATCATGTCAATGTATACGCCCTGATTCATCAATACATTCAGGTGGAGCTTGGAATCTTCTTTTTCTAACGCTTTAAATTTATCCAGGATACGATTCGTAACTTCTCCGGTAGAATACCCAGTCTGTTTTTCCATCGAAAGCATAATGCCAGGATTGCCATTAATCACGGCATACGTCTCATCGGAATTATCCGTCACTTTGACTTCTGCCACATCCAAAAGACGGATCGTATCGATTCCGTCGATTCCCATATCCATAAGCGGCAGATCTTTTAATTCATCGACATCCTGCACGGCATCTCCTACGCGGATCAGATACTGGGTATCCCCGTCCATGGCATATCCCGCCGGCATATCAAAATTCTGCGCGGCAAGCAGGCTTGTGATGGTATCTTTGCTCAGCACTTTATTCAGATCTGCGGAATCATGTGCCGTATCTTTGGCTTCATCCAGTTTACTCTGTGCGCTCTCCAAGGAGGAGGCTGCATTGGCCAGTTCGGTAGAAGAAGCACTGACCTGAAGTGCCGTCATGGATGCATTGGCATTTAACGTATCTAAAGCCGAGGCCAGGCTGACTTTTCCGCTCTCTACCTTCTGCTGTGCACGTTCAATGGTTTTCATTCCTGTATTGACTTTGGTCAGGAGTTTTCCCACTTCTGCGGATGCCGCCGGGAGATCCTCATAGGTATTTACTGTGATTCCAAGCGAGGACAACGCCGAAAACTGCTTTTTCACAACCGCATTAACCTGTTTGATCTGTGCCTGCATCTCACTGCTCTCTGCAAGCTGCGGGTTATCTTTTAATACCGTCACGATTCCGGTATAGGCATCCGACTTCGTAAAGGTCTGGATGCCTGTCTGGATCTGTTCCAAAGAAGCTTTCTGTTTTTTTAACTCTGCGAGTTGTTTTTTCAGATCCTGTTCCGTCTTGTAGAGCTTCTTCTGCTGATTCATCGTCTGATTAATCGCGCTGTTTAACTGCTCCGATCCCTGACTGATGGAAGACTTTCCACTCTCTACTTTCTTTTTCCCCGCATCAATTTTTTTCTGGGACTTTTCAAACTGTTCATCGATCTTCTTCTGAATCTTTTTATTTAATGCGTCTATCTTGTCCTGATCGAGTGTTACATCTACGCTTTCTTCCAGCTGCCCAGTCGTAGTGACAGAAGCCACTCCTTCCAGACTTTCAAGTGCCGGCGCAAGATCATTCTTCACATAACCGGAAAGTGCGTTCGCATCCATGCCATCCTTATCCACCGCTGCAGCCAGCACCGGCATCATGTCCGGATTGACTTTCATAATCATAGGTGTTCCGATGGAATCATCCCATTGCCCGGATACCTGGTCAAGACTCTGCTGGATTTCGATCACCACCGAATCCATATTTGCATTCTGCTCATATTCCAGTGTTACGACGGAATAACTGTTATAGGAAACAGAACTGATATTTTTAATGTTGGACGTTGTTGCCATCGCCGATTCAATCGGCGCTGTCACATCACTTTCCACCTGTTCCGGACTTGCTCCCATATCGGTTGTGACAACCAGCGCATACTGAAAACTCATATCCGGAAGCAGATCTGTCGTCATTTTTGACAACGAGACCGCACCGAGCACGATGACCAGCACAACTGCCACAAGCACGGTATAAGGACGTTTCACACTGTACTTTGAAATCATGTTTTCCTCCTGTAAATTTTTCTTCTGCTGAATAAAGCAGACGCATTGGAAGTGGAACACAGTTCCCAGCGCCTGTTTTTTTTCATTATACCGATAATCGGTTCTTTTTTACAAGAGGATTTCCGAAAGCTTTATTTTCTTTTTAGAAACAAAAAAGACATCCGCTTCCGAATGTCTTTCTTTCCTGTACTTTGTCCGTTATTTTCTGACAGCTTTATGTGTTCTCCTCGAGCCCATCCTCTTCATCCGAAATAGCTGCGGATGCCCCGGATACTGCTGCAATCACTGCGATCAATGCCCCAAGTACCGCAATCCCGATAATCGCAATCAGAAAAATAAATAACCCCGTTGCTGACATGATTCCATCTCCTTTTGTAATTGATCCCCAAATCCTTTTCACCTGTCTTATCCTTTAAGATACCCGGATAAGTCTCAAAGAATACAATTTCTTTTTTTTATTTTATCACAAAACCACTGTCCTCACAATGTTATTTTACTTTAATTTTCATGGAAACTGTCTTTGTCTTTCCGTTCTTCAGTGTTACTTTTGCTTTGATCGTGACGGTTCCCTTCTTCTTTGCTGTAATCTTTCCGTTTTTATCTACTGCTGCAACAGACTTTTTACCAGATGTATATGTAATCTTTTTTACATTATCTAGATCAAGCTTACTGCTTAACTGTATCTTTGTATTCTTTCCCGCTTTGATGGAAGCTGTCGTCTTTTTTACAGCAACCGTTTTTAAAACCGCTTTTTCCACATTTTTTATTTCTGCTGCAGAAAGCATCCGATAATCCGAACCTGCGGCAAGATTCACATGTAATGTGCCATCTTTTCCAACGGTATACGTCTTTGCATTCACCAGTTTATACGCTCCGGTTTTCTTATCCACAACAACGACACTCAGTTTGTTTCCTGCAGTTAAGTCTTTTGCATCTGCGGTTACTGTATATCTGATATTTCCTTCTTTATCGGTAACATTTGCAGTAATTGCCACATGGTCTGTTCCGGCAGCTTCCACGATCCTGCTCACCATATCTGCAGAAATCTCTGCCTTGGTACCTGTCACTTCTGCACTTGCTTCCGTTACTTTTCCAGCCGTATCTTTTGTCACGATAACCGTTACTTCTGCTTTCTCCCCGGAAGCAGTCGTTGCCGTTACGTTCTTTGATTCGGTTGTCTGCTCTGGCTTGTCATCCTTCTTTGTATCATCAGATGGAGTGACGGTTGCAGCGCTGCCGGAGGATGAGCTATCGGAGGATGAGCTGCCGGAAGTATTTGTATCATCCTTTCCTTCCGAAGATGATGCATCCTTATGCAGATACAGCACATCCACTGCTCCCCATCCGCCATCCTCATGTTCTACACATACACGAAGTTTTACGCTCTTTGTCTTATCCAGTGTAAAAGTTACCTTCGGTGTATGCCAGTCTCCCCATGCAGTCATTGCTGTAGTTTCGCCGGTAAATAGTACACTATCATCTTCTGCATTTAATATCTGCATGGTTACATCTGACTGTGCCCCCTGGGCATATGCTTCCAATGTATAGGTTCCTTTTTCCAGCGTAATTGCTTCCTTATATGTAACAGAACCATTTGCTGCGGATGCTCCGTACCAGCCCATACTGTTTTTTCCGCTCTTTGCATTCTCTGCGGAAGGAATTCCCTTGAACGTGGCTCCGTCTACGGTAAAGTATTCTCCACGGTCAAATTCAACCGCTTCTTTATTTGTAATCAGATTTGCATATTTTACCTGTAAAGTAAGTGTAACATCTACACTGGTTTTTCCTTTGTAAGCACCTCTTGTAATTTCTTTGCTCAAAGAAACCGTGCCTGGAATCTGATAAGTTCCGGGCTTTGACATATCCGCCTTTTTTACAGATGCTTCATCCCAGGTAACCGCCTCTGCTACCGGTGTTTTGCTATCGGAATAAGTAACTTCCACGGAATCCGGAAGTGTAAAATCACTGCCTGCAGTAATCGTCTGTGTCAGTGCAGAATCAAATCCTTCTACACTTACCAGATTCGAAACAGCACCCGTTTTTACATAATTCCATACATGAAGTGCAGGAGTTGCCGTGCCATCCGGATAAAACATGGCTTCATTGTCAACTGCAGAACCGCCATACCATTTGCCTGCATCTTTCGAATCATATTCGTTGGCATAACTTGAAGCCCATCCGCTTCCGTATTTTTCCCACTTTTCCTGATTTTCCTTTACCTGTGCATTGTATGCATCTCCGGTAAGTCCTTTGGTATTTCCAACGGTCAGCCATGCCGGCTCCCAGTAATATACACCCAGTCCGCCAGCTTCATTTACCGTATTAATCAGATTGCGGATTGCAGTTGCCTGTCCCTGCTCGGTAAACGGCTCCGTTGTGTCAGCTCCGTTATCATTATTTCCAACACGCACTGTATTGTCATGTCCATCACTGTCTTCTAACGTATAAGCATAACTGGTTTCCGCTACCATCACATCTTTATGATATGTATTCTTTACTGTTTCAAACTGCTGTTTTAAGTTATCTAATGTTCCGTGCCAGTATGGATAATAACTGGTTGCAAGAATATCATAATCAACATTGTTGTCCTGCAGATTTCCTGCCCATGTTACCATGGTTCCTTTATGTGGGCTTTCCACATGGATGACGACTTTGACATCCGGATTGTACGTTTCTACACCGGTTGCGCCCGCTGAAAATAATACACACATATTGCTGACATTTGTCTCACCGATAAATCCGCCCGTTGTCTCATTTCCAACCTGCACCATATCCACAACATCTTTTGACGGATCAATGGTATTTAAGGATTTTGTGATATAAGTATTTAATGCCTCTTTTTTCTGTTCAAGGGTGTACCCTTTCCATGCTTTGGGTTCCTGCTGCTTGCCCGGGTCTGTCCACAGATCGGAGCAGTGGAAGTCAACTAACATTTTCAATCCGGCATTGCGGCATGCATCTGCAAATTCCTTTGCTTTTGCCACATCATTGTTTCCTCCGCCATAGCCGTTGCCATTGGCATCATACGGATCATTCCATACACGGACACGAATGTGATTGATGCCCTGCTCTTTGATAAACCTGCAGATATCATCAAGCGTTGTCAGTTCGTTTCCGTCATAGTCACGGTATACCACACCACTCTGTAATTCAGAGATCATGGAGGAGATATCCATTCCCATGATAAAATCATCATCAAGATTTTGTACTTTTTTCACATTGACTGCTGCATCCTTTACAACCTGGGCATTGTCTTCCTCTGCCACTGCAGCCGCATAGGAAACAACCGTTTCATAGTCATCCTGTATGATGGCCGGATCGTCATAGGTGCCATTAAAAATATTTTCATATGCCTTCTTCACACCATCTGTTCCATAGTAAGCATCATAACTCTTTAACCATGTTTTCGTTGTTTTCTCAGAAGAAAGTTCATCCAGATCAAATCCTACTTCTTTATTGTTTATTCCATCTTTTTTATACTTCAGTTCGATCTGATACCAGCCATTTTTTCCTGCTATTTTTTCCATGCAATAATAAGATGAACCATCAATCTCTGCTATACTTTCATCTTTTCCTGCCAGTAAATTTCCATCACAGTTCTTCCAAAACTGAATTGCCGGAATTCCGTCTCCTGTATATTTAAAATAGAATGTTTTGGTCATATACGCATCCGTATTACTGTTGTCTGCTCTTGTTAAAGTAATATCATCAAGGTATCCCCAACCGCCTTCATTTAAATCAACAGTTACCTTTATGGTAATAGAAGCTCCCGTGTTAACTGTCAATGCATTTTTTGTTTTACACTCTGTCAGCCCATCTGAAAACCCAATATCCGCACTCTGCTCTGTTGTTCCATCAGAAATTGAAATTGTACCACTATTTACAGATCCACCGTATGTGTTTAATGAAACATAATAGTTTCCTTCTTCTACGGCTGACACCTCATGCGTAATCGTGAGTACCTGTGCTTTCTTACTCCATATATTAAGGCTTGAATCATTATCTTTTGCATAATTTTTTCCTACAGCAAATGTCGTTAAATCACTTCCCACAGACCACTCCGGCGTCCAGCCATCAGTTGACTCACTAAAATTTTCCTGATAAATTACCGTATCCGCTGCCTGTACGCTCTCCTTTCCGGCATTCCACACCCCAAGCTGTGTAATCACCATAGCAAGTGCCAGAAAAAAACTGAGCACTCTCCTGTTCCAATGTTTTTTCTCTTTCATACACGATCCTCCCTCTTTGGACACAAACACGATAGTTCTGATATCCTCTCCCTTATCACCAGACCTATCGTGTTGCGCAACCGTTTGTTTTATTGATATGTCCACTATACCACTTGCGCAACCGTTTATTCAATTGACGGAAATTCCAAGTTTTTCTTATGCATTTTATACACTTTTCACATACATTTCCGTTGCATGAAAGAGATTTTGCACAAAACAAAAAAGGTGCAATGTTGTAAATCACTGCGCCTTTTTTGATATTTTATGCAATTATACCTGCATTTTTATTCTTTATTCTGTTTTATGCGTTTTTTTATAAGGTATTTGCTTATAATTCTTTCAACTACCGTAAACACTTTTACCAATGTCTTTGCGATGCTTTATTTTAATTTTTCAATTATGGTTTCTAATTCAGCTGCTTCCAATTCTGTTGCATCCATAATCTGTTCTAACGAGTACCCTTTCTTATGCATATTTAAAATTACTTTTTCAATTTCTCTTTGCTTGCCCTCGGCAATTCCAGCTTCTCGCCCCTCGGCAATTCCGGCTTCTTTAATGCCCTGACTCAAATTACACATAATACTCACTTCCTCCTTAAAATTTTCTTCCATTGGAATATGATATTCCTGTTCCATAATTTTCATTTTTTGCTGTTGTGATAATTCATTAGAAAACATGGCACATAACAGTCTATGCAGCACATATTCATTATGACTCTCCGGAAGCGCATTCGTCAAGCCGATCATAACGATATTTACCAGATTCAAATTTCCTTTCCAATTATGCTTTCCGAGTAAATCTTCTTTTGTTAAATAAATATGACACATACTGTTTTCCGGCATATTCATGCAAACCCATATACTATAGACTGTCTTTATATCATTATAATTTGATTTTACAAAATCCCGTTCCTTCTGTGAAGAAATCAGTCTGCTTACATAAAAAATAGCGCGGTTTAAAATCTGATAGGAACCGGGTTCATCTTTTTGGGCTTCCACATTGATAATCATCTGTGCCAACCCGTTTCTCATTCGCACATAAAAAATAATGTCAAAACGAACCAGTCCTTCATTTTTTTCTCCGGCTTCTGTATTTAGTCCTACAATCCTTTTTCCCTCCACATTCCTGTCCTTATTGGTCAGTCCGGACGCAACCGGTACTTTGCTGATATATGGATCTCCTTCTATCAGGGAAACTACTTTTTCGATTTCCATCCCTTGAAATTCTTCCACTGTTCTAACTAAAATGTGAGCCAATACATACTTTTGTGCTAACAGACGCTTTGCGCTTTCATCATACTGTGCCTCGCTATCAGCTGCCTGTATGGCATTCTTTATCTCTGTGTTCAAATAAAACCTCCTCTTACATAAAAATCCCCGTCAAAAAATCTCCCCAAAAGAACGTATGTGATTTTATTGTAAAAGATATTGATTCTGATAGCAAATTAAATTTTTATAAATCCATATTTCCATATTTATGGTCGATCTTGATAAACTAAATGAAGCTGTCATACAAACTAAAGTTCATACGACAGCCCCTCTTCATTTAATGCTAAATTCTTTTTATTGTACTGTAAAATTCACCGTAATTTCAACCGACTTTGATTGTTTTACGATAGTTCCATCATTTTTTGCATAACCAAACGATATTTCAAATTTTACTGTATTACTTCCTTCATGAAACAGTTCATCATTCCAATGAATATCTACAATGCCCCAGCCGGTTTCCTGACTTACTCTGTTCCAATCGTAACCATTTTGTTGAATTTTCAAATTTTCAAAGGAAATAGAACCAATTTCCTGTAACTCGTCCGGCACTGTTCCATACGTATATTTCAACATTCCTTTTCCAAAATCTACCGCAATTGCACTTCCGGATGTTACAGTTTCCAAATTAATTGTTGTCTGATCCGGTTCTTTCAATATTATTTCAAATTCATCGGCATTTTTATCTAAAGAAAACGTTGTCTGCGCATACATTTCAGAGCAGCCTTTGAGACGTTTGTATAAAACATACTCTGTATTATTTGTAAGATTTTTGATTTCATAATTTCCAAGTCTGTCTGCGTAACCGTCCCATTTTTCTTCCGGAACATCAGAAATTGCTGTACCACTTGTGACACAAGCATATTCATATCCCGTTTCATAAGAAACAACAATTGACTCCTTTAACTGTTTTACTATAGTAGGCTCTGATACTGTAATTGCATCTCCTGTACAGGCAAAATCTACAAAATCATTCATCATATAATTTGCATCGCCCTTATAAATTCCTACCCAGATGCTTACCATCGCATGGTCTTTTTCTACTGTTTCATCTGGATATTCTTCCTCATACTTGAAAGGACGGGTCTGCACACTCCATCTTTCAATCTTACAAGCCTCTGTATCTTTACTCAGTTCCTGTTTTAAATCTTCTTCGAATGCATGTCTGCAAATTTCCGCACTCTTTAGTCCCGATACCGAAGCTATATGTGTCTTTTCCATTTCTGCCTGCACAATTTTCTTTGCTGCATCCAAAGATGCCCAGACAGAACCATCATATGTGAATTTCTTTACAAACTTTATGCCGGATATACTTATTGTTATTGTATATTCCCCTGTCTGCAATTTTTCTGAAAATTCCATATAATATGCCTGTGTGTCCTGCTGATGTCTGTATATCTTATCTATGTTCACCTTATTCCCGGCTGCATCTGTAACCGTCACTGCCTCTGACGCAATTTCTGCCGGAACTGTCTGATTAAAATATGCTGCAATCTTTTGTGAAGAACGAACCATAATATTAGTTAGTTTCAACGGATCTGGCGAAGTATAGGTGTATCCAGGATTGGTAGTTGTCGTTTCGGTATTCTTTCCATCTGAATTTACCTTGGACGATGTACCTGTAGCCACTTCCTGTGTCCCAGATGGTGTTTCTACTTTAACTGCCGTAGCTGTATCATTTTTTACTGCAACTTCTGTCTTTTCTCCAGTTGCTGCAACTTTACTTCCTTCTGCTCCCTTTGAAAGCGTAAGAGAAATATCTGCGGCAGCTTTTACATCTACCGGTGTACTGGACACAACACTTGCTCCTGCAGCCTTTTCACTAACCTTAATTGGTACTGCAGTTGTGGTTTTTCCTTCTACAGAAAGTACTGCAGCCGCTTTAACATTTACTTCTCCAATTTTTCCATCTACAGCAAGATCAACAATAACCGGTGCAGAAATTTCTACTGCATCAATTGTTCCTGATGCTTCAATTTTAATTTTTCCACCTTCCTGTGTTACGGAAACTTTTGCCAAAGATGCACCCGCTTCAACAATAATTCTTGCATCTACGGCAGTAATTTTAATTGAATTTCCCTTCGCATTCTCGCGGTAAGTATTCGGCTTAATTGCCTGAATATCAATGGACTTGAATTTTCCATTGTTCACAACATCCGCATTCGGTGCATTGATCACCAGATCCACTTTGCTGTAATTGCCCTGCGGTACCGTAAATGTAACGGCTCCCTGTGTCGCAACTGTGATCTTTCTGACATTTTTGTTTTTCAGAGCTTTTTCCAGTTCTTTCTGGGAACCAACAGTCAGACTGGTAACTTTTGCTGTTTTCTTAACCGCAACCTTGCAAGTCAGCTTGGTTGTCTTTCCATTTTTTGTTGTCACCTTACAGGTAACAACAGCATTTCCAGCTTTTACTGCCTTTACCACTCCCTTTTTGGAAACGGTTGCAATGGATTTCTTATTGCTGGACCACTTCAATTTGGCCTTTTTCCCTGCATTCTTTACTTTCAGGGTCTTTTTCTGTCCCACCTGAAGTGTCATTGTCTTTGCATTTAATCTTGGTTTTTTGGTTGCTGCATATGCCACTGATGGCTGATAGATCGTGATGATCATCGCAAATGCCAGTACAAATGCAAGCAGTTTTTTCATTTGTTTCATAGTCATCCTCCTGACAATGATTCATATCCTTTGAAATTCAAATATATTATTTTACTGTAAATGAAGCTTCTCCATCCGGAATTCCTTCTGCGGTAACGCTCACCTTATGCTCTCCTGCGGAAAGTCCTGTAGCATCCACCCAGATAACAAAAAAACCATCTCCACTTAAGAAAGCATCCTTAGGTTTTACTTCTGTACCATCTACTTTAATCACAAAATCTTTTCCATCCAGCTTTGGTGTACAAAATACATACAATATACCATCGGATACCCAAGGTTCCCCATCTTCACCCTCTGGAAACATTCCATCAATCTTTAATGCAGTAAATTTAAAGGATTTTGTCACGGTCTTATAACCTTTTTTCTGGATAGCAAAAGTATGTTTTCCATCTGTAAGTTTCTTTGTAAGTGTAACATAAGAAACTACACGCTCTCCATCCTTATCTGTCCATGTACTGTAATCCTTTTTCCCGAGTTTCTTTCCATCCAGTACATAAGTTGCGCCCTTGATTTCCTCTCCCGGATAAGAAATAGTTTCTCCACCAGTGAATACACTAATGTCCTTTGCTGCAATTCCAAGTGATTTTGCTGCTTTTACGGTAACTTTACATGAATATGCAGTTTTTGTCTTTGTATCCGTTGCAGTAACAGTACAGGTGACTTTCTTTACACCCTTTACCAGCCCCTTTTTATCAACGGCGGCAATCTTCTTATTGGAAGTTTTCCAAGTTACGGATTTTACTCCTTTCACAGTCAGCGAAACTGTCTCTGTTTCATAAATAGAAACCGATTTCTTGTTCAGTTTTCCCGCAGCCTGCACCGGTGTTACCATAGCACATGTTAAAACCATTGCCAATGCTAAAACCATTACCAATGCTTTTTTCAGCTTGTTCATAATCA
>ERZ780052.419-NODE-419-length-16460-cov-8.594331_pt1 | contig 16460 bp, 10 predicted proteins | sample MGYA00511845_ERZ780052 | MGnify/ENA primary metagenome ERZ780052 (study PRJEB29588, sample SAMEA1970897) | human gut metagenome | biome: human gut; feature: human-associated habitat; material: faeces | place: Denmark | collected 2008/2010 ...
CCTCCGAGGGGAATAGCAATACCCATGCCATGTATTCTACCTATACTTCGCCTGCAGCCGAGTCTGTTTTTGACATGTGGAAATACGGACAGAGTGCCTACATCCCTTCCGTTGCCCAGTTATACCTTTTGTATGATACAAGAAATAAGGTTAACAAATATATCCGTAAATGTGGTGGAGATGAGATACAGAACAATCCTGATGAATGCTGGTACTGGACTTCTACAGAAGTAAAGAATCAGGAAACCGATAAAGCATGGTTGTTCTCACTTGCCTCTGGAGCCATTCAGGAAACACCGAAAACACAAGCACATAAAATCAGACCAATCATCACATTATACAACTGATTAAAGAACTGCTTTAATGGAAGAAACTAAAGAACTACAGACCACGTATAAAATATTCCGCTATCTGATTTACATATCACTGATAGTGGAATTTTTCGAGTATGCCATTAATCCTGAGCTACTGGATTATTGGGGTGGCATCCTGTGCGATATTCATGACCGTATAAAACGGTGGTATATCTATCAGGACGGCAACCTTATATGGAGTAAAATAGCCACCTTTATACTTATCTGCATCACCTGTATAGGAACACGTAATAAGAAGCATCTGGAATTTGATGCTCGTCATCAGGTATTCTACCCATTATTTGGTGGACTCGTTGTATTGATATTGTCTATTTGGCTTTACGGCCAGAGTATGGGTATGAAATTCTATACGATCAGTTTGAACTACTGGTTGTATATGGTTGCGTCAATCATTGGCACCATATGTATACATGTAGCCCTTGATAATATATCCAAGTTCTTAAAGGAAGGGCTTCTTAAAGACCGTTTTAATTTCGAGAATGAGTCTTTTGAACAATGCCAGGAGTTGCAGGAGAACAAGTACAGCGTGAACATCCCTATGCGCTATTATTACAAGGGCAAGTTCCGCAAGGGATGGGTGAACATCGTCAATCCGTTCCGTGGCACATGGGTTGTGGGTACTCCTGGTTCTGGTAAGACCTTCTCCATCATCGAGCCGTTTATCAGGCAGCACAGCGAGAAGGGCTTTGCCATGGTGGTGTACGACTATAAGTTTCCCACTCTCGCCACCAAACTCTACTATCATTACTTGAAGAACAAGAATGCCAAGGACAGCAAGATGCCCCATGGCATGAAGTTCAACATCATCAACTTTGTGGATGTGGAGTATTCGCGCCGTGTGAACCCCATCCAGTTGAAGTACATCAACAACCTTGCCGCAGCGAGCGAGACCGCCGAGACCCTGCTTGAATCCCTGCAAAAAGGCAAGAAGGAAGGCGGCGGTGGCAGCGACCAGTTCTTCCAGACCTCTGCCGTCAACTTCCTTGCCGCCTGCATCTATTTCTTCTGCAACTACGGCAAGGAGCCCTACGACAAGGACGGAAAGATGCTGATTGCCGAGCGGCGTGAAGACCCAAAGACGAAAAGGCTGATACCCACAGGACGGGTGTTCGACCATTCGGGCGCGGAGGTGCAGCCCGCTTATTGGTTGGGCAAGTACAGCGACATGCCACATATCCTATCGTTCCTCAATGAGAGTTATCAGACCATCTTCGAGGTACTTCAGACCGACAACGAGGTAGCCCCCTTGCTTGGCCCGTTCCAGACTGCCTTTGCCAACAAAGCCATGGAGCAGTTGGAAGGTATGATTGGCACGCTACGTGTCTATACCTCCCGTCTCGCCACCAAGGAATCTTACTGGATATTCCACAAGGACGGCGATGACTTCGACCTGAAGGTCAGTGACCCGAAGAATCCAAGTTATCTGCTCATTGCCAACGACCCCGAGATGGAGAGCATCATCGGTGCACTGAATGCCTTGATTCTCAACCGCCTTGTAACGAGGGTGAATACAGGACAGGGCAAGAACGTTCCTGTCAGCATCATCGTCGATGAGTTGCCGACCTTGTATTTCCACAAGATAGACCGACTGATAGGCACAGCCCGAAGCAACAAGGTGAGCGTGGCACTTGGCTTTCAGGAACTTCCGCAGTTGGAAGCCGATTATGGCAAGGTGGGTATGCAGAAAATCATCACCACCGTGGGCAATGTGGTGAGCGGTTCGGCAAGAGCCAAGGAAACCCTCGAATGGCTGTCGAGTGACATCTTCGGTAAAGTAGTGCAACTCAAAAAGGGCGTGACCATCGACCGTGACAAGACCTCCATCAACCTCAATGAGAATATGGACAGCCTGGTGCCTGCAAGCAAAATCTCCGATATGCCCACAGGTTGGATATGTGGACAGACCGCCCGTGACTTCGTAGTCACCAAGACCGGGATGAACGGAAGCATGAACATCCAGGAGAGCGAGGAGTTCAAGACATCCAAGTTCTACTGCAAGACCGACTTCGATATGACGGAAATAAAGAAGGAGGAATCGGAGTATGTCCCTCTCCCTAAGTTCTATAAGTTCAAGTCGAAAGAAGAGCGAGAGCGCATCCTCTACAAGAACTTCGTTCAGGTTGGGGAGGACGTGAAAGCCATGATTAAAGAGATTCAGCAGTTCCGCACTATGATGTAGTGATATTGATTAGAGTGCGGTGAGACATCGCACCTCCTATATAAAATAATGTAATGAGAAGATACATCATCGTACTATTGAGCATGTTGGCCATCTGTAGCGTGCCCTGTCAAAGCCAAACCATTGACAGGGCACTGTTTGAACGGATGGTAGCCATTACCAAACACTTCGAGGGTTGGCACGACCCAAAGACCACACCGGGCTATGTGGGCTATGGTCACCAGCTACAGAAGGGAGAGCGTTTCCCGAAAACACTGACACGTCAGCGTGCAGATTTGCTGTTACGGACAGACCTCCTCCGGCACCTGCGCCTATATGCCCGTTATGGCAGGGATGCTTATCTGCTTGCCACCCTCTCGTACCAGATTGGACCAGCCAAGTTGTTAGGCAATGGACGATACCCGAAAGCGTCCCTGCTCACCCGATTGGAACGTGGCGACAGGGACATCCTGCCACTCTATCTGAGCTATTGCAAATGGAGGGGAAAAGCAGTGGCATCCATTAGGAAACGGAGGTGGGTGGAATATCAGCTGTTGTATGCCGAGCGGTGAGGCACCATCCCTCCTATACCTGTTTGTCTGTCACTTATATTATATATAAAGGTAATAATTGCAATTTCAATGTTAAAGTCAGAGCATTATGGCATCCATCAAATTAAAGTTCAGAACATCATCTGTTCAAGAGAAAGAGGGTCGCCTGTATTATCAGGTGATACACAATCGTGTGGCACGTCAGATCCATACAGAGTACAGAATCTATTCCTCAGAGTGGGATGCGGACCATTCAAACATCATTTTGCCAACTTCCGTCACTCCACAACGTCAAGCCTATCTTCTTTCCTTGAAAGATACATTGGATGCTGACAGGAAGAAACTGCTGTTGGTCATTGCACGGTTGGACAAGGAAGGGCAGTCATATACAGCAGACACCGTCGTTGACAACTTCCATGAGGGAAAAGAATTACATGGCATTATCGGCTATACGCTGGAGTTGAACGAAAAACTGAGACGCATCGGCAAGAAGCGGATGGTAGCAAGGTACAAAACCACCCTCAACAGCCTCCAGCGTTACCTGAAAGGAGGCGATGTGCCATTGGAGGAAGTCGATGGGACAACGATACAAGGCTATGAACAGTGGCTGAAAGACAGCGGACTGTGCCGCAACACCACCTCTTTCTACATCCGCAACCTGCGCACCATCTACAATCATGCCGTAGATGACGGACTGGTCATCTCTTCCTCACCGTTCAAGCATGTATATACCGGCATCGACAAGACCGTCAAGCGGGCACTCCCCTTGGAAATCATCAAGCAACTGAAAGAGCTGGACTTGAGTCTGAACCCCCGTTTGGAGCTTGCAAGGGATATGTTCCTGTTCAGTTTCTATACCCGTGGGATGTCGTTCATCGATATGGCACAACTTACACCAAGCAATCTGCATGGCAGTACGCTCATTTACCGCCGTCAGAAGACCTCACAACAGTTGCACATCAAATGGGAACCTGCCATGCAGGAGATAGTGGCGAAGTACAAAACAGATGATTCTCCCTACCTGCTCCCTATAGCAAAAGGAGAGGGAGCCATATTCTGGAGACAGTACAAGAATGCCTATAGCCGTATCACCAAGCAGTTGAAGAAAATCGGAGAAATGATAGGCCTGTCCGTACCCCTGACCACCTACGTAGCCCGCCACTCCTGGGCAAGCATAGCCAAGAGCAAGAACGTGCCCGTATCTACTATCAGCGAGGCATTGGGGCATGACTCCGAGAAAACCACACAGATATACCTCTCCTCATTGGACACCTCTGTCGTTGACAACGCCAACAATCTCATCATCAATTCTCTTTAGGAGGTGCAGCGTCTCACTGCACCTTTATTTCAATATTTATAACTATTGTATTGCGGTGTGATACCGCAACTATAATAAAAAAGTCGGGGATTGTTGAGCAAAAAGGTGTTTCTCTCTTTAAGAGAAACTCTTCGGGATGCAAAAATATGAAAATAGCTCCAATTCACCAAATTATATAGCGACTTTTTTACAAAAATGCTAAAATTTGTTGATTTCCGTCAAGCAATTGTTGAGCAAATATGTCTTTTACGATAAAATGATACCTCAATATCAACTGTTTAGCAAAACGATATTTCTCTTAAAGAGAGAAACATCTTTTGCATACCTTTTCCGACCGAATTTTTATGTCGTAAAGAGGGGCTTTGCAGGGGGTGGACTCAGAAAGATGAGAATAGATGACTATTGTAGTTGAAACACATAGAAAGTTGCTGATATACAGACCGATACGCATATCGGGATGAACCATGAGTACGTTCTTTTCTCAAAAAACACATGTCAAAACAGTATGGTGAATGTATTGGACAAGGATAAGATACTGTGGTATGTCATGCGGGCCTACAAGAACGAGAATACTGCCGAAGATCGGCTCTCTAATGAAACGTATGGCTTAGAGTATTTCATACCCAAGCAGAAAGTCCTTCGCACTGTCAAGGGCAAGAAAGTCTTTTTCATGGTACCCGTCATCCATAGTCTGGTGTTTGTGCATGCAAGTCATCAGAAGATTGTTGATTTCAAACACAATTATTATTACGACCTACAGTTTGTCACATGGAAAAGTGGCGGAGAACTTGTCTATCTGACTGTACCTGATGAAGACATGACCAACTTCATCAAGGTGTGCAAGCAGGCAGATGAAGAGGTACACTTCTACAAAATCAGCGAAATCAACAAGGAAAAAGATAAAATCAACATTGAAAAAGGTAAAAGAGTAAGGGTACATGGCGGACCGTTCGACCAGGTGGAGGGCTACTTCATAAAAGTGGCAAAAAAGAGAGGTCGGCAGCTTGTCGTCATTATTCCCGACCTACTGGCGGTTTCAGCTGAGGTGAAGCCGGAATATATTCAAATCATAGACTGAGATTATGGAAACACGAATTACCCCCCAGGCCGTCCGAAAACGGCACTTTGAGGCATATCACAGTTGGCAGAGCCGCTATTGCGACTCCACCTGAGCCCATTTAAGGGCATATAAGTTTTCATCTTAAAAAATCAGTTTATGTTAAACAATTCGTCATAAGGGCTAAAAATTGCCGCTACGAGCATACTTAGAGCGTGTTTTTGATGGTATATGATTCCCCTAAATAAATTTATCGGAGTGCAGCAACAAGGGCTAGCACACCTCTGAGACTTATGGCACGACGAAGGTTGTAAGATAGGCAGAAGAGGCCCATCTCAGTACTGACTTTGGCAAAGCCTTTGAGTAAGAAATAGTATTGTCCAAGAGTTCGCTTCATGGTTCCGAAAGGATGCTCGGAGAGACATTTGCGATTGTCCATTTTATTCTGGTCAAGGTGAAGGACATAGCGTACGACTTTCTTCACTACCTTCGTTCTGGGAGGTTTCGGTTTGTCCTTTTTCTCTTCCTTGAGTTGTTTGCGCTTTGCTTCGGTAGCCTTTATCAATGTATCCTTATTAAAGTCAACCTCCTTGAACCTCTGGGCAGTACACTTGCATTTGCATTTCTTGCATGCCAGTTTGTTGCAGTAGCGTATCATGCCGTTTCGTTTGATTGACTTCTGTCTGAGGATTTCACCCTGCGGGCAATAGATAAGATTACGTTCGGCATCCCTTACAAAGTATCCTTCAAGAGCCTTGGCACGCATCTGCTCGGGAGTCATCTTCAGTACTGCGGAGTCAACAACATCGGTAGCGAATTCCTTGACCTCAGCAGTCTGTGCATCGGTCAGGATTCCTTCGTAAACATCAGGTATTACGCCTGCCTCCAAGCATGCTTTCAGGTCTTCCGGCTTTGTGCTTGCCTTCTGTTCATCGGTTATGGTTGCTTCGTTGTAGTCAAATTGGACTTGCTCCGTACATCCACCATCACGCTGGATGACGTTAGGTATGATACCATTTGCCAGTGCGTCAGCATGATCCTCAGGACACTCGTAGCCTTTGTCTGCAGTGGTTTCAAGAACTGGCACATCGTAATCAGCCTTTATCTCAGAAGCAACGTTGGTTATCTGACCGTGGTCAGTAGGATTGTTGGTTACCTGAAAACCAGCTATCATGTGGCTCTCGGCATCAACAGCAGTCTGCACGTTGTAGCCTACACAGAAACCCTCGTTGGCTTTCATCAGTCGGGAATCGGTATCGGTAAGAGAAATCTGGCTTTCGCCACTCTCCTCAAGCTGATTTCGGTAGCCCTCGTAGCGTTCCTTGCGCTCCTTGCATACATCAAGTTTGCGCTGAATCTCATCCTTTGAGAGTTTGCGTCCTTCTTCATGGTCGTAAGCGTCAAGCTCCTCCATGTAGATGGAGATGTGTTCGTCAAGACGCTTGATTCGGTCATCGAGCTTGCTCAACGTAAGATTATTGTCCTTGGCATTTACAGCCTTGAACTTACTGCCGTCAATGGAGATGTACGACTTGGAAAAGAGCTTCAGTCCCATGCAAAACTTATTAAACTCCTTATATACTTTGGTGATAGCCTCCTTGTTATCCTTGCGGAAATCAGAGATGGTGCGGAAGTCTGGAGACAGTTTGCCGAGCAGCCACATAACCTCAACGTGACACTTGCACTCACGGGCAAGCTTGCGTGAGGAGCGAACCTGATAGAAGTAACCGTAGATGTATAGCTTGAGCAGATCGCGAGGATTGTAACCAGGAGTGCCGGTCTCAGCGGGTGTACTGCGGATAAATCCCAGTTCATCCATCTTGAGACGGTCAACGAATGCATCAAAGAGTCTTACGGGAGCGTCAGCCTCCACATACTCGTCAATGCAGTCTGGGAAAAGAACCCTCTGTCGCCTGTCAGAACCTTTCTTGTATGCCATATCTTATCGTCTTAATTTACTATAAAGGTACGAAAAATACTTGAGAATAAAGACGATTCTGAGTTAAACAACTATAACAAAACAAACAAAATCACACGACTGGTAACGAATCTAACCTACGTGGCTATAGTTTTCGGACAGTCTCCCCCGAATTGATTGATACAGAGGGATTAGTACAGGACAGACCGACACAAACGGCCTATTAAAGTTAGATAGAGAATGAGTTTAATTTGGATTGTCAACATCCTGTCGGTATTCTTCCTGTGCGTGTTTTTCGCAGGAATCGTGATACCGCAGATTCTGCTCATCGCCTTCCGCAGGCGACTGTTCGACGAGCCGGACGAGCGGAAGATACATCAGTGTGTAGTGCCTCGCCTTGGCGGTATGGCCTTCAAGCCCGTAGTGTTCTTCTCCTTTGTCCTGCTTTTGGCGGTCAATGTCTCAACCGGACATGATGAGCTGCTTAAGGAAATAGGCGCAGAAGCGTTGCCATTGGCATACGCCTTCTGCGCCATCATCATGTTGTACCTTGTCGGCATTGCCGATGACCTTATCGGTGTGCGCTACCGTGCCAAGTTCTTTATCCAGATAGTCTGCGGCATCATGCTGGTGGCTGGCGGAGTGGAACTGTCCGACCTTCACGGAATGCTGTTCATCCATTCCATGCCGTCGTGGATTAGCATCCCTCTCACCGTTTTCGTTACGGTTTTCATCATCAATGCCATCAACCTCATCGACGGCATCGACGGACTGGCCTCTGGGCTGTGCAGCATTGCCTTCCTGTTCTACGGGATGACCTTCATCTGGTTCCACCAGTATCTCTATGCCATGCTTGCCTTCGCTACTTTGGGCGTACTCATACCATTTTATTATTACAAGGAAATATATATCGAAACCGAACGAATTATCATTCGAAATTTCAAGCAGAAGGATGCCGAAGGATTGTTGGAGTATCTTTCTAATCCTCGTGTGAATTGCTTTGCCGGAGACCGCCTTTGTTCCGAAGAGGCGGCATGGGCATATATGCAGTATTCCCCGAAAGACATGCTGCGCTATGCGGTGAGTCTGAAAAAAGATGACTTTATTATCGGTGACGTGTTTGCTTTGCGTGAGAATGAGGACACTTATAATGTGGGGTGGCATTTCAACAAACGTTTTGAAGGCAAAGGATTCGCTTGTGAAGCGGCAGCCGGATTGTTGGATTATCTTTTCCGGGAGGCGGGCGCACGGCGTATCTATGGATTTGTGGAAGATGACAATATCCGCTCCAAACGCTTATGCGAACGTCTTGGTATGCGCCGCGAAGGATGTTTCAAAGAGTTTGTGACATTCGTAAACAATCCTGACGGCTCCCCAAAATATGAAGATACCTGTGTTTTATGCCATTCTCCGCCAATTAGGGGCTAGCACCCTTTGGCGGTTAATATTGGATTTTTTTAATTTTAAAGTTGCTTAAAACGACTTGTTGTGTTAAAATATACGCTGATACAAATAAGAATTTAGGAGATAATATAAATGGAAAAATACAACAATTGGAAACTTAAGTTTTATACAATATGGGCAGGGCAGGCAGTATCATTAATCACTAGTGCCATCCTGCAAATGGCGATTATTTTTTACCTTACAGAAAAAACAGGATCTGCGATGGTCTTGTCTATGGCTTCACTTGTAGGTTTTTTACCCTATGCGGTCTTTGGACCAGCCATTGGTGTATTAGTGGATCGTCATGATAGGAAGAAGATAATGATTGGTGCTGATTTAATTATCGCAGCAGCTGGGGCCGTGCTAGCTATTGTTGCATTGTATATGGAGTTACCTATCTGGATGGTTATGGTAGTATTGTTCATCCGTAGCATTGGAACAGCTTTTCATACCCCGGCTCTCAATGCGGTTACTCCACTTTTAGTACCAGAAGAACAGCTTACGAAATGTGCAGGCTATAGTCAGTCTTTGCAGTCTATAAGCTATATTGTTAGTCCGGCGGTTGCAGCACTCTTATACTCCGTTTGGGAACTAAATGCTATTATTGCCATCGATGTATTGGGTGCTGTGATTGCATCTATTACGGTAGCAATTGTACGTATTCCTAAGCTAGGTGATCAAGTGCAAAGTTTGAAACCAAATTTCATAAGAGAAATGAAAGAAGGAATGGCTGTACTACGGCAAAATAAAGGATTATTTGCTTTATTACTCGTTGGAACATTATATATGTTTGTTTATATGCCCATAAATGCATTATATCCTTTAATCACTATGGAATATTTTAATGGTACACCGATGCATATTTCTATTACGGAGATTGCTTATGCCTCTGGTATGTTGATAGGGGGTCTATTATTAGGGTTATTTGGGAATTACCAAAAGCGAATCTTATTAATAACGGCATCAATTTTTATGATGGGGATAAGCTTAACCATTTCAGGATTACTTCCTCAAAGTGGATTTTTCATATTTGTAGTCTGCTGTGCAATAATGGGGCTTTCGGTTCCGTTTTACAGCGGTTTGCAAACAGCTCTTTTTCAGGAGAAAATTAAGCCTGAATATTTAGGACGTGTATTTTCTTTAACTGGAAGTATCATGTCTCTTGCTATGCCAATTGGGTTAATTCTTTCTGGATTCTTTGCTGATAGAATCGATGTAAATCATTGGTTTTTACTATCAGGTATTTTAATTATTTGCATTGCAATAGTTTGCCCAATGATAACTGAGATTAGAAAATTGGATGCAAAATAAAATAAAGGGCGTGTTCGTATGATAGATAATATTATTCAATCAGTGACAGAAAAATTATCCTCTTTGCCTTATATACCTTAATTCCGCAACACTATTATAAATATAACTTTTTAAGTTCCTGGGCAACTTTTTGTTGCTCAGGAACTTATAAATTAATTTAAATCAAAGTGTTGCGGAATTAAGGTTCTCGAAAAAGAGTGGAATACCATCCGTCAGTGGTGACACACCAAACCTATTATGAATTAATACAAAACAAGAAGAAAATATGAACAAGCAATTCATTATCACGAATTTCGCCGCATTTGCTCTCATGCTGTTCCTGCCGACCGGATGCAGGCAGGCGGACGGCAAGCAGGATGCGGTGCAGAGTTATCGGGTCATAAAGGTCGCGGCAAGTCCGGTGGAAATCTCCGAGTCCTATTCCGCCGCCATACGCGGACGGCAGGATGTGGACATCCTGCCGCAAATATCCGGGCGCATTATCCGTCTGAAAGTGAAAGAGGGTGAACGGGTGAAGACCGGTCAAGTATTGGCTGTAATTGACCAAGTGCCCTATCGGGCGGCATTACGCACGGCGCAGGCCAATGTCAGCGCGGCACAGGCAAAAGTGGAAACGGCAAGAATCGAGCTGCGGGGCAAGCAGGCATTGTTTGACGAGAAGGTCATATCCGACTACGAGCTTTCTCTCGCCCGGAACCAACTGGCAGTGGCGTGTGCTGAACTCGAACAGGCAAAGGCACAAGAATCGGATGCACGCAACAATCTCTCCTATACGGAAATCAAAAGCCCGAGCAACGGAGTAGTAGGCACATTGCCCTATCGCATCGGTGCGCTTGTCGGTCCCAATATGGCACAGCCTTTCACGGTCGTGTCCGACAATGCGGAGATGTATGCCTATTTCTCCATTTCGGAGAATATGCTACGGCGATATTCGGCTCGCTATGGCTCGATTGACAGCATGATAGCCGGGACGCCGGAAGTGGGCCTGCAACTCAACGACGGCAGCCTGTACAAGGCGAAAGGACGTATTGAAACCGTAAGCGGCGTGGTGGATCCTGTTACCGGAACGGTACAAATCAAAGCCCTGTTCCCCAATCCCGACCGCGAACTGTTGAGTGGCAGCATCGGCAATGTCATCCTTCAAAACCCGAAAACGGAGGCCGTAACCATTCCCATGACCGCCACCGTGGAACTGCAGGACAAGATTATCGCTTACCGTCTGAAAAACGGACAGGCGGAAGCCGCCTATCTCACGGTGGACCGCCTGAACGACGGCAACCGGTTTATCGTAAAAGAAGGTCTTTCGGTCGGTGACACCATTGTCGCCGAAGGCGTGGGACTGGTGAGAGAAGGCATGAGCATAACCCCTAAAAACGAAACGAAATGAACCTGCGATTTTTTATAGACCGCCCGGTGTTTTCGGGCGTTATCTCGGTGGTGATTGTACTGTTGGGCATGATTTCCATGTTTTCCTTGCCGGTGGAACAATACCCCGACATCGCACCTCCGACCATCAACGTATTCGCAACTTATCCGGGAGCAAACGCTGAAACCGTGCAGAAGGCAGTGATAACCCCTCTGGAAGAAGCCATCAACGGAGTGGAAGACATGACCTATATGACTTCCACGGCATCGAATACGGGAGATGCTTCCATCAACATCTATTTCAAACAGGGAACCAACGCGGACATGGCGGCGGTAAACGTGCAGAACCGCGTGAACGGCGCACTGAGCCAACTTCCGGCGGAAGCCACCAAGACCGGTGTCACCACTGAAAAGCAGCAGAATGCCGAACTGATGACTTTCGCGCTCTATTCGCCCGATGACCGCTTCGACCAGACCTTCCTGAACAATTACGTGAAAATCAATGTCGAGCCGAGGCTGAAACGTATCAGCGGCGTGGGAAAGGCACAGTTGTTCGGTTCCAACTACAGCATGCGACTTTGGCTGCGTCCCGACAAGATGGCGCAATACGGGCTTATCCCCGATGACATATCCACCGTACTCGCACGACAGAACATCGAGGCCGCCACCGGCTCCTTCGGTGCCAATCATCCTACCGCCAATGAATACACGATGAAATACCGCGGACGCTTGTCCGGCGCGGAAGAGTTCGGTGAGTTGGTCATCAAGTCACTGCCGGGCGGCAATGTGCTTCGGCTGAAGGAGGTTGCCGATGTGGAACTGGGCGATGAATACTACAACTATTCCTCCGAAGTGAACGGGCATCCGGCAGCCATGATGCTCATCAACCAGAAAGCCGGGTCCAATGCTTCAAGCACCATCAAGGAGATTCACGAAGTGCTTGACGACCTCAGCCGGGACTTGCCCGAAGGGACGGAATTCGTGGTGCTTACCGATACCAACAAGTTCCTGTATGCTTCCATCAATTCTGTTATCCGGACACTTATTGAAGCGATACTTCTGGTTATCGTGGTGGTATATGTATTTTTGCAAGATATTAAGTCCACGCTTATTCCTACGATATCCATTTTCGTCTCCATTATCGGTACGTTCGCCGTGATGTCCATGATCGGCTTCTCCGTCAACCTGCTCACCCTGTTCGCGCTTGTGCTTGCCATCGGAACTGTGGTCGATGATGCCATTGTGGTGGTGGAAGCGGTGCAGGCGAAGTTCGACGAGGGCTATCAGTCTGCGGTTCTCGCGGCTGATGATGCCATGAAAGGCGTTTCGTCGGCTATCCTGACCTCTACCATCATCTTTATGGCAGTGTTTTTCCCCGTTGCCATGATGGGCGGGACTTCGGGAGCGTTCTACACGCAGTTCGGTATCACGATGGCTGTTGCCGTGGGAATCTCGGCAGTCAATGCCTTCACACTCTCACCGGCACTTTGCGCGCTGCTGCTGAAACCCTATATCGATGAGCAGGGCAACACCAAGAACAATTTTGCAGCCCGTTTCCGTAAAGCGTTCAATGCCGTCTTCGACCGTCTGAGCCGACGCTATGTACGTGGAGTGATGTTCATTATCCATCGCCGATGGCTGTTGTGGAGCATCATAGGCATTTCTTTCGGGTTGCTGGTGCTGCTGGTCAATGTCACAAAGACGGGACTTATTCCCGAAGAGGACACCGGGACGGTCATGGTGAGCATGAACACGAAGCCCGGCACATCCATGGCTCAGACAAGTAAGGTGATGGAGCGTATCAACAGCCGTCTCGACAGCATCGGCGAGATTGAATACAGCGGTGCGGTCGCCGGTTTCTCTTTCAGCGGTTCCGGTCCCTCGCAGGCGATGTATTTCGTGACACTCAAAGACTGGGAGCAGCGTAAGGGAGAGGGGCAGTCGGTCAATGATGTCATCGGAAAGATTTATGCCGCCACTTCGGATATTCCCGATGCCACGGTGTTCGCCATGTCGCCTCCGATGATTGCCGGGTACGGCATGGGAAACGGTTTCGAGCTTTATTTGCAGGACAAGGCGGGCGGAAACATCGCCGCCTTCAAGGAAGAGGCAGACAAGTTTGTCGAAGCCTTGTCGCAGCGACCCGAAATCGGCGAAGTCTATTCCTCCTTTGCCACGGATTATCCGCAATACTGGGTGGATATCGATGCCGCCAAATGCGAACAGTCGGGTGTGTCGCCCGCAGATGTGCTTTCCACATTGTCGGGCTATTATACCGGACAATATGTTTCCGACTTCAACCGGTTCTCCAAGCTCTACCATGTGACCATGCAGGCTCCGGCGGAATATCGTGTGAATGCGGAATCCCTGCACCACATGTATGTGCGTGCCACCGATGGCGGCATGTCGCCTTTGAGCCGGTTCGTGCGCCTGACCAAGACCAACGGCCCGTCAGACCTCACCCGTTTCAACCTGTTCAACGCCATCTCGATTAGCGGGTCTCCGGCTCAGGGCTACAGTTCGGGGCAGGTGCTCGAAGCCATCGGCGAGACGGCACGTGAAGTGCTTCCGTCAAATTACACATACGAGTTTGGCGGCATTTCGCGTGAGGAAAGCAAGACGACCAACAATGCCACGCTTATATTCCTGCTCTGCATGGTTCTGGTCTATCTGATTCTGTGCGCCTTGTATGAGAGCGTGTTCATACCCTTCGCGGTTCTGTTGTCGGTGCCTTGCGGACTGATGGGCAGTTTCCTGTTTGCGTGGCTCTTCGGTCTGGAGAACAACATCTACATGCAGACCGGACTTATCATGATTATAGGCCTGCTTGCCAAGACAGCGATCCTGCTTACCGAATACGCCGGTAAACGGCGGTCGGAAGGCATGACGCTGGCACAGGCGGCATACAGTGCGGCAAAAGTCCGCCTGCGCCCCATATTGATGACTGTGTTGTCCATGGTGTTCGGTCTTGTCCCGCTGATGATGGCGCACGGAGTGGGTGCCAACGGCAGCCGTTCGCTTGCCACAGGTGTAATCGGTGGAATGATTGTAGGTACTTTGGCTCTGTTGTTCCTTGTGCCGTCATTGTTTATTGTATTCCAATATATCCAAGAACGTGTTAAGCATAATTAAATGAAGAAGACAGTAATATATATCATATTGTCGGGATGGATGCTTGCCGGCTGTGGCACATACAGCCGGTATCATCGCCCTGACCTCTCAACGGAGAATCTGTATCGGGACATGCCGGCGGACATTGATACAATGACCATCGCGTCCCTGTCGTGGCGGGAAATGTTTACCGACCCGAAACTCCAGTCCTTGATTGAAACCGGACTTGAACGGAACGCAGACCTCAATGTGGCACGGTTACGCGTGGAAGCGGCAGAAGCCGTCCTGATGACTGCCAGACTATCATATCTTCCATCACTGGGACTGACTGCCGAAGGTAATGCCAATAAACATGACGGAGCAACGGCAAAGACATATAATGTGGGAGCGTCGGCAAGCTGGGAACTGGACATCTTCGGCAAACTTACGGCGGCAAAGCGTGGCGCAGCCGCCGCATTACAAGGAAGCCGTGCCTACCGGCAGGCCGTACAGACACAGCTTGTCGCCACTATTGCAGACAGTTACTACACCCTTGCCATGCTTGACGCACAAATGACAATAAGTAACCGGACTTTGGAGAACTGGCGGACTACCGTACGCACTCTTGAAGCGTTGAAAAAAGTGGGGAAATCAAACGAGGCTGGCGTATTGCAGGCAAAGGCGAACGTGATGCGACTCGAAGCATCCCTGTTATCCATACGCAAGAGTATTTCCGAAACAGAAAACGCCCTGTCTGCGATACTTGCCATGCCGTCACACTCGATTGGACGAAGTGATCTGGCCGAGGCTGCTTTCCCCGATACTGTCTCGATCGGAGTCCCTTTGCAACTGCTTTCCAACCGTCCCGACGTGCGTCAGGCTGAAATGGAACTGGCGCAAGCATTCTACGCCACCAATGCGGCCCGTGCCGCCTTCTATCCCAATATTACCCTCTCGGGAATTCTTGGATGGACTAATAACGGCGGTGGCGTAATCGTAAATCCCGGACAATGGTTACTTAATGCCATCGGTTCCCTGACACAGCCGTTATTCAACCGGGGCGTAAACATCGCCAACTTGAAGATAGCCAAAAGCCGTCAGGAAGAAGCCAAACTGTTGTTCCGGCAATCATTACTGAACGCAGGAAAGGAAGTGAACGATGCTCTGACCGCATGGCAGACGGCAAAATCGCAAATTGAAATCAATGCTCGGCAGGTTGAAACATTATGCGACGCTGTGCGAAAGACAGAATCGCTGATGCGTCATTCCAATACCACCTATCTGGAAGTGCTGACCGCCAAACAGTCTCTTCTCGAAGCGGAAGTGCAACAGTTACAAACTCGTTTTGAACGCATACAAAGTGTAATCAAACTTTATCATGCATTGGGAGGAGGAATGTAACTGCAATAAATAGAAAAATTTGAAATTATTATTAGTTTTATTCATCTCGGATATTTTTCGTGATTCTGCCGCATGTAGATATTGTACGAAAGCAATATTTGGATTGTAAAGATATCAAGCCAATGAAAATACTTTTGCAGCATAAGATATTTGTGGGATATTTCCTTTTAATGGCGATCATCGGTGGCATGGTCGCTATTGTTCTGCACGAGCGTAGTCGTGTACAGAAAATAGAGAATGAATCAATCGCTATTTTTCAAACCCAGCACAATATCAATACCGCCCACCGCTATGTGACCACGTTAGTAACTTACGGTGAATCCGTCATGGTATGGAACGATGAGGATTCCCTGGCTTACCGGGAACGACGTGTACGGACTGATTCCATGCTGCAAACATTACGTATACAATGCAAGGACTTCATACAGCCCGAACAGATAGATTCTCTTCGTACATTGTTAGCAGCCAAAGAAG
>ERZ780052.430-NODE-430-length-16052-cov-7.878790_pt1 | contig 16052 bp, 11 predicted proteins | sample MGYA00511845_ERZ780052 | MGnify/ENA primary metagenome ERZ780052 (study PRJEB29588, sample SAMEA1970897) | human gut metagenome | biome: human gut; feature: human-associated habitat; material: faeces | place: Denmark | collected 2008/2010 ...
AAGGCGGCACAGCAGCTCGGCAGGACCGGAAGGCGTATAGAACTCACCGGCTTTCTTACCGGCTGTGGCAGCGAACTGACCGATCAGGTACTCGTAGGCATTGCCTAACACATCAATCTTCGTGTCATCCACGCTGAAATTGATCTCGTCCAGCGAAGCAATGATTTTCGCCATGACAGCACTTCTGTCTTTAACGGTATGCCCCAGCTTCGTAGAATCGAGCTGCATATCGGAGAACAATCCGTCAAAGTCTTCCTGCGAATCGTTGCCGATAGTGGATTCCATCAGAGCGTTGATTGCTTTCTGCAAGAACTCAATGTCAAAGGAACGGTTCTCAACCATCTTGACCATCTTGCGGAACAAATACTCCGGTTCGATGATGTAACCGAGGTCACGCAGAGCCTCTTCTGCGATGGCAGCCTTGTATTCATCGTCATTCCAAGCATCCTTGTAGCTGATATTATCGTCTTTGAGAAGATTAACCATGTACTTCTCGGTCTTGTCGGAGAGGTAGTAATAGAAGATCATGCCCAAGATATAGTTCTTGAACTCGTATGCCTCCATGTTACCTCTCAGGGCATTTGCCATCGCCCATAGTTTGTTGCAAAGCTCTTTCTGGTGAGCCTGAATAGAATTATCCATTGTTCTCTCTCCTTATTGGTATTTCTCAGTGTGCTGCCGGATAAATTCGACGATCCGGTTGACCAAAGACCTCTTCTTGAGCAGCGGCATGGGCTTCTCAATACGGTCACGGATGTTTCCTGCATCCATTGTGCCGGAGAACTCATACTCAGAAATGATGTCCGTCAGCATGGAGGAATCAATATCCTCAGTCTTTGCGAAAGCAACGATCTCTTCTCGTTTTGCTTCATTTTCAAAGTCGTTGTATGCAGCGTCAATCTCATCCGCACTTTCAAGTCCAACAACGACACGATCCAAGAACGCTTGAAGAATTTCAACCTTGCGAAGCAACTGCGGATTATCCGTCCTGCTCAATTCTTCCTTGATGTGCTTGATGTCGTAGTCCTTCTGCTTCTTGTCATCAAAGTGGATGTTGCGGATCAAGTTCATGATATAGGCAACATTGATGCGGTCACTCTCCATGATCTCAATGCAGAAGTCCACATCATTCAGGACAGATACGACTTCTCGATCAGTTTTTTGCCGGGAGTAAAGCATCAGATACTTGCTCTTGTAGTCCTGATACTCCTGCTCGGACATGATGAGTGCATCCTGATCAAAGCTGAACTCAATGAATGTCTGCAAAGATTGGAGGTATTTTGTCAGCTCACGGAAAGTGATGACAAACTTCTTCTGGTCATCCTCGCTCTGCATGGTATCGACGGACTCAGGGTAGAGTGCCACTTCCTTGAGCTTCATAACCATTTCATTGAACTTCTCAACAAAATACTGATAGCCCGGAACGACAATGCCGGAGGTGTCCTGACTCTTGGAGAAGAGCGTCAGCGCATCATCTGTCCGTTTCTTGAGGTTGCGGTAGCAAATGATGATACCAAACGGTTTTGTTTCTTTCTCGACACGGTTCGTGCGAGAATAGGCTTGCAGCAGATCATGATACTTCAAATCCTTGTCCACATACAGCACAGAGAGCTGCTTGCTGTCAAAGCCGGTCAGGAACATATTTACGACAATGAGAATGTCCAGAGACTTCGTTTTCTTGCCTTTGACACGATCTGAAATATCCTTGTGATACGCGGAGAAGGTGTCGGTAGAGAAATTCGTGCCGTACATCTCGTTATAGTCCTTGATGATACGCTCCAAGGCATCTCGGCTATGCTCGTCCTTGCCCTCGGCATCTTCGTTCTGCCCATAGGAGAAGATACCGCTGATGTTCAGATCGTGTTTGATCTTCTTGAAGATGTCGTAATATTTGACAAGAGCTTCAATGGAGGAAACAGCAAAGATAGCCGTGTACTGACCATTTCTCGTTTTGGCTTTGTGGTTCTGGACGATGTGGTTTGCAATGAGGGACATTCTCTCATCCGACATATAGAGTTCGCCAACATCAATCGCGTCAGCCAATGTCGGATCGTCCCAGTCAAAATCGCCTTCCATCGTCTTTATGTACTCAATATGGAAACCGAGGACATTGTTATCGAAGATAGCATCCTTGATCAGATAGTTATGCAAACATTCCCCAAACAGCATTTCGGTGGTCTGTGTGATCTTGCCCTCCGTCTTTCCGTTCACTTCAAAACGGGGCGTACCGGTAAAGCCAAAGAACTGCGCTTTCTTGAAATGCCGAACAATATCCTTGTGCATATCTCCGAACTGGCTGCGGTGGCATTCATCAATGATGAAGACAACCTTTTCGTCACGGTATGCGTCCATTACCTTTTCGTATTGAGGACGCTTAACGGCATTTGCCATCTTCTGCATCGTCGTGACAATGAGCTGCCGGTTCTTATCCTTCATTTGCCGCACAAGAATGTCTGTGCGATCTGTGACATCCACAGAGCCAGCCTCAAACTTGTTAAACTCTTCGGTTGTCTGAGAATCCAAGTCTTTTCGGTCAACAAGGAAAATGACTTTCTTGATGTTCGGATTTGCTGCGAGGATTTGCGCAGTCTTAAAGGATGTCAATGTCTTGCCCGCGCCGGTTGTGTGCCAGATATACGCATTCCGGTTTGTAAGCGTTGCTTGACGGATCAGCGCTTCTACGGCATAAACCTGATAGGGACGCATGACCATCAAAATCTTATCGGTATCATTTAGGATGGTGTAGCGTGTCAGCATTTTAATGATGTGATCCCTTGCAAGGAAAGAAATCGAATAGTCCTTCAAATTGGTGATGCGGACGTTATTGAAATCAGTCCAGAAGAAAGCAAGACTATACATCAAGTCTCTGTCGGAATTGGCGAAATACTTTGTGTCAACACCATTGGAGACAATGAAGAGCTGAATGAAATGATACAGCCCGTTGTAGGAGTGTTTCTTATAACGCATGACCTGATTGACTGCCTCGCGGATGTCAATGCCACGGCGCTTTAATTCTACTTGGATCAGGGGCAAGCCGTTTACGAGAATCGTAACGTCGTAACGATTGACGTATTTTCCAACCACGGTTGTTTGATGAGTGACTTGGAAAATGTTCTTCGTGTGGTCCTGATCAAAGAAGGACAGATATACCTTTGTACCATCTTCACGCTCAAGGACAAACTTATCCCTCAAGATTTTTGCGCTCTGGAAAACAGACTTTCCGAGCATGAGGTTGAAGATACGCTCCCACTCTTTATCGGTGATAGGCGTATCCAGCTTTGGCGCATTGAAGGCTTCAAACTGAACTTTGAAGTTCTCCACCAGCGCGTCATAATCAGGAATTGCGACTGTGGTATATTCCTGCTTGTTCAGTTGCTCAATAAACTGCTGTTCAAGAGCCGCTTCGCTTTGGTATGCCATATCTTCATCTCCAATACTTGAGGATCATTTGTTGGTTGCCAGCCTGTCCTCATTTCTATTTTATCATAGCAAGTGTCCCAAATACCGGACTTATTTTCGTTTCAACTGCAAAACCACGTCACCATCATCTGTAATTTCCATTTGCATTGTTTTTAGGTACTTTGCGATGAACTGTTTTTTCTCAGACAAACTCATCTCAATGCGCGTTGTCTTCAAAGCGGCACTGAACATCTCGTTGATATTGAGCCTGACGGTTTGGTCAATATAACGCTCTATTTCTTTGAAAAGTGCGCCGAGCTTGATGTCCTCGGCATTCCCAGAGTAGAAGTCATCAATATAGCAATAAAATATCCCTGCATTCAGAAGTGCATTCTTCAAGTCCGGTCCGCAGTTCTCTCGTTCAATCATAACTAAAAAACGTGCTTCCGGCAGAGACGAGATTAACCCCCAGTAGTCGGAGTCGCTGGAAACAAGAATAAAGGAATCGACGTTATTCTTGTAGTGTTCCTGACAAGTTCGGGCAATAAGCATGACATCAACGAGTGACTTGCTTTGCTTCACCCGTTCAATCATCATGTGTTCAACATGAATTGCGGTGAAGCTGTCTAATATCCTCCATGCGGAGGCGGTATGCACATCATCAAAGAGAATGATCGACGCAATTTTTTGTGTATACTTGTGATCGAGGTTTTTTAAGGTAGCACACAGCTTGTAGGGATCAGAGTTTTCACAATCGACAACGATAACAGTCTTTTCGCTGCTCTCAATAAACTCATAAATACTTCCTTTGATATAACTCCCCGCATCTGAGACTTTGCTATATTCGGTGAAATAGTCGTTGTTCCAACTGTACAGCAAGGTAACGAACTTCTTATCATTGTAAAGAATGTTGCCGACTTCCTCCGGCTGCCAGTTTATGTACATCTGATAGGGATAAAAAAGCAAATGAGAGTAATAAATGTCGGCAGCCTCTCTTGTACCATCTTCCTTCAAACCATCAGGCATGACGAAAAGTGCTTTAATGTAATCCCAATTTATCCAGAGTGGAAAGAGCTTCTTGCAGTTGTTGATTCTATCGCAAATCAACCTGTTAATCTCGACAACGTGTTGGCACAGTTTTTTGCTGGTGTTTTTGATGAAGTTCACTCCGTCAAGACTTAGCTGGTTTATGCTTTCCTGCGGAACATATTCCGGCATACTCAGAATGGTCTCATACTGGAATCTCATGCGTTCATTGATGCGCTTGAAATTGCGCTCAATCGCAGTTCGTACAATGCAAAGATGTCTTATAATCCGAGCTGTTTTATCACTGTCCAACCGATTGTATACTTCAACTTTTGGGGCTTCATGTTCGTTGTCAAAGATGCGTTTTGGCACACCAATCAGGTAAGCCACCTTTGAAACGATCTCGTAGGTGCTGTCTTTGTACGCTGCCCTGTCATCGGTGAGAGGGCTTGTTGCATTATCCAACACCTCATTCGGTATGGGATTTTCAAGTATACTCATGATTGCTCCTTTCCACGGAGAGCGTATCTGCTTGTTTAAGAAGCGGTGAGATTAGAAGAACGGCTGTCCAGTGCCTACGCTCTACTTTATCCGATCAGCAATGCTGTCGAGCTGCGCTGCAATTTTAGAAAAGTCGCAGTCCATGTCCAATGTCTTCACACTGATCTGATTCCCGCTCATTTGATAATCATTGTTTGGCTGAATCGCATCGTCTGTTCCCGCATATAAAAGCATACCGGAAACGACCTCATCCGGCGCGGCAGACCAGTTCTTCACATAGGTGAAAATCTGATACAGATTTCCGGAATGAAGCGTCTGCGTCATGTACGGTGCTTTCATTTGCATATTGTGCGTGTAGTATTTGGCGTCGATGATGAGCGTTTTCTTTGATGCCTTATTCGTAATCACAATGTCGGACTGCATCGTCGGCAAGAGCGTTCTGTAGCCATCTGTGACTTGCCACGCAATTTGTGGAGAGTATGCTTTTAACTCTGGATGCTCACGCTGATAGTATCCGAGAATAAACTTCTCGTATAGCTTCGCCATTGTTTGATCATCTGCATAATCCATAATCTTTGTTGAGCCATCGGCTGTCGTTTGCAAAAGCCCTTTTATCACAAATCGGCAAACGGCTATCAACATCCGATATGTTTGATTATTGCGATCATATTGAATGTCCCAGTTGATACTATGGATGTCCAATATGCTGATGCCATCAAAGAAAATCATCAACTTCCTGATCTCCTTTTTTCTGGCTTTTGAAATACTTCCACGAAGCAGCAAATCCATTGTTGTTTTGATGATTCGGTTGGGGTAGGCATCAACCGAAAACTCATCATAATTGCAAACGAGCTGTTTCTTGCGAATAACCTGTGTCTTTATGGATTCACCAATTTCAAGTTTCCCACGGGGAGACGCAAGTGCTTCCTCTCTCGAAATGTATTGTCTGATTAAGCCTCTCTTTATCTGGACAGATACTCCACGGCAGAGAATAGCAGACAGAAGTTCAGCCACATTATCAAACTCTTCGGTGGCGACATTTTTATACCCTTGCTCATGCAGCACTTGGAACGCATAAGCCAGCATATAATAAACGTTCTGGACACGGATCATTTGACTACCTCGCGTAATGTGCGGCTCCAATCCTTCACTTTAACTGCCTCGTCAAACCAGTATTCTTTCAAAAGAGGTATCAGTTCATATTCGACAACAGACCGCATCCATTCATCGTTGATGGTTGCGTTTGTACAGAAATAGCTATGTCCGATACAGAACCCCTCACCGAGCGAGTCATCGTTTGCAATTACGTCGTTAAGCTGCTCAACTGTTGCAATGAGCCGGTCAAACTTCGGGTTATTGACTTTCGTTCTGTATGCTCTGAATCCAGCAGACGAAAATGCCGGAGCAAGCTCAAAGAAAGCAAAACGACGTCTAAGTGCGTAGTCCAGCATGGCGAGGCTACGGTCAGCAGTGTTCATCATGCCAATGATATAGACGTTACTTGGAATGGAGAACTGCTCATCTGCATATAGAAGCTGCAATTCGACACCGCGTTTATCACTCTCAATCAACATGAAGAGTTCGCCAAAAATCTTGCTGAGATTGCCTCTGTTGATCTCGTCGATAATGAAAAAGTATGGACGATCATCCTCAGCAGCTTGCCTGCAAAACTCGTAGAATACGCCCTTTCGCAGTTCAAATCCTGTCTCCGTCGGGCGGAAACCCATGATGAAATCTTCATAGCTATAACTCTGATGAAACTGAACCATTTTCACACGGTTGGTGTCCTTTTCTCCCATGATAGAAAATGCCAGTCTTTTTGCTGCGAAGGTTTTTCCCACGCCCGGTGCGCCTTGCAGAATTACATTCTTTTTGGTTAGAAGCAGCGACTTGAGAACCTTATACCGATCTTCGTCCATATACACATCAGTCAGAAAATCATCAGCGGTGTATGGCTCGAAAGTGATTTCCTCATCAGCGGCATCGTCGAAGGTATCTTCGTGCTTATCTCCGTCAATCATGTTTTGCAGCTTCTTGACGTAATCTGTGTAGGACGTAATATCCGTCAACGTTTTGATTGCACCCTGATCTGATAATTCCCACTCGCCCTTATCTGTCCAGCGAACCTTTCGGGTATTGGCATATTGACCGCGTTCAGGGTCAAAAACGTATTCGCCTTCGACCAACCCGCGACCGAGGATCTGCCTTCTGCCTTTTTTAACAAAGACAACATCACCGGGTTTCAGCTCGTTTGCAAATTGCCATGTAGCAAGAACCTGATTCTTATATGAGCCAGTATCCCCGTAGACCTCTTTCATCTTTGCCCGCATTTCTTCTTTGGAGCTATATTCCATTAGATCACCAAGGTCAGACCAGCCGATAGCCATAATCCCTTCGGCATAATCATTCTCCCAATTTGCGGAACCATCACCCGCTGCGTACAGCCAATAGTGTGTTGCAGTAGCGTCGGATGAAAGAGCTGTATCTGTGTTCTCCTTCGGAATAATTCCATCAAAGATTTCATCGTCGAAGGATATATCAATGTTGTTCTCTTCGACGATCTTTTTGCATCCTCTACGAATACTGTTAGACTTGTTGCCGGTTTGTTCGTAGTAATATTTAATGTTTTCCTGAGTGGCTTTTAGAGCATTGACCATCTGCTCCTGTCCGTAGTCTTTTCCGATGTGGACGATGAAGTAAACTGTAGTTTCAGTGTTGGACCTGCGAGTGTATTTTACGCCCTTCATCATGGACGCAAAGAGCATAATCGTCAGCTTGTGCGAGGTTTCTCCAAAGCACGGAACATCCTGACACATGGCTTTTACAGCAGCGTCCATCTCCATCGTGCCATCATAAACCATCTTGGCATATTTGTAGACAATGACTTCGCAGTCATATTCATAGCCGATATACGTCTTGACGCCACCCTTAGAATCAATAAATTCTTTCAGACGTTTCAAATCTCTATAATACTGTGCAGTGCGTTCGTCTGCTCGATCAGACATCACTTCTTGTTTTAGGTAGTCGAGGATTTCGCCCTTTGCCTTCTCCATAGCGGCATCACTTTCAAAACACTTCCAGAAGGATAGTGCAATAGTGTTTTGATACAGATAGAACGCATCGGAAACATGGGTGCTGATAGTCGTATCAGCCCAGTCAGGGTGAGTTTCCCGTAAGTATTCCTTGTATTCTTTTCTGACTTTGCTTATCGTTACGCCAATATCCATCTGTTATCCTCCTTCTTCTGTAACAGTCCTGCTACGCACAAACCTTTAATCCTTCTCCACAGGTATATAAAAAAGCCGCACGGAAAAAGGACCTATCAGTTGCCCGTCCGCACAGCCTCACAAATATCTCCAATGTCACAATTCAAATAGCCGCAGATGCGCAGCAAAATAGAGAGGGACACTTCTTCCCCCTTATTCAGTTTCGTCCATGTTCCGGATGCAAGGTTAAGCTCTTGCCGGAAGGTGGACTTCTTTATGTCTCGTTCTATCAGGAGCATCCAAAGTTTTTTGTAGCTGATTCCCATGATACGCACCCCTTTACTCATCCGCTAATCATGACTTCCATTCTATTATACACGAAAACCTCTTTGAATGCAATTATCTCATGCACAAGTTCACAAAAAAGATGCAAGTTCTTGATGGTTTTGATTTTCAAAAAGGGAAAGGCAGTTACTCATGAAAACTGCCTTTCCTTTTCTCTTTATTCGCGCTGAGAATTGCGTTGATACTCTTGGTCGCGCTCTGCGCTTGGCTTGAGGAAATCGTCCACGTTTGCCTTCAAAGTGTCGATCATCCGAGCTTCCTTTTTGAGCCTCGCACGTTCGTCATAAAGCCGCTGCTGCTCTTCAAGAAGTCTCTGCTGTTCCGCTTGCAGTGTCTTCAAGCTCGGCAGTTTTTCATCGCCCTGCATGGCAAGTAATGTGCTTCTCGCTGCCTCAAAGATCACAAGCTCGGCTTCGTGCTTTGCTTTGAAACCCGGCTTATCTTTTGCCTTCTGGAATGCGTCATATACGGGCTTGAGGCGCTGGTAGTTGGAGATGTTTTTGATAAGCGGCTGGACTTCCCGCAGACGTGCTTCAACGCCTTTCAGTTCCTTGCCGGTGCGGTCATAGGAGCTGTGAACATCCTCGACCTTCTTCTCAAGATCGGCGTATTGGAGCAAGTTGTTTTCCGTGAGATAGTTGAGTGTCCGCGCCGCTTCCTTGAGGATCGTGAGCTTGGCTTTATACTCATAGCCCTTGCTGTCGATAAGCCTGATCCGCTCCTGAATATCTCCGATAAGAGAGATGCCCTTCGGCGTGGCTTGTATCTGACTTCTTCGGGGCGTCCGTCCGGCAATCCGCTCCTTGATGCGTTCCTCGGTGTAGTTCTCTCCGATGGTCTTAGAACGGGTAAACCGCTCCTGACCTTCAGCGCGGAAGGAGATGTATTTGCCGGGTTTGATTTCATAACCAGCTTCCTGCATAAGCCGCAGAAAATCATCGTAGTCCTTGGCTGTGATGACAAGCCGGTCAATGGTCTGCTTGAGCTTTTGCTTCCAGCTCGTGCCGCGTTTGGCTTCGGTGTATTCCTTGTAGTCCATGCCCTTGTTCTGCGACGGAGGGATCACAGATAGCCCATGTTCTTTGCATATTTCATCGCTGAGTTGACGCAGCTCCCGATAGGTTCTCTTGTTGCTCCGGTAGGCATGGAAGTCCACATAATTCACAGCATTGAAGATGATGTGATTATGGCAATGCCCCTTGTCAATGTGGGTTGCAATCACATACTCGTACTTGCCCTTGAGCCATTCGTCCGCAAGCTGTTTCCCAACTTCGTGCGCTTCTTCCGGTGTCACTTCACCGATGTCAAAGGACTGAATCAGATGACGGGCAAGTACCTTCGGCATCTGCATTCCTTGCTGCACTGCAAGGTTTCTTGTCCATTCAAATTCTTTTGCTGCCGCGTCGCTTGCAGCGCACCCATAGGAGGAAACATAGAAGGCATCGTCGGTCTTCTGCGGGTCGAGAATATAGGCAAGAGCCTTGTTTACAGTTCCTCGGATTGGCTTGATTTTAGTAACTGCCATATCTCACCCTGCCTTTCTTTCAGCTCTGCAATATCGTCCGCATAGAAGTGTCCAGTGGAGTTTATGCGGCGGCAAATCTGATTGATATTCGAGGCAACACGGCTGACAGCGGCGGCGAGTTTCTTCTGCTGCGTGTAATCCACCTTGATGATATAGCCGTCAATCGCCATCTTCCGGAGATATGCTCCCATGTTCTTTGTTCCGAGCTGCGCCATCTTTGCCTTGATGATTCTTTTCTCATCGTCGGAGACGAAGAAGAGTATCTGATTTGGTCGCGTTCTGTTTGCCATAGGCGTTCCGTCCTTTCGTAAAGGAAGAGGGTTTGGGAGGCATCCCAACAAGCATTTTTCAGATTAAGGGGAGGGTTGCCTTAATCGAAAATCGCCGTGTGTATATACACCGGCTGTGCTTGCTATTCTCTCAAATCGTATTCCCTCGCAGAGACTCCCCGTGAAATACCCCTTCACTATACAACGGACATTTTGAGAGCATTTTTTAAGTAACTCCTGAATTAAATGTCTCCAAATTTCATTTCCACGGCTTTTGATACCCAAATCTCCAAGTAAACGCTAAGATGACTGTTCCCACCATTACCGCCGATTTTTCTGGACTCATAGTCCTAGTCAATGCGATTTTTCCAATTCGTTCCCAGCGGTACGCTGCAACGGACAGCAGAAACCGCTTTGCGCAAAACCTCATAGCTGAGCTATGTTCCCTCATAAAAAATATGACTGCTTGGAGTCTCACCTTACAGTCATATTGTACTTCGGTATTCACTTCGTTTGGTCGCATGGCAAGCGACATTATTCTAAGGACGAGAATATCTCTCCGTCAATGATTAGAACGTCATCCATCGGAATCTTCGAGCCGTCCTGCATAGTGATCCGCCGCTCAAAATCATCGACTTTTTTGACCGTACCGACTGCTGATACATATTTGCCGCCAGCCTTCCGCTCATCAGGCTGGAAGTAAGTAATGGTGACTTCCGGTTTGTCATCGAGGGCATCCATGAGAAGCTGATACTTCATGTCCAATGCAGTCAGTGCTTCCTCGTCAAGCTCAATCCTTTCATCGGTCAGACGCCCGGTTTCTTTGATTGCAGCATCGTAGCCGGTGAGGGCAGCAAAGGGGGCGAACTGCGCCGCCCGATCTGACATTGGCATCTGTGGTCGCGTCTTGGAGACGTGGTGAGGGAGGTCGATTATTTCTCTGTATTTTTCCATTTCACATCCAGACCTTTCCCTTAATCGCGGAATAAGTATCTCAGCATTCGTTCAGGGTCATCCAAAAACTGTTTTGTGATTTTATAATGTTCTGTCTCTGAATATTTGACTTTGTGTATCCCAGTGTCGGTCATTTCGAGAATCTCAGCCTTGGGATATGTCATGAGTATAGGAGAATGTGTGGCAATGACAAACTGAGAGTTTTCTTCGACAAGCTCATCAATCGCAATCATCAACGACATCAATCTTTGCGGAGAAAGAGCTGCTTCGGGTTCGTCCAAAATATAAAGTCCGTTTCCTTCAAAACGGTTTGTTACAAGGGACAAAAAAGACTCTCCGTGGGACTGAGCGTGAAAAGAAACTCCACCGTAACGAAGGAGAGTGCTATGCTCATCTAAATATGTTGCCGTGTTATAAAAGCTTTCTGCTCTTAAAAAGAATCCGTCTTTGGGATAACCGGATTTGATGGTGGTTAGATACTGATGGAGAACAGAATGTGATGACTTTGTTGAGAAGGAGAAATCTCTGGACCCTCCCTCTGGATTAAAGCCCAATGCAACCGCAATCGCCTCAAGTAATGTCGATTTACCCGTCCCATTTTCACCAACGAAAAAAGTTACCGGTTTTTCAAAAGCCAATTCTTCAAGTGATTGTAGGTATTTGACTACTGGCAAGTTAGCAAGATATGATGATTGTTCTGGAAACCCATTGAGTCTTATTCCGGTCAAGTAATTCATCGCTCTAATCCTTTCGCGTTACGCCTTATGCCCGCCGATCTGTGCATTCCGATCCTTTGCCGTTGCGCCTTCTTCAAGATTCATCGCCTTGAGGATGGCGTTCTTTCCGTACTTCTTCTTGATGGCGAGAGCCGCCTTCTGAATTTTTCGTTCACGTTCCAAGGCGGCATCTTCGGCTTTCCGCTTTTCCTCTTCGGCGGCATAGTCGGTGAAGAGGTCAAGCTGGACAGCACCGTCATTTTTCTTCGGTGCGTCCGCTTCCGGCAGGACATGATTTGCCACAACATACATACGGCGGACAAGCAGATTCTTGTCCACGATCCGGTCGAAGAGTTCTGCCACAGCACACATTATTTTGCGCGTAGAGGATGTGTGACTGTCGAGGTTGATGGACCCGTGCGCCTGTTTGGGAATCTCCCGTCCGTAGGGGTCTTTCTCAATCGCGCCGTGATACTTTGCCCGTCGTGCCGGATCGGTCAGGTTCTCAATGTCGTAGCCAACTGTGAGAACCATCTGGTCGGTGACAAGCCCCTTGTCCACCAAATCCAGAACGAGCAAGTCCGTCATCTCGCGGATGACGAGCTTCGCTTTATCTGCCTCATAGGGGCAGTGCAAAACCTGACCGGAGCTGAGGCTGTTGGAGCTGGGACGGTATGCCTTGATTGCCTCAATGGTCGTAGGCTCCCAGCCCCACGCATGATCAATGAGTAGTTCCGTATTCTTTCCGAACAGCTTATAAAGCAAGTCCTCGTTCCGCTCTGAACAGAGGGCAACATCACCCATGGTGAACATCCCATTCTGCTCAAGTTTCTTGGCAATACCTCGACCCACGCGCCAGAAATCCGTGAGAGGCTGGTGCGCCCAAAGCTCACGCCGGAACTTCATTTCATCCAGTTCGGCTATTCGGACGCCGTTTTTGTCGGCGGGGATGTGTTTCGCCACAATGTCCATTGCCACCTTGCAGAGAAAGAGGTTCGTGCCGATTCCTGCGGTTGCCGTAATGCCGGTTGTCTCAAGCACATCGAGGATGATCTTCATGGCAAGATCATGGGCGGAGAGCTTGTAGGTATTCAGGTAGTCCGTCACATCCATGAACACCTCGTCGATGGAGTAGACAACGATGTCCTCCGGCGCAATGTACTTGAGGTAGACCTGATAGATGCGGGTGCTGTACTCCATGTAATACGCCATCCGGGGCGGTGCGATGATGAAGTCAATCGCCAAAAACGGATCTGCTTGTAGCTCAGAGAAGAAGTGTGATGTGCCGTCCAGCCTGTGTCCCGGCGCGTCGTGCTGCCGTCCGGCATTTGCTTCCTTCACACGCTGCTTGACCTCAAACAGCCGTCCGCGTCCGGAGATACCGTAGCTTTTGAGGGAGGGAGTAACGGCAAGGCAGATAGTCTTATCCGTCCGGCTCTCATCCGCGACAACGAGGTTTGTGTCCAGAGGATCTAAGCCGCGCTCCCGGCACTCAACCGAAGCATAGAAGCTCTTGAGGTCGATTGCGATATAAGTTCTTTGCTTCATGCTCCGGCGATCCTCCTTTCATCCTTAGAGCTTATACATATCGAGCAGCATTTCTACAAGCTCATCGGTACGATCAATAATATCCTGCACCGTCCATGCGTCCTTTTCTGCAAGCTCCTTATTGATTTCAAGCCCGTTTTTATACCCCACATAGAGCTTCTGAGCATTGAGACGATCCCTCTTTTCTACGAAAGAGAGATTGCTTAAAGTGCTGTTATATCCGGTAACAGTCAGGTTGCCGATCTTGTGGACATACTGTTCAAGATACTCATTAGCCAAATTACGATCTCCAGCGGCAATCATATCTACCCATTTGTCGGGAATATTCTTTCCTTCGGGGAATATGTGTTCAATAGTCCATTTGAAAACCTTTTTTCCACCATAATCATTCTGCTCCCAGAGGTCAGTCCAAGTTTCGTTGGTCATGTGTTTCTGAGCAATAGCGCAGAGAACGAATCTTGCAACGCCAGCATTCTCTTCGTAAATGTCTCCCTTGAGTTTTTCTTCAAACAACTCATCGGTGGCAGACCAACGGACAAGTTCGTCGTAGATATGCTGATAGATTGCAGTTCCGGTGAGTTTTCCTTCCTCAACATCGGAAATAATCTGCATGAAGATTTTATTCAAATCTCGTGTATTAGGAGTATCTGTGATATTTCTTCGGACAAAGAAGCGAGTCAGCAACTTGATTGTTTCCAGAATATCAGCGTCAGCAACTTCAAGCGTGGCTTGATTTTTGAACAAATACATCAGCAGCAGATAAGAAGGTGCGCCCTGAATACGACTCAGGTCGGTCAGGCTGTTGGTATATTTCGTTTTATCGTCGGTGCTGAGGATAAGCCGAGAGTAAATCTCACCGCATACCAAAATGTCGCTCATAAAGCCGGACAAATCTCTGCTTATCAGTTCCTCAAAAATGGACAACAAATTGGAACGGGTGGCAATATAGCCGAGAGGATCTTTCTTGCGCTGCCCATCCGTTCTGAACGGCTCGTTTAAGCGATTTTTGAACGCATTGTAATACTGCCGGAAGAAACGCTCTTGTGTAGAGTAGTCATCCGTCAAATAACCGAGGAGTGTCTGCCAATCCTCAAAGCAGTCATCACAAGTCATACCCGAACGCTCGGCTCTCGCCAAAATAAGGTTTTTCATGAGGTCAATAGCTGTCAATGGCGTACCTCTGTTATTCAGGGACTCAAAAAGGGTGTAAGCCTCCGCGTGACTTCCAACCTCTATCTTGACGAGTACCGCTTTCGATACCTTGCTCTTGATTTCAAGCAGGGTCTTGACTGCATCACCGGACTCTTCAATATCCTGATCTAATCTTTGTAGGAAGTATTTATAGCACTTCGCGATTTTACGATTGCCCCAATTCTTTTCGCGCTTCGCACTTTTGAGCAGACCATTCTCGTACATTACGACATTGAAGTCAGCCTGATTGTGGTTTTGAATTTGAGGACAAAGAATAAGCCCGTTTGATGCGCCTTTGCAAATAATGGACTTTCTAAGAGCAGGAAGCTCGTCCTCATCATCCTCATCCAGCTCATCCTTATGTATCTTGAGCCGATTGTATATTGCAGTCAGAAGGAGACAGAGCGTCGTTAAACGCTGCTGTCCATCGACAACCTCAAGCTCCTTTGTTTGGAAAGCATCGGAAGAGTTATCAATGCAAATAATCGAGCCGATAAAATACCCATTGTCGTTTTCGCAAATGTCATCGTAAAGGTCTTTCCATTGGTATTGTCCCCATGTGTATTCACGCTGATATTTCGGAATCATGTAGCAGAAGCCAGCGTCCTTCTTGAATACATCGTCTATTTGATAATCATGAACAGATTTGATCACTGTGTTATCCTCCTTGCGTATTATGCTCCGAGCAAACTCTGGTCAAAAGCAAACAGAGCCTCGTTGATCTCAAAGACGTTATAGTTCCCATGCTCCACGAAATACTCCACGATGATGTCAAACTTGTTGGAGTGTGAGAGCGCGAAGCCCGCCTTCATGAGCATATCCTTCATTTCGGAAAGTGGCAGCTCAAGAGCGATGGCAAATGCAATGACGGTGGGCTTGGAAGGCTTGTAGGACTTGTCCGAGCGGATCTTCGAGAAGAGTTTCCGGTCAATATTTGCCTTCTTGTAGCACTGCGCGTCCGTCATGCCGCGTTCGTCAATCTTCCGCAGCAGCATCTCGGAAAAGCTCTCATCGATCTGTTCCAGTGCATCGTCGAGAGTTGCCGCCTTTTTAGGAGCAGCCGCCACAGAGACAGGAGGGATGAGCTGTTCGATTGCATCTTCATCGCAGACGGATGACTCGCAAGGCATCGGCTCTTCCATCCGGAAGGCACTCATTCTGCGCAGCCGCTCAGAACGAGGATCGGTATGCTCATCCACATAGCGGTCGTCTATGTACGCTGCAATGTCGGCAAACAGCTTGCCGCTGATCTGATAGGCTTTGCGGTCGAAAATGACGATGTACACCGTCATTTCGTTTTCAAGAAGGAAACTGCTGATGGTGTCAATCGCCACTTTGAGAGCCTGATCCTTCGGATAGCCGAAAATGCCGG
>ERZ780052.438-NODE-438-length-15849-cov-3.408383_pt1 | contig 15849 bp, 10 predicted proteins | sample MGYA00511845_ERZ780052 | MGnify/ENA primary metagenome ERZ780052 (study PRJEB29588, sample SAMEA1970897) | human gut metagenome | biome: human gut; feature: human-associated habitat; material: faeces | place: Denmark | collected 2008/2010 ...
CCGCCGCCGACAGATCTCCCGCCGGTGCCTTGTCATCATGGCGTTCGCTGCAAAAGATACCATAAATCCATCCATCCTGGTGAGCGGTAAGACGCATATCATACACATTGGTTTCCGCCGGATCCACATCGGGCAATACCAGCGGACGTTTCCAAAAGTGGAAATTGTCCACCCCGTTAGGGCTTTCGGCTATGGCAAAGAACGACTTCCGGTCTGCTCCCTCCACACGCACCACCATCAGATACTTTCCGTTCCATTTCAGGGCACCACTGTTCATGGTAGCATTAAAGCCGATACGCTCCATACAACAAGGGTTGGTGGCAGGGTTGAAGTCATAACGCCATTCCAGGGGAATATGCTGGCGTGTCAGTACCGGATAAACATAACGGCGGATGACACCGTTCGTTTCTTCCTGCATTTCATTAGGACGTTGCAACAACGCTTCATGGCGTTGGCGCAATGCTTCTATTTGTTTTTTGAAATATCCGTTCATATCTTATTTTCTTTTCATTGTTATCAATCCATCTTTTACAGTAAAAGAATGCTATCCAAGCATCTAGAATTATACTATTTTATCAAAAATCAATCATATTCTATACAGTGTTGTTATTGGTTCTCAGGATAAAGAGACATACGGTAAACCCGCTGGTAAATCGCATCTTCCAATTCCAATTCAAACACAACATCCTGTGTTTCAGGATCTACTTCTGTCACGCGTGCACCACGATTGCCATTGCTAAGCACATTGCTCATTCCCGGACAAATTAATCTGTTACCCGTTTGTTCCAAATATTGCACCCCGGAACGGGCCGGAGTAAAATACGCGGCACCACGCTCTTTTCCATACTGCCAAACTTGGCGAACCGTACGGTTTACTTCATCCACTTCATATTCTATGCCGCAAGTATAAATATTTTTCCTGTCTGTAAAATCCAGGTTGAAGTTACGCCCATAACCATTATTGAAATAAAGAATGTGTCCATTAGGTAATGGGACAGCTGTATGACATCCCCAAGGCCATTCAAAATCATCACAATTCTTCGTTCCGGCTATCACCTCAGGATCAGTAATAGGAGTCCCGTCGGCATGAAGAGGATTCAATAATAATTTCAAGTATTTATCTCTCCAATACCCATGAGGCGATATAATCCACTCAATACCTCCAGCTTTATTAAACTTAAAGATTCCTTGATAACGGGCTGTAGCCAGATAATCATCTCCCCACTCTACTATACCATTATTATGCGCCCAATTACTGGCACTTTGTGCAAAAGGGTCTGAGGTTAGATCATAATCGGTCATTCCATAGCGAGCCGAATCCAACATGTGCACCAAATCCCATTCTTGCAAAATCTCCCCTTTTTCGGGATCCATCATAATAATAAAATCATTTATCCGTACATCTTTCCCATTGGCGATTTTAGCGGAAGTCTTGCTCACAGTCGCTAATATATTGCCTTGCTTATCTTGAGATATGGCATGATGCATAGTGTATCCCCTTTCCAGCATATCCCAATTATGAATTGTATTTCCCATCATATCCACCTCCACCATCCGATGATGGTTTCCGTCACCGGTCATATAATGTCCGTTCTGCATCCGGATCAATCCGCACCCGATTCCGATATATCGATGTTCATCCGACTTCTCCCAATCAAGCATCCAACGGATTTCTCCGTCAGCATCTATCATATAAGGAATAGAAGTGTCTGTTTCATCCTGTCCGGGGGAGTTTACCAAATTCATGCCTGGCTCCATTCGGTCATATTGAGCCTTTACCACTCTGATTTCCTTAGGCAGCCTTCTGCTTTCCAATGTTTTCGTCTGAAGCTTTAGATTGGACCGAGCACGTTCATTTCCTTGCAAATCCGTATAAATTAAAGTGATCTGGTTATTATAATTGGGATAAAGTCCCAATACCGGAATATTCTGTTTTAATCCCACATCTTTAAATGTATATTCCACGTCAGGCGTATGCTTTCCCGGTTTGCTGTGTACAATCAGTTTAATGCGTCCCAATACAGGTAATTTTACAACTACACTGGCCGATAATGGATTGCAACCGGAAGGATTGACTGTAGAACTCAATATCAAGTTGTCAATCGAAGTACCTAAGGTAGGTATAACATAAGTGCTTCCATTGGCAAATGTCAAAGTCGTTTTCCAGTTTTCCGCATCCACATCTACACTTTGGATTAACTCTTGCGGAAAAATTATCTTATTGGACTCGAATAACAAAACACATTGTTCACGTTCTTGAGAAACAGATTTCAATAAATCATTTTCCTTCAACTGGTTTTGTATATCCTGCATAGCTTGGGTACAATCCTGTTCTTCATCACGACATGACAAAAATACAAATATCATAACCAACAAAGAGCATAAATAATATCCTTTCCTTTTCATTTGGCTTCATTGTTTTTATGGGAGTGTGTCAAAACTAAACCGGGCCTATCCCATCGTCAGTTGTAGGGGAAGGGTTTACCTGCCCGAAGACACAAAGCAAACTGTTTTCGGGCGAGCGGACCTCGCCCCTGCGAACTAAACGATGGCATTATCCACGTTTTGACACACCTCTCATACTTTTTAATTATCAGTTCAATGCAATCATCTCCATTCCGGCTTTTGCTCCAAATTCAAATTAGCGTCCACCTCTGCCTGAGGTATCGGGAAGTACAAGAATTTAGCTTCAAAATAGTCAAATCCTTGTGTATCCGAAATGCGGTCTGTCGGTTTATATCCTACCAATTCCTTTTCACCACTTTCATTTTCTTCGTAAATCAATTCATAATGTTGAGAATCGGTCTTGCGTTCGTGCATGATAGCTTTCAACTTAACAGGATCATTTCCGTACCAACGAACCATATCATCCCAACGTATATTCTCTCCGGCAAATTCCAGCAATTTCTGTTTCTGGAGTTCTGTCATTATAGCATCTTTTCCACTCAAGTTTTTCTCCGGCAGCCCGGCACGTACACGAATCCGGTTAATATCTTTCATTGCTCCGCTTTCATCATTGGTTTCCAGACAAGCCTCAGCGTGGAGCAACAAAACTTCTGCAAAGCGCATAATACGTAAATTGTTGATACGTCCAGCATCGTTAGAATACATCGTACATCCTGTGGGAACCCACCAAGCTGCAAACTTCTTCATCATGAAACGCCCTTGAACACCCTCGATAACCGGATAAGCAGGAGCATATCCTTGCTTGGCAATACCATATTTGCCATCGCCTTCGGGCAGTACCGTCCATTTAAACATATCATCAAATTCCACTTTACCACCATAGAATTTTTCATCCGGCTTCACATCACCGAAATCAGAATATTTAAAGAAGCACGTAGTGTACAAACGCTTATCCCATTTGGAATCAGATCCTTCCGGACGCTGCTCGGAAATGAATTCTTTTATCAAATAGGGAGAAGGCTGCATCTTATACCAACCACCGCCAATATTCTCACCTTTCAGTGTCGGGCCAAAATAATGAGCAAGGTTGTTTCCCATAAACGAGTCGTCACTAGTGCCATTGCCCCAAGAGTCACCCGAATTACCTTTGGCATCATAATTGATTTCCCAAATAGATTCAGCATTAAATTCCGTATCGTCACGGAAGTTGTCCTCATACTTTTGAGTCAAATCGTAACCATAACCATTCATTATAATTTCAAACTCATCCTTAGCGGCCTGATAATCCCCTTTCCAGATATAAGCTTTACCCAACATGGCAATAGCCGCACCTTGAGTTACACGACCGTTCTCATCGCTTGAACGAAGTTTAGGCAAACGAGACTTGGCTTCCTTAAAGTCTGAAATAGCCTGTTCCAGCACTTCATCACCGCTAGACAGTCCATGAGTTTCCGGATCTGCATCCTGCGGGAGAGTACGGATAACCGCATCACGATAATCAGTACGCAAACGGAAATACCAGAATCCACGTAAGAAATAAGCCTCACCTATCATTTGCTCACGTTTGGTTTCGTCCATATCAACCGTAGCCGCACGATATATGAATTCGTTCGCCATCTGAATGCCTTCATAGATGTTTCCCCAGCTCAAATCCTTTGTATTCGTTGTGTTGACAAACGACAAATATTCCCAAATATAAGGTTCTTCTCCGCGAGTGGGGTAAAGGTCGTCACCGCGCATCTGAAGATGCATGATGCCTTCCAACCCACCATAATATCCACTGGTCATACGGCGGAAAGGATTATAAACTGCGGACAAGCCTTTCATCACATTATCCTCGGATGTCCAGAAAGTGGTCGGAGTCTGACGGTTAGGATCAATCTCATTCAGAAAGTCATCACTACAAGAAGACAACAACATTGGAGCTACAGCCAATGCAGCTATGTATTTTATAAAATTCTTTTTCATATTCTGCAAATATTACTTATTCCTAATTAGAAATTTACTTGTAAACCAAAGGTGATAGTACGTGCCATCGGATAACGACCGTCATCACAACCACGGGTCATTACACCCGAACCACCTGATGTACCGGCACCATCGGCATCTACCATACCCAAGTCAGGAGTATATCCTTTATAATCGGTTATAGTGAAAAGGTTTTCCATAGCCGTATAAACACGCACATTCTGCAAACCGGCTTTAGATACCCATACTTTGGGCAACGTATAACCTAATTCCAAAGTCTTCAAGCGCAAGAATGAACCATTTTCCAACCAACGGTCCGTATAGCCCCAGTTTGTACCATTAGGATCGCTAGTACCAAACAAACAGCGAGGAATGTCAGAATGATTGTTTTCAGTCCAGCTGTTCATGCGTTCTGCATATTGGTTTCCCGTTGATTCATTATAAACCGTACTATAATACTGGGCATTGTAAATCTTGTTGCCAAAGTTTCCGTCAAAGAACATATTCAAATCCAAACCTTTCCATTCAGCACCCAGACTTACACCCAAGTTAACTTTCGGGAAAGCAGAGCCTACATCCTGACGGTCATTATTGTCAATCTTACCATCTCCGTTATAATCCACGAAACGCAAGTCACCCGGTTGTGCATTAGGCTGGATCTTATTACCGTTCTTATCCACATACGCATCAATTTCTTGTTGGCTTTGGAATACACCATCCGTCTTTATCAAATTGAAATAACCTATGGAATGACCGGTCTTGGCATAAGTAATCGTTCCTTTGGCATGAGGATTGAATCCCTGCCATTCATCACGACTTCCGTTTACTTCCGTCAGTTCATTCTTGATAAAGGTGGCATTGACACCTACATGATAATACAAATCGCCTACATTATTACGGTGATTCAATGAAATTTCAAATCCTTTGTTTTCTACTGTACCTGCATTTACTGTAGGATTCCCACTCAAGCCAAAACTCAAAGACTGCGGCATAGACAACAACATATCTTCTGTTTTCTGAATAAAATAATCAGCACTGACACTGAACTTATTGTTCAAGAAAGCAAAATCCAAACCCAAGTTCAAGGTCTTCGTCTTTTCCCAAGTCACATTCATGGGTGAAGTCCATTCCTTACCGGTAATGGCACCTTCCCAAAGTTCTGTGCCCATCATGTTATTCATACCTTTATAAACAACAGACTGGGTAGCATAATTGCCAATGCCGCTCAAATTACCCAGTACACCATAACTGGCACGAATTTTCAATTCATTCATGGTTTCCTTGATATTTTCAAAGAAATCTTCATTCATCACATTCCAACCCAAAGATACAGACGGGAATGTGCCCCAGCGGTTTCCATCTGCAAATTTGGAAGAACCGTCCCGACGAACAGAAGCAGACAGCATATAACGATCGGCATACGAATACATCACACGCCCAAACATAGAAATCATTGTATTGGCCCACGCGCTACCCGATGTATTTTGTGAAGAAACCGAACCGGCGTCAATCACAGAGAAACCTTCCGGGAAACCCTTACGTCCTGCACCAAAACCACGCGCATTGTTACGCTGGGCAGAATAACCCACCAAAGCAGAAACCGTATGATTGCCAAACGTATTATCATAATTGATTGTATTTTCAATCAACCAATCGTTCTCCCAGTCTGTACTTTCCGACAATTCCGCTTCATTCTTTTGTGAAGTAGAACTGAAATAATAAGGAGAACTATAGGCATAATTACGTCTTGTATATTGGTTTATACCTACATTGAATTTATATTTCAATCCTTTCAAGAACAAATCCACTTCGGCATAGCCATTCAATAAAATATCTATCCCATGTCTTTGGTAATCATAGGCTTCTGTCCAACCTACAGGATTATCTCCTCTGGTCCATTCCGGAGCGACACCCCAAGTGCCATCTTCACCATATACATTCCACATAGGCACAGCTGTCAGAGCGGAGGTATATGAAACATCTTCATACTTCTTTTTATAGAATTTCATCATCAACGTAGTCCCCATACGCAAATGATTATTGAAAAAAGAAAAAGTATTCTTAGCACGAATGTTCCATGCCTCATAACCGGTAGTATTCACAATACCATCCTGGTTAAGATAGCTTCCCGACAGATTATAGGTCGAAGTCTTGTTTCCTCCAGATACATTCAAGCTAACCTTGCTCACCATAGCCGAGTTATAAAGTTCTTTCTGCCAGTCTGTTCCAGCACCTCCATTCCAATTCAGCAACCCTTCTGCCGAACTATAACCGGTAGCCTTTGCCAAATCGCGAAGCTGATTACCATCCATTACATCAATGTATTTGGCAACCATCTGAACGCCTGTATAGGCATCCACTGTTACACGGGCAGGAGTTTCCAAACGACCGCCTTTAGTAGTGACCAATACAACACCATTAGCAGCACGAGAACCATAAATAGCAGCAGCCGAAGCATCTTTCAACACTTCAATAGACTGAATGTCAGCGGGATCAACCATATTGATATCACCATACACACCGTCAATCACATAAAGCGGACTGGTGGCACTCAATGAACTGATACCACGGACATTAATATTCAAGCCTTCCCCCGGCTGACCGTTGGCAGCCGACACAGTAACACCGGCAACTCTTCCTTGCAAAGCAGCTGAAGCACTACGTGCAACATTTGCCTGTAACTCTTTACCGGAAACAGAAGCGACCGCACCTGTCAAATGGCTTTTCTTCACTGTACCGTAACCGATAACCACCACCTCGTCCAACAATTCACCTTCCGACAATTTCACATTAATCACACTGCGACCATCAACCTTAACAGTTTGCTCCCGATAACCTACATAAGAGAAATTCAAAGACTGACCGGAAGCGGCCTTAATGGTATATTTGCCATCAAAATCGGTAATCACGCCATCCGTAGTTCCTACTACAACAACAGCCGCACCAATCAACGGATTATTCTCCGCATCCGTCACTGTTCCGGTAACAGTAATTTGCTGAGCATAGGCACATATACTAAGTATGCACAGCAACCATGTAAATGCAATTTGTTTCATAAATAATGTATTAGAGTTTAATTAAAAAATATTGCTGTAAAATTAACTAAAAATAGATTTCCAACACGTTATTGCTTTCGCAAACAACGGTAATGCCCCATGGATGGAAGAATAGCAGCTGAAATTAAGAATGTCTTTGTTTTCATAGTTATTTGAATTAAAAATTAACATTGCAAAGATGGCAATTCAAGCAAGCAGGAACAAATACAATTCAAGCATTAAACAATGAAATCTTATCAATATCAAAAAAAAATTCTTCAAGACAATGGAAAACACATCTGAATTGAACGTGAAATATAAAATTTTTCCTACACAGTATTCTTCTAATTATCAACTAATTACTGTGAAAAAACATCCATAAAGGCTCTCAACCGGTAGGTAAGCGGCGGTATCGTTCATCAATGTACAACACAACAACCGCCACACACAAAATGACAAAACTTCAATAGATGTATTTTATCAACAGGATGCAACCGTGAAAACAGTCTTATGACTTTATTGCTTCACCTTGGTGAAGCAACCGTTTCACACAGGTGGTAACGGCACTTCACTTGAGTGAAAAGGCACGTTCAGCCGAGTGGTGCAACAAATGATGCAGTCTTCTTGCATGGAAACTCCCATCCCCTTGCACGGATACTGCCGTACATATATCAAGATTACGTACCCGACATGGAAACCGATATCCGACGAACCGGCTTCTGCAAGGAAAAAACGAAAAAGCACTTCGTGGGGATACAGGAAATTCCGTCACCGCATATTACTGTTTATCAGCGCAATACAATGACGGAACAAGAAACTATTGCAGCGTAGAAATAAAAACAGAACCAATGTTACAAAGACGAACTACTCAACACAGTTCCGGTATAGGAAACCACGCTACGGGCCGGCAAGGTCAGGGTATAGACACCATCGGCAGGTTGAACAGCTTCCACCGTCTCCCCTTTACGGGGGGCACCCGCGACATAGCCTTTCAAAGCACCGGAAACCTGAGCGCTTTCAAGAGCCAACGAAATAACTACTTCATGATCCGCAGGGTTGATGGCTACAACCGTGTAACCGTTGTCACCATATTTATAGCCAGACACCATATAGCCTTGTTCGAAATCATATTGCGCCGAGATGCGCTTGCTGCCTACAGGGATGTAACGGGAGAAGTTGCCGAACACCTCGCAACGCTTGGTCACTTCATAGTCCACGCGGTTCTTTTCAATGTTAATCAGCCCCTCGGTGGTTCCGCCATCCGGTATAGCACCTGCCCACCACACAATAGCGCCGGTATTGGCCTCACACAAGAAACGATGGAACTTCTTCGCCCATTTCAAGCCGCTGGTCATGGTAGCATCATAACTTTCCGTAGGATCGCTGATTTCGGTCAGCCACACGGGAATTCCCTTCGATTCGGCTTTGCTGAACGGTTCAATGGCAGGATCTTTCCCGGTCACAGGATCCACATAGCCGTGTCCGGCGGCAATGACGGGAAAGTTGGTGATTTTAGGATTCAGGTTCAGAATGTCGCGCACATAATTTTTACTGCCCATGATAAAGCCCAGAATGGCAGACCACTGGGCATTCTCGCCAAAGATAATCCGGGTTTCGGGATGGGTTTGTCGCAACTTGGGACCTAAGTTATTCACAATGAACGGTCCCAGCGTAGTGGTACCGGGAAGCCAGAGGCATGAGTTCCAGCTTGCCGCATACTCGGGCTCGTTGGCAGGAGAGATGGCATAGACAGGCAGACCTGCCGCTGTGTAGGCATCACAGAAATTGGAAAGATAGTCGGCAAAGGCCTGGTAGCTGCCGCGTTTCAAAAAACCTTGCGAGGTACTGCCGTTGCTTTTCATATAAGCCAGAGCAGACCAAACGGAAAAGATGAGTTTGTCCACACCGTATTCCTGCTTCGCTTTTTTCATGATCCACAACTGTCCGTTGCGCTGTGCGATGCCTTCGGCAACACGATTCTCATCACGGTTGAAATCAATATCGAAAAAAGGATCGTCCAAAGACAGATTGATATCCTCGTCCATATTAAACGTGGTTTCATCGTAATGGGGGAATACCTCGCCCCTGAGGATACTGAGGCGAAGCCCGTCCTGTCCGAACATCACATCCATGATCTCCTGACGCTTGCGGTGGGCATAAAGATAGTCGGACCAGCCGGCCTGCGCCACACCAAAACCATCGATGGTTTGTTCTTCGTTGTTCCACTGAAGAACTACGTCGGCCCCCAAGGTACTACGTGCATCGGCCGGGATTTGTTCTGCCGGAAGAGCATCGGTAACATCGGTACAGGCACAGAGGCAAGCGGCGGAAGCTGCCACGGCAAAAAGGTAAGATAGCTTTTTCATGACACTTGTCTTTTTTAAGGTTAGTATTCAAAGTTTTACCAGGTTGTAACCCAAAGGCAAAGATGGAAATTTACCGACAGACAAACCAATACTATCCGAACATATACTTATGATATTTTATCAAAATAGAGACCGTCAATATGAGAAGCCTTGTTCTGGCTATCCGAATAAAGAAGAAAAAACTTACAAGCCGTTCGTAGTACCGCAAAAAGACACGGAACATTATTTCCAGGCATTCAAATCCTACAACATCCCCGAACTTTCAGAAAATCCGCTTTCTTTTAGTGCTGTCAAAATCAGGCAAGTCCATGAGAAAGTTCCGGCCGAACCTTTTAAATGATAGTCTTGTTCTTACGATAATTATCACGGAACTCTTTAGGAGTCACTCCTTTTTTCTTTTTAAAGATACGGTTGAAATTGGATAGATTATTAAAGCCACAATCATATCCTATTTCAGCTATTGACAAGGAAGAATCAACCAAAGCACGTGAAGCGGCCCCCAAGCGGATATCAGTAAGGAAATCGATAAAACTTTTGGAAGTATGCTGTTTGATAAAACGACAGAATGAGGCCTCGCTCATATTTACCATTTTAGCTACATCTGCAAGACGGATCACTTCCGAAAAATGAAAATGAACATAATCCAGCACCTTGTTCAACTTCTCGTTAGTATGCTCTTTGGAAACAGAGTTAATGGCAAACTGCCCGGTTGATAGCTCACGCATCCCTTTGTCCAATGATAATTCATGAAGAATAACAAGCAGTTTTATCAAGGAATAGAAACTATCGTTCTCGCAAGACAGCGTTTTCAACAACGGACGGACTTTCGCGATAGTCTCCCTGCTGAACACGATTCCTTTACGGGCACGGTGGAAAAGTTCCCGAATGCTGATCATCTGGTTCCTGTTCAGAATCTGGTCGGAAAGCAGATCGGAATGAAACTGAATGGTTATTTCATGGATATTCTGCGGCTTGTTGTTATAATCCCTCCAAGCATGTTCCAATTGAGGATTGGTGACCAGCACCAGTTCCTCTTCTTCTATTTCTTCTATGGAGTCTCCCACAATGCGTTGTGCGCCTTTTGCATTCTCAATATAGTTCAGTTCATATTCGGGATGTATATGTATAGGAAAATTAAAATTCGATTTCTGACGCTCTATCAAAATAAAGCAATCCTTGGCAGACAAAGGTGACACTTCTTTGAACAATTCTGTGTTTATCATATTTCTCTTTCACATTAGATCTGATCTTGTATAGCAAAGATAACATGAAATATGAAATCGGAAACAAAAAAGTGAACATATTTTTATACTAAACCTGCAAAAGTACCTTCTATAAAAACGTAGATAACACAATACACAAAAACGAGAACCGTGTTATCCACGTCATTTCCATGAGGTTGTTTCTATTTCAGACAAGCCTTCATTGCTTTAATGATCGCTGAGTCAAACCCTTCGTGATCCAATTCATTAATACCCTTGATAGTCATACCACCGGGCGTACACACCTTATCTATTTCCACACTGGGATGAGTATCATTATTCAATATCAAGGAAGCGGCTCCTTTCACAGACTGGGCAACCATTTTCTGTGCATCTTTCGGATAAATCCCCAATTCAATACCTGCCTGCATAGCTGCCTGAATATATTTCAAGACATATGCGATACCACATGAAGTCAAAGCCGTAGTAGCAGCCATCTGACTTTCAGGAATAAGCACAGCCAATCCTAATTCATTAAAGATATCCAGCATCAGTTGTTCTTGTTCCTTACTGGCGTTACGACTGGATATCAAAGTCATACTTTCCAACTGAGAAATAGCAGTATTGGGAATCAAACGGAATATGGTCTGTTCCGGACCTACACTCTTTACCAGCTGTTCGAAAGTTACACCACCTGCAATAGAAACCAATACTTGCCGGGGAGTCAAATGAACCACACTCAACACTTGGTCTATTAACCACGGCTTTACAGCCAGAATAACGATATCGGCATCCTTTATCGCTTTCGGATTTTCCGTTGTCACATTAATCTCCGGATAATCCGCCTGTAGAGTTTCCAGACTTCCGCTGAACGGATCGGCTACTGTTACATCACTCGCTGGAATGATAGTGCCTTGGGCAAGGCCGCGAGCAATGGCCCCTCCCATATTTCCCGCACCAATAATTGCTACTTTCATATTATTAAAGATTAAGTCTATAGCTACAAAGATAAGGGAAAAAAGGAGAAGAACGTATTATGAAAAGCTAAAAATAAAATTACTTTGAAGAAGATGAAATCAAAAAGTCTCGCCGGAACCGAAATGTTTCCTGACGAGACCTTATTTTCTTTCGCTGATTATTATCCCTCTTGAATCTCCAGCTTATACCAACACTTTACGAAAGCGTCCAATAAATTCATCAGCCTCAGCCATAGTCAGACACAAAGGCGGGAGCAGACGGATTACATTCGTACCACTGACTCCGGTAAATACTTTCTGTTCGAACAGCAGACGCTGACGCAGTTCCTTAATCGGTTCGTCAAATTCCATACCGATCATCAAACCTTCGCCACGCACCTCTTTAATCTGTGGGAATTGTTTCAATTCTTTCAGCAGATGAGCACCTACCTTGGCAGCATTCTCTACCAGGTTCTCACCTTTCATAACATCCAGCACCGCGATAGCAGCAGCACAAGCCAGGTGGTTACCACCAAAAGTGGTTCCCAATTGTCCATATACGGGTTTGAATTTCGGACTGATCAGGACACCAGCCATCGGAAAGCCATTGCCAATCCCCTTTGCAACCGTAATCATATCGGGACGGATACCTGCATGTTGGTGAGCAAAAAATTTACCGCTACGCCCGTAGCCGGATTGTATTTCATCCAAAACAAGTACTGCATCCACTTCTTCGCAAGCCTTACTCAGTTCTTTCAAGAATTTCACTTCCGGAACCTGAATACCGCCTACTCCTTGAATACCTTCAATAATCACCGCACAGACATCTCCTTTTGCCAATTCCGCTTTAGCTGCTTCTATATCGTTCAAAGGCAGATAAGTCACATGCCCATTGTCATTGATTGGGGCTATAATTTTCGGATTGTGGGTTACCTCCACTGCCAGTGAAGTACGTCCATGAAATGCTTTGCAAAAAGAAAGCACACGTTTGCGACCATTGTAAAAAGAAGCCAGTTTCAACGCATTTTCATTAGCTTCGGCCCCACTGTTTATCAAAAACAATTGATAATCATCATAACCCGAAAGTTTCCCTAAACGGTCTGCCACTTCCTGTTGTAGCTTGTTAACCACCGAATTGGAATAAAATCCCAACTGTGCAACCTGCTTGCTTATCATTTCCACATAATACGGATGTGCGTGACCGATAGAAATAACCGCATGACCACCATACAAATCAAGGTATTCCGTACCTTGATCATCCCATACATGACAACCTTTTCCCTTGACAATGTTTATGTCAAAAAGAGGATATACATCAAATAATTTCATAAACTTTTCTTTATTAAAAAGCAGACGGTTTCAACCTCAGCCCTACGGTTTCTTCCAGATTGAACATGAGATTCATATTATGGACCGCTTGTCCGCTTGCCCCCTTCAACAAGTTGTCAATGCAAGAGATAACCAGCAGTTTATCGCCATGCTTCTCCAAATGAATCAAACACTTGTTGGTGTTCACCACCTGCTTCAAATCTATATTTTTGTCTACAATATGAACGAAAGAATCCGCGGCATAATAGTCTTGATACATCTTCACCAGTTCTTCCAGTTCCACCTTGCATTTGACTACCAGAGTAGCAAAGATACCACGCGGGAAATCACCCCGGTAAGGAATAAAATCTATTTCAGCATTAAAGCTGTTTTGCAACTGTTTCAATGATTGCTTGATTTCGGGAACATGCTGATGAGAAAACGGTTTATAGATGCTCATATTATTATTACGCCAGCTGAAATGGCTGGTAGCACCCGGTTTCACCCCTGCCCCTGTACTTCCGGTAATGGCATTTACCATTACATCCTCGTTCAGTAACAGATGTTTGGCTAACGGCAATAAACCCAATTGAATACAAGTGGCAAAACATCCCGGATTGGCCACGTGCTTGCTATGGCAGATAGCACGACGGTTCAGTTCCGGCAAACCATAGATGAAGTCATGGTCATCACTCTTGATACGGTAGTCCATACTGAGGTCTATGATTTTCAAATCCTCGGGTACATTGTGACTATCCATAAACTTCTTTGTATCTCCATGAGCCGTACAGAAGAACAATACATCAATCTCATCCAGAGGAAGTTCGTCGGTAAAAACCAAATCCGTTTCACCATAGAGTCCCTCATGTACGTCGGTAATCTTATTGCCGGCGTTACTGCTGCTGTTTATAAACTTTATGTCTACATCAGGGTGATTAATCAGCAGACGAATCAATTCGCCCGCCGTATAACCTGCCCCACCGATAATTCCTGCTTTAATCATACTTATTAAATTTCTTCGTCCTTGTGGTTATTATAATAAACACGCAAAGGTGTAGAAGTCACTTTGATAAAGCCTTTGGCATCTTCTGCTGTCCATCCCTTCTGCATTTCACCATATTCACCGAATTTGGTCTTCACCAGGTCGTCTTTCGATTCAACACCCACAGTAGAGAATGAAAGCGGACGGAGTTCCAAGATAGCTGTACCGTTTACATTACGCTGAGATTCCTGCAACATTGCCTCAATATCGCGCATTACCGGTTCCAGATACTGACTTTCATGCAAGAACATTCCATACCAGTTGGCAACCTGGTCTTTCCAGTATTGCTGCCACTTGCTCAACGTATATTTTTCAAGGAAACGATGGGCTCCGATAATCAGCATAGGAGCAGCAGCCTCGAATCCTACACGCCCTTTGATACCGATAATGGTATCCCCAACGTGCATGTCACGGCCGATACCGTAGGGCGCACCGATCTCTTCCACTTTCTGAATAGCCTTGATAGGATCATCAAACTTCTCGTCATTAACAGCCTTCAGCTCACCTTTTTCAAATGTAAGACGAAGCTGTTCGCTTCCTTCCTTGGTCACCTGTTTCAAATAAGCACTTTCGGGCAAACCCTGCGCCGAGTCCAATATTTCCCCACCGCAGATAGAAGTTCCCCAAAGACCTACATTATAAGAATATTTCAATTTTGTAAAGTCAGCGGCAAAACCATGTTCATTCAAATAATCAATTTCCTGCTGACGGCTTAATGCCATGTCACGGGTCAATGTGATGATCTCAACCCCCGGAGCCAATACCAGAAAAGTCATATCGAAACGAATCTGGTCATTACCCGCACCAGTCGAGCCGTGTGCGATAGCGTCCGCACCTATTTCATTAGCATAACGCGCTATGGCCAACCCTTGGAAGATACGTTCAGAACTTACAGAAATAGGATAAGTACCATTACGGAGCACATTACCGAATACCATATATTTCAAGCTCTTCTCATAGTATTCCCGGGTCACATCCAATGTCACATACTTCACAGCACCCAGTTTGTAAGCGTTCTCTTCGTTCTGCTTCAGCTGCTCCTCACTGAAACCACCCGTGTTTGCACAAGCTGCATACACTTCATACCCTTTTTCCTTAGCCAGATACATTACAGTGAAAGAGGTATCAAGCCCCCCGCTGAATGCTACTACTACTTTTTTCTTCTTTTCTTCCATAATGATATTATTTTAATTGAGAATTAAAAATTGAAAACTGAGAAATAAGTACATGAACGCGCAGCCATCTTTTAATTTTTAATTCTTAATTTTTAATTTATTAAATAGTGTCTTCTTCGTGCAAAGCCGGATCGTAAAGCATGGCTGTACAAATACAGAACTTACGGTTCTTTGCCACTAATATATCGTGATTGATACAGCCTTCACAACCTTTCCAAAAGGCCTCATCATCAGTCAGTTCATTGAAAGTTACAGGAACATATCCCAGTTCTGTATTCATTTTCATTACCGCCGCACCACTGGTCAGACTGAATATCTTCGCTTTAGGCCATCGCAGACGTGCCAATCGGAACGAAGCCGCCTTTATACGCTTGGCCAAGCCCATCCCACG
>ERZ780052.444-NODE-444-length-15738-cov-8.333355_pt1 | contig 15738 bp, 10 predicted proteins | sample MGYA00511845_ERZ780052 | MGnify/ENA primary metagenome ERZ780052 (study PRJEB29588, sample SAMEA1970897) | human gut metagenome | biome: human gut; feature: human-associated habitat; material: faeces | place: Denmark | collected 2008/2010 ...
AGGAGTGTTTTCCTTTTGTCCGTTTCAGACTGAACACGGCTTATCAGCCCTTGATGTTCCATTCTTTCCAGCATCGTCGTAAGAGATGTTATCGCTAATCCGCATTTGACCGAGAGTGACCTGATCGAGATTCCATCCTCCTGCCACAGCACATAAAGAATGCGCCCCTGGGCTCCATTGAACGCATCAATATTCTTTTCGCTGAGAATCTTCTCAAAGATTCGGTCTCCAAGCTGTTTTATTTTGGTAACAAGAAATCCGCCGTTCATTTTCATGCAAATGCTCCTATATAGTAGTTTGCTTCAAATAATACCATATAGGAGCTTTGTTGTCAAGAGGCTGTATGTCTAAAACATCCGGCGAGTTTTTCATAGCCTGCGCTTTTTGTGTTCTTTCCGCCCGAAAGCATTGACGCACCGCGCCGAATCCTGTATCATGAAGCTGTTCATTCGGCTGTTTTCGCCCGTTTGGGCATTGTGCATATTATGAAAGGAGTCCTTTCCTCATGGCGATGAATCTGACCCAGAAAATCCTGTCCGCGCACCTGCTCAGCGGTGAACTGATTCCCGGCTCGGAAATCTCCATCCGCATTGACCAGACGCTGACGCAGGATTCCACCGGCACGATGGCGTACCTGCAATTCGAGGCGATGGGCGTCAAGCGCGTCAAGACAAAGAAGTCTGTGGCGTACATTGACCATAACACGCTGCAAACTGGCTTTGAAAATGCGGATGACCACTATTACATCCAAACGGTGACGAAAAAGCATGGCATTTACTGCTCCAAGCCCGGCAACGGCATCTGCCATCAGGTGCATCTGGAACGCTTCGGCGTGCCGGGCTACACGCTGCTCGGCTCGGACAGCCATACGCCCACGGGCGGCGGCATCGGGATGCTTGCCATCGGCGCGGGCGGACTGGACGTTGCGGTCGCGATGGGCGGCGGCGCGTATTACCTGGCGTGCCCGCGGGTTGTCGGCGTGCGCCTGCATGGCAAGCTGTCCTACGGCGTTGCGGCGAAGGATATTATTCTGGAAGTCCTGCGCCGGCTGACCGTCAAGGGCGGCGTCGGCAAGGTGATGGAGTACATCGGCGACGGCGTGAAAACGTTGAGTGTCCCGGAGCGCGCGACGATTACGAACATGGGCGCGGAACTCGGCGCGACGACCTCCATCTTCCCGTCGGATGAAGTGACCCATGCGTTCCTCAAAGCGCAGCAGCGCGAGCAGGACTTCGTGCCGCTGTCCGCAGACCCAGATGCGGCGTATGACGAAATCCTCGACATTGATTTGACCGCGCTTGAGCCGCTCGTCGCGAAGCCCCATATGCCTGACATCGTGGAAACCGTCAAGCAGTGCGGCCCGATTAAGGTCGATCAGGTGTTTATCGGTTCCTGCACCAACTCCTCCTATACGGATATGATGCGCGTTGCCCGCATTTTGAAGGGCAAGACTGTGCATCCGGACGTAAGCCTGGTCATCGGCCCCGGATCGAAGCAGGTGCTGACGATGCTGGCACGCAACGGCGCTTTGGCGGACATGATTGCGGCGGGCGCGCGCATTCTGGAATCCGCCTGCGGGCCGTGCATCGGCATGGGGCAGTCGCCGCGCACGAACGCCGTCTCCGTTCGCACGAACAACCGCAATTTCTACGGCCGCAGCGGCACAAAGTCCGCCGGTATTTACCTGGTCTCCTGCGAGACGGCGGCTGTCACGGCGCTGACTGGCGTGCTGACGGATCCGCGCTGCCTTGACATTGACCTCGACATCCCGATGCCGGAAACGTACACCGTCAACGACAATCTGGTCATCCCTCCGGTCGCGCCGGGCGAAGAGGACACGGTGGAGGTTGTCCGCGGCCCGAACATTCAGCCCTTCCCGCTGGGAAAGCCGCTGGCGGATGCGATTTCCGGCAAGGTGCTGCTGAAGATGGAGGACAACATCACCACCGACCACATTGCGCCGTCGGACGCGAAGCTCCTGCCGTTCCGCTCGAATGTGCCGTACTTGTCGGACTTCTGCCTGACCCCCGTGGACGCGACGTTCCCGGCGCGCGCGAAGAAGGAAGGCGGCGGCATCCTCGTTGCGGGCATGAACTACGGGCAAGGGTCGAGCCGCGAACACGCCGCGCTTGTCCCGCTGTATCTGGGTATCCGCGCTGTCGTGGCCAAGTCCTTCGCCCGCATCCATCAGGCGAACCTTATCAACAACGGCATTCTTCCGCTGACGTTCCAGAATGAGGCGGATTACGACCGCATCGCGCAGGGCGACACGCTGAGCCTGCCGAACGTCCGCGAGACGGTGGAAAGCGGCAGCGACACGTTCGTGCTGCATAACGACACGAAGGATGAGGACTATGTTGTCCTGATGCCCCTGACCGCGCGCCAGCAGGGCTGCATCCTCTATGGCGGGCTGCTGAATTATACAAGAGAGAGCGCAAAGGCGGAATAAGATAGTTTGTCCCCCGGAAGTATGGGCTTCCGGGGGATTTTGGCGTTATTATTTCCAGGGGAATAGAAAATCTGCTGCTTTTGCTACAATCAAGGAGGAAGGAGGCTGCCTTGATGAAAAATATCAAGTACACCGTCACGCATCCTATCTTTGTGTTCATGAAGAAGCATTTTTGCCCGCACTGCAAGGCAGCACTCACAGTGGAAACGGCGCATCATTTGGTGAACTCCCGTTCCGAAGAAGCGAAGAACTACGATTTTTCCACGGAAGACGGCAAGATGATTGGCACAGTTGACTTCCGCAATCCGTATTTTTCCTGCCCGAACTGCCATGCGGAGTTTTCGGTGGAAGAATTGTGGAAAAAGGAGAAGGGAAAAAGGGCAAGCAGATAACGCAGGTGAATTGAAAGAATCGTATGAAGCACAAAACAGCCGGGGACTGCCTTGCCAGCAATCCCCGGCTTTCGTAATTCCTATGAATTTTTACTTGACTTCCAGCAGGTTCTTGCATTCCGCGAACGCGCGGCGGCCAATGATTTCAATCGTCGCGGGCAGGGTTACGCTCTTGAGCTTCGTGTTGCCCTCAAACGCCTGCGCGCCGATTTCCACCACCGGCAGACCCGCCACCGTGTTCGGAACGGTCAGCGTCGATGCCGTGCCGTTGTACTTGACGACCACAATGCCCGTCGAGTCGTCACGAACCGCGAACACGAAGTCGCCTGTCACGGTGAATGCCTTGTTGACAGATTCGAGCTCCGTATTGCCGGACAGCGCCTTAATCGTGATGGTGTAGTCGCCCGGCTGCAGCAGCTTCAGACCCGGCACCGTGTAGTTCAGCGCCGCCGTTTCGCCCAGCAGCGCAGCCGTGCCATCCGGCGTGGTCAGCAGCAGCTGATACTTCGTTGCGCCGCCAGCAGCCGTCCACGTCACCGTCAGGTCCTCACCCTGCTTCGCGGCAGGAACGGTCACAGTCAGCGGATCGTCGGTCACATACAGCGTCAGGGACTGCGCCGGGGAAAGTTCGCCAGCGGTCGTTCCGTAGTAGGGCTTGAACTGAATCGTGCGGACACCGTTGCCGTTGCCCAGCGAAGCGAAGGCGCGCTCGATAACCGTCACATCGCCAGTCGTCGGATAGCTGGTATTTGCCTTGCCGTCCACATACAGGACGACTTTCGTCGCGTTCTTGGTGTTGACCGTGAACGTCACCGGCACATTCAGCTTCACGCGGCTGGGATTCATGGTGAAGTTGACGACTTCCGGCTTGTTGACCACGGTCGTCGTCAGTGTAATCGTGTACGCCTTAAACTTTTCGCCCGCGGTCGTGCCGTTGTAAGGCTGGAACTGAATCGTACGGACGCCGCCATTATTCCCCAGCGACGAGAACGACATCGTGAACTCGTACTTCGACATGCTGGTCGTTACGTCCTCAAAGCGGCGGTTCACCTGCCCGTCGACATACATCAGCAGCTTCGTCGCGTTGTCCAGATAAACAGTGAATTTAATCTGCTCGCCCAGCACCGCGGTCGTCTTGTCAATCTTGACATTCGCAATCACGGGGGCAGCAGACGAACCGCTCGCCAGGGAAATGGTGGTTGCGGTGGTCTTGTCGCCGCCGACTGCGCCGTTGTAGGCTTGGAACGCAATGGTACGCTTGCCCCCGTTGTTCCCCAGCGAAGAGAACGCCATGGTGAAGGTGTATTCCGTCATATCAGGGGTGATGTTCTCGAAGCGGCGGTTGACGCTGCCGTCGATGTACATCAGCACCTTCGTGGCGTTCTTGATGCGCAGGGTGAAGGTGATGTTTTCGCCCAGCGTCGCGTTCGGATTGCTGATTTTCAGCAGCTCAACCTGCGGCTTGTTCGCCACGCTGATGGTAATCGTCTTGGTGTCGGACATAGCGCCGGGTGTGTTGCCGTTGTAGGGCTGGAACGCCACCGTGCGCACGCCGCCGTTTGAACCGAGCGTCGAGAAGGACATCTGGAACGTCGTTGCGCCGTCCTTCACATCGTAGATGTAGCGGTTCAGCTTGCCATCAATGTAGACACGCATCTTCGTCGTGTTCTTGGTGTTGATGGTGAAGGTGATGGTTTCGTTCAAATCAACCGTGTATTTGTCCGGAGTCCAGCTTGTCACGGTCGGCTTGTTCGGGCTTTCGTTCGCGACGGTCACCACCCGATCGGAGGTCTTTTCACCCGCCGTCGTGCCGTTATAGGCTTGGAACGCAATGGCGCGCTTGCCCCCATTGCTTCCCAGCGAAGAGAACGACATGGTGAAGGTGTATTCCGTCATGTCGGGGGTGATGTCCTCGAAGCGGCGGTTGACACTGCCGTCGATGTACATCAGCACCTTCGTGGCGTTCTTGACGCTCAGGGTGAAGGTGATGTTCTCGCCCAGCCCCACGGTCGTCTTGTCGATATTCTTTACCGTCAACTGCGGCTTGACAGACGGCTTCGTCAGCGTAATCGTCTGTACATCAGACTTTTCGCCGGGCGTATTGCCGTTGTAGGCTTGGAACGCGATGGTGCGCTTGCCCCCGTTGCTCCCCATCGAGGAGAAGGACATGGTAAGCGTCGACGTGTCAGTGGGCACGTCGTAGATGTAGCGGTTGACGCTGCCGTCAATGTACATCAAAATTTTGGTGGCGTTCTTCGTGTGGATGGTGAAGGTGATATTCTCGCCCAACTCCGCCGTCGCCTTGTCCATTTCGAACGTCGGTTTGCCCGGAATAATCACATCCGCGCGGTCGATGTTTTCGAGGTCATCCGGCACGTCCGTAGGCGCGGGGGTCGACGCGGGCTCTTCGGTCGGCACGACAACAGGCTCTTCAGTCGGCACGACAGCGGGCTCTTCAGTCGGCACGACAGCGGGCTCTTCGGTCGGCTCAACAACGGGTTCCTCGGTCGGCATGACAGCAGGTTCCTCAGTCGGCACGACAACGGGCTCTTCCGTCGGCACAGGCGTGGGTGCAGGGGTCGGCACGGGTTCTTCCGTCGCAGCCGCAAGTACCAGCAGGGCACAGGGCATTTCCACGCCGCTCGCGAAAACACCGGTGTGACGTTGATTCTCAATGCCCTCTTCCGGCACAGGATGCACTGCATCCGCCGCCAGATAGCCATATGCAACGCCAGCCGTCTGGTCATACACGCAGACGGAAATCCGTTCATTCAGCTGACCCTTCTGCGGACGATGCGTCACATACACTACGCCAGTTACCTGACCAACCAGCTCATCGCCCGTCGGATTCAGGTACAGCTGTGCGCTGCTGAACGTCGCGGCAAAGCCGGAGTCAAAGAACTCGTTATCCAGCACGGAGCGGCTGTAATCTACGGCTGCTTCGTCCACGATTTCGGGCGCTTCCGTTACCTCGGGAACATCCGTCGTTTCGGGGATTTCCGTCGTTTCGGGGATTTCCGTTGTTTCAGGAACATCCGTCGCTTCGGGGATTTCCGTTGCTTCGGGAACATCCGTCGCTTCGGGAACATCCGTCGCTCCGGGAACATCCGTCGCTTCGGGCGCTTCCGTTGCTTCGGGAACATCCGTCACTTCGGGGATTTCCGTTACCTTAGGAACATCCGTTGCTTCCGGTGCTTCCGTCGGCACGACCTCAACCGTTTCCGTCGGCGGAGTTTCCGGCTCTTCTGCAGCCGCCGTCAGCACTGTTCCCATACTGCCCGTCACCATGAATACAGCCAGCAGGAAAGACAATGCCTTTCGCATCCACTTTTTGTCCTTCATCGTCCTCACTCCTTGTTCTGTGCAATCTTCCGGCACGACGTATGGTTGTGCCAATGGCAAGCGATTGCTGCTTTCCATCTTTCTTTTCGCGGCGAGCCGCAGTGCTCCCGGTGGATATAGCAATCTCTTTCCCAATTCCAGCTATATTGTAACAAATTACAAGTCGGCTGTCAATACTTACCGCGCAGAAAGCCGCATTTTATACGAAAATCAAGGCACTTTCTCTGCATCTGTCTCGCGGAACTGATTTTTCCATTGCCGAATTGCCGTGGTCGGCAAATCAATTTGCGTCTCCCATGCGGAACAGATGCGCTCCTCCAGCACATCCAAATTCCCGCCGCGGGGCAGGACAGGCAGATTCGTGTCCTTCGCGATTTCGCTTGCGCGGTTGTCTACCGCCAGAATCAGGCTTCGGCAGCCCATGTTCATTGCGTGGATGCCGCCGTGCAGCCGCGTGCCAACGTAGTCAATCCCGCCTGATGCCAAAAGCGCTGTGTAATCTCGCAGATTCGGCTGAATCAGGTGCAAATTCTGCGTCACGCGCGCATCCATCTGGCGCAGGCAGGCGTAGTCCTCGACTGCTTGCAGCCACACATACACCTCGCGATAGTGCTTTTGCAGCATGGTCAGCATCTGCGCATCCTGCTCCGGGCTGCTGCGGTAGTCCGTCAGCGTTGTCACGACGCGCTCCGCCTTGTGCGTCGGAATCTGCGCGCATTTGTCGTCTGTCAACCCCCACATTGTCGGGCACGCCGTATTCAGCACGTTCGTGATGCCCAGCTTCAGCAGGCGCTGGCGCGTGTATTCGTCGCGCACCGCGTGCAGGTACTGCCCATCCAGCAGCGTTTTTAGAATCCGCTTCGTGTATCCTGTCGGCTCGTCCTGGTATTGATACCACCCCGCGCCCAGCAAAATGACATGCGTGCGCTGAAATTTCTCACGAATCAGGCGGAAATTCAGCAGCTCCCGCTTGTGCAAATCGCCGCAGCGCATCATCACCGCGTCCCGCAGGCGGATATTCCACATCCTTTGGCAGCGCATGTCTGAGGAAAGCAGGTTTGTCCCGCAGACAAATGCGAAATCCGCACTGCCGACGTGCTTCATCGACACCTTCGACAGCCTGTCCCGAACCGGCACGGCGACGGACAGCTGCACAGGAAAGCAGTCGTGCAGCACATGCTCACAGGCGTTGCGGATGATGAAATCTCCCTGATTCGCTGTTGAGATGGTAGGGTCAAAACGCACAATTTTGCGGCAGTGCTGCATTTCCTGATCGATCATGCCTTTTTCCTCCATTTGCGCAAGAAACTCCGCCCTTTTTCAAGCATCCAGCGATATTCTGCCGTCCGCCCCAGCGCCAACGTGTACAGGAGCGCCGTCACCGCCGCGCAGGTGATGCCCTTGATGATAATCCACATCAGCGTATGCCCCATCCGCGCGCACAGCAGCAGCGACAGCGCCATCACCGCGCCGTTGAGCAGCAGCAGGCCGCCCTGCGCCTTGAAATACGCGGCAGCGCTGCGCCCGAAGGTGCGATGGAACAGCACTTTCGGCTCATACCAGAAGATGGTGCAGAGCCGCGCCAGCCCTGTTGCGCCGATGATGCCCGCCACGCCGAAGAAGTGCCCCAGCAGGATGGACAGCAGGATGTTGACCAGCGCCGTCATAAACATAACATACTTCATTTGCCGAAAAAGCCCCAGCGTTTCGCGGTACATCCACACAGGCGCGACGATGGTGCTCAGGTAGAATGTGAACAGCACCGCCGCCACTGTCCCTGTGTCCATCAGGTATTCTTCGCCCACCCAAATCGGGATGAAATCCTGCACAATCGCGCCGTATGCGGCGACGCAGAAGCCTGTAATCGCCCCGAAGAGGACAATCAGGTTGCGGAACATGGCGTATGACTTTTCCGAATTCTTCTCGGCATTCAGATTTCCCAAGCTGGCGGAAATGCCGGTAATCACGATGGAAACGAACGTTGTCACATACGTCGTCAGCGACGCGTAGTTGGAGTAGTAGCCGACGAACACCGTGCCCAGCATGACGGAAATCAGAATGTTGTCCGTGTTGTTGATGAGTATTGTCGCCAGCTTGTAGAGAAACATGGAGCGGATGTTGTCGTTCAGCTCCTGCTTGCGGTGCATCGGCGCACATTTCTGCTTTTTCCGCAGGAAGGGGTACATCTTGTCCGCTAAATGGCTCAGCACCGCGTTCTGCAGGAGGGTGCAGGCAATCTGAATCAGCAAATAGCCAAGATAGCTGCCCCAAATCAGCAGGCACGCGATCTGCGCCGCATACTGCAACACCAGCGCCACGGCGGAAACCATGTTCTGCAAATATGCCTTCTGGTCAGCCTGAATCAGCGTCGTTTTGTAGATGACCAGATAGGATGCCACGGAGTTCGCCAAGTACAGCACATAGTAGACGATTAACTGCGCCATCGGCAGCTCGCTGCTGATGATGAGCGGCAGGAAGGGAATTACCGCCGCGCCCAGCAGCGCTACCGCCAGCGCAATCAGGCGGTAAATGCGACGATAATAGCCCAGCAGGTGCTGGATTTCGCCCGTGTCGCCCCGGTGCAGCGGTGCGTACAAGCTGTACACCAGCACGTTGCCCACGCCCAGTTCCGCCAGTGACAGCATGGCCAGAATGTTGCTGTACAGCCCGTTGACACCCGTATAATCCGCGCCCAGCCGGCGCACAAACACCGTTCGCACGGCAAAAGCCAGCAGCAGCGTAACCACCTGCCGCACTGCGCCCACGCCGATGTTGCGTGCCGTGTTTTCGCTCCTTGATGCTGTGTTCATGATTCCTCTCCGCCTGTTTCGCCTGTCTGCTCCTGCGCCGCGTCCTCCGGCTGCGGGTTAAACGTCAGGCGCAGTTTTTCCGGCGGCATAGTGCATCGCCACCTGCGCTTCTTCTGGCTGCGCGCATTTGCCTGCTGATCAGGCGTGTCCTCCGCGTCCGGCTGCCACTTGCCCAGCAGTCCCAGAAACAGTATGTTCAGGAAAACGCCCTCCGTGTTGATGCACAGGAAATACAGCAGGAAAACGCCCAGCACATACAGCAGCCGCGCCTTGGCAAATTTGGTGCGGATACCGCGGTACGTCAGCCACAGCCAAACTGCCGGGAGAATCAACCCTGTATCCATGACGAAGGCGGCAAAGCCGTTGGAAATGTTCTGCACCCTGTGTTCCAGCAGGATTTCCGCCTTTCGCTCCGAGAAAACGCCCTGTCCCGCAATGGGGGATTCCAGCCCGATTTCAAAGCCGCTGAAGGTGTCGTTCCACCGCGTGTAGAACGAACCGCCGGAATTTCGCCCGACAATCTTGTTTTCCACCACGCCCGTGACGGACTCGATGACAAACAGCAGTACCAGCCCAACGAACGCCGCCATCTTGATGCTGCGCGCCATTTTCCCGCCCTTTTTGCGGAATGCCACCGTCAGCAGCACAACGCCCAGACAAATAAAGCCTGTTGTGGACAGCGTGCTGAGGATGGTGACGATCAGCAGCGCAATTGCCCAGCAGTATTTCTTCTTGCTCATGCCCATGCGCGTTTCGTCGCTCATCAGGAACAGCAGCGCGAAGTTCAGGAAAATCTGGTGGCTGCCCGGCTCGTTGAACATGCCCGCGTTGCGGTGGAAAACCGGGATGTTCAGCCAGCCTAAGGTAAAATAAGGCGTCAGATAAAATCCGTTGACGCTGGAAACTTCGTAGTGCAGCAGCGGCAGCGGCAGCGACAGCAAATCGCCGATGACGAAGGAAATCAGGCTGATGGCCGCCTCTGCCAGCATGACTTTGGTATACAGCCGCATATACGTCCGATACCCGATGCAGCTTTGCAGCACCAGCACATAGCCGATGTTGCACAGCCAAATGACAATATCGTTGATGTGGATGCCGTTCTGCGGGTTGACGAAGCTCGTCAGCAGCAGCGCCGCCGTCAGCAGCAGCGTCAGGCGTACATTCTGGACGCTGATTTTCGGATGATGCGCCCGCGTCAGCAGCAGAATCGACGCAATCAGCATGGCTGCCATCAGCGGCATCCGCAGCACCTGAAAATACAGCGAACCCATGCCCAGCACGCCAATCAGCACGCAGAACGCATCCACATGGTTCTTTGTGATTCGGAATTTCATCGTGCAATCTCCGTATAAATCTGATGCAGTATCTCCAGATTCTTCTGCGCATCATGCGTTTTTCCAGCGTGTTCTCGCCCGGCGCGCGCCATCTGCGCCGCTTTTTCCGGATGCGCGAACATCTCGCAGATATCATATGCCAGCAAATGCGGGTCGTCTGCCGGATAAATCAGCCCTTCCACGCCGTGCGTCATCAGACAGCGCACGCCGCCGACATCCGACGCAATGCACGGTACGCCAAGCAGCATCGCCTCGCCCAGCGAATTGGGGGAGTTTTCAATGCTCGACGGCAGCACAAACACCTGACTTTTTAGATACCGCTCCTTCATTTGCTGTGCATTCAGGCTTCCGGTAAAAACAACATGGTCGTAGAGGTCGTTTTCGCGCAGCAGGCGGTGGATGTACCGTTCATAGGCATTGCGCGCAAGCGGCGGAATGCGCCCATAGTCCTTGCGCCCCACATAGAGCTTGACATCGGGATAGCGCTTGCGGACAATCGCCAGCGCCTGCAATAGCAGATGCAGCCCCTTGAGTGGCACATGCGCCTGACTGCAGAAGAGACTGTGCGGCTCGCAGCTGTCCAGCGACCATTCGCCGGTGTAGAACTCGTCCCGCAGCGTTTCGTTGTTGAAATGATAAGCCGCCTGCGGGGCAAACTCCGCCATGCAGGCAGCATCCCAGTCGGTGCGCCCGATAACGTGCTGCACCCTGCGCAGGGCTTCCTGTTCATACTGCCCGACGCGGCGGTAGATTGCTTCCTGCCGGACGATATTGCCCTTCACCAAGTCCTTCAGCGTGTGCCCGTGGCAGACGTGTTCCGGCAGATAAGCGCGATAATGCTCCGCGTATATGGACAGAAGCCCCTGAATGGAAATTACAATCCGCTCGCGCATCCCCATGTGTTCCGCCGCATCAACCATGGCCAGCGTGTGCTGATTTTCCGTGCCCCAGAGGTGAATGACATCCGGCTGCTCTTTGCGCAGGATTTCCTCCAGCTGTCGGGTATAGGCTTCCCCGCAGCGCTGCGTAGGGCGTGTGGGGTTGACAAGCCCGTAATAGCGGTAACCGTCCACTTCGCCCGTCAGCGCTTTCGGCGCGTCAAACACATACGTCAGCGCCACATCCGGCAGCTGCGTCAGCCGCCGCGACAGCCCAACCAGCCAGCCCACGATATACACCGGGGGAAGCGATTCTTTTTCCGCAATGGCAGGGAGGATAATATTCCCCATCCACATGAACTTCACGCTTCAGCCCCTCCTTTCACTCTGCGCTGTGCGGCATGGTTATTCCACCGCGCCCTGCGTCAGAAAATCCCGCAGCTTTTCCCGCTCCTGCGCCTGCGATTGGCAGTAGCGCGCAATGTTGCGCACATAGCGGTCATGCACGGCTTCATCCAGCAGCCTTTCCGGCGCAAAATCCGCCATGCTGGATACCGTTTTGCCCAATTCGTTTGCTTCCACCATTTGCAGCGTCCCGCAGCGGCTGCCCACAATCGGCACGCCCCGGAAGAGAATATCGAATACAACGCCGCTGCTGTGCAGGGAGTAATTCTCCGAATAGTTTAGGATGCAGTAACGGCATTGGCGAATCGCCTCGTCATACGCCGCTTCGGACAGGTATTCCAGCCGCAGCTCGATGTTCTTCGCCCCCGCGCAGACTGCCCGCAGTTCCGTTTCCAGCGGCGCTTCCTGCACCCGACCCGCAATCAGCACCCGATACGGCGTGTTCCGCAGCTGTTTTGCCGCCTCAACGACGCCCTTGTCCGACGTAATCAGCCCGACCATGCCGAAATCATAGCACTTCTGCGCATACGGCACAGGCGGCTGCATCGTTCCTGTGCTGATGTAATCGGACACGACGCACATCGGCCGCCCATACGCCGCGCCAATGGCTGCATTGGGGCAGATAACGCCGCTGATTTTCCGCCTGCACAGCGCATACAGCCCCCGCTTCAGCAGCGAATTGACGCCGTCGGTGCTGTACTGGATGGCGTAGACCCGCGTTTCTTTCTTCTTGAACAGTGCAAGCCCCAGATACGCTGTTGCGACGGCGCTGCACTGGAGGACAATCACGTCATCCTGCGCTTCCCGCAGCAGCGCGCGCACGTTCTGGAACACGGCGCGTTTGTTACGCACCGCCGAACTGCCCACGATGTAATCATGCGGCAGACGAATCAGCTTGTCCCCGAAGCGGTCGCCGTACACCGGCCCGCCCGCAATGCGCACATCCATCTCCGCGCCGAACAGGTCAAGATAATTCTGCGCGACGGTGAAATAATGCCCAGCGGCAATGCCGTCTGTGCTGGTGCTCCGTACATCTGCCACAATCAGCCGCATGATGGTTCGTTCCTTTCGCCGCTTTTCTGCATTGCCTTGCTGTAAATCGCCATCAGCTGACGATAATTTGCTTCCGCCGTGAAATTCTCCTGATACGTTTTCAGCGCGCCTTCGCTGACGGATTCCGCGTGCTGCAGCCGATTGAGCGTCTGTGCCAGCTGCTCCGCCGAGTCCGCCGGAAACTTGAAGCCCGTCACGCCGTCCGAAATCAGGGAACCCGCGTTGCCTAAATCCGAGCAAATCACCGGCGTGGCGGCGCTGAAGGCTTCCACAATTGTCATCGGGAAGCCTTCATACCACTGCGTTGGCAGAATCAGCGCCTTGGACTGCCCCATCAGCGCCCGTGCCGCCGAATTTGGCACAAAGCCGCGCAGCTCCACCTGCTTCAGCTTTTCCCGCGTCAGATATTCGCGGCACCATGCTTCCTCCGGCCCTGTACCGCAGATGATCAGCTTCATGCCCCCGCCTGAACGCTCGTAGCGCGCCCACGCCTCCAGCAGCAGCCGGATGCCCTTGAGCGCATCCAGCCGCCCGATGTACACCACCTGATTTTCGCGCGCCGCGTATGGCACAATCGTCTCCGGCGGTTCCACAAAGTTCGGCTTTACGGACACGTTTTCCGGCGGAATCTGCTCAAGCGCCAGCAGCTTCTGCCGGTTGAAGTCCGTCAGGGTGATGTAATGCAGGCGGCTGTACGTTTTGAGGGCGCGGTGCAAACGTGTGCTGAGCACGCAGAGCACCGTCTGCAGGCGGCTGCCGCGGTAGCAGCGGTGCTTCACCGCGCAGTGCAGCCCCTTTTTCGTGCAGTCCTCGCAGATATGGCCGTCGCGGTAGAAAAGCGCGTTCGGGCAGAGCAGACGGAAGTTGTGCACCGTCTGCACCACGGGAACGCCCTCGCGCAATGCCGCGTAATACACTGCCGGACCAATCAGCGGCAGCGTGTTGTGCACATGCACCAGCGAAATCCGGTTTTCGCGGATGCTCCGTCGAACCTCGCGGTATGTACGGATGCTGAAAAACATCCCCAGCGCACTGCGGATTTTCTCCAGCGCTCCCATGCGCGAAATTTCCTCGTTCCGCCGCACATACAGCGCCGCAGCGTGACCGTGCGTTTCCAGCAGGTGCTTCTCGTTCGCCACAACGACATCCTCGCCGCCGGGAACCTGATAATAGTCGTGTACCAGCAGTACAGCGGGCTGTTTTGTCGCTTGCTGCATTTACTTTCTCCTGATGGTCGCGTTCCAGATGAATTTCAGATTCGTGCTCCAGTAGCGCTGGAATAGCCGCTTCGGGTCTTGCATCAGGCGATAGAGCCATTCCAGGCTGTGCTTCTGCATCCATAACGGGGCGCGCCTCACGTTGCCCGAAAAGAAATCAAAGCCCGCGCCGACGCCAATCATCAGCCCATGCACACGCCCTTGGTGCGCCGCCATCCAGCGCTCCTGCTTCGGCGCTCCCAGCCCGACCCACACAAAATCCGGCTGCGCCTGATTGATGCGCGCCACGGCAAGCGCATCTTCCTCCGGTGTCAGTTCGCGGAAAGGCGGCACGTCTGTACCCGCAATTACCAGCCCCGGATACTCCTGCTGCAGGCGCGCAATCATTTTCTCCTGCACTTCCTGCGTGCTGCCGTAGAAATAATGCCGCCAGCCGTGTGCCGTGGACTGCCGAAAGACCTCCATCATCAGGTCAGGCCCGGTTGTCCGCTGAATCTGCGGATACCCGCGCCGCCGCGCTTCCTGCGCCAGCGGATTGCCATCCGGAATCGCCATCAAACCGCCGTTCTGCACGGCACGGTAGTCCGCATCCTCGTAACTGACGACGGTTGTATGTACATTCGATACGCAGATGTAATCTCCCTGCAATTGATGAATATTCTGCGCCAAATATTTCAGCAGCCAATTCATGTTGATGACAGCAATATTGACCCCTAAAATCGGACAGACCGGAATTTCACGCTTGTCCACTTTGCGGCAGTATTGCGCTGCTCCTTCGTGCGCCGTGGCAAACACCCCTTTCCCCGCTTCCCCAGCAAGAAACCTTGATACTATTTCCAGATTCATCTGCGCCATCTGCTTGCGCCTTTTCCCTTCTGGCGTCCGCTCATTCCACTTAGCGTAGCGCTGCTACGCTGCGTTCCATTCACGTTAGCCAGAATGAAAAATTCGCCGCGCATCTTGGCGCATTCTTATCTGGAAATAGTATGAATCATAAATTACCATTTTCATTATAACGCAAACATCAGTAATTTGCAAGCATTTCCATTTCAGACGATGAAGAAATTTCCTTTTTTTCTGCGGATGAATTGCCGCCCCGTATTCGTTCTTTCATTAGCACACCCATGCGAAAGGAGTATTCTTTATGAAGAACTGTATTTCCCGTTTCTGCCTGCTTGCCTTGCTTCTCCTGATGACCATCGCCCCTGTCCGCGCGGAAATTATCGGGCAGACGACGGAGAACGAATACATCCACCGCCTGATTGCGGACAACGGGCAGGAACTCTGCTTCGTGTCCGGCGAGAAAGACCCGTACCTTTCCTATGCGGATGTCAACTTCGACGGCATCAACGATGTGGTGATCCTGACACAGCGCGGCGCGAGCAATTTTGTCTACCAGTTTTTCATTTTTGATGGCGAACAGTATGTTCTCTGTCCGCTGACGTTCACGAATTACGACCTTGATGCGGAACGCAAGATTGTAAGGAGTTCTGTGAATGGCGGCTTGGCGGGCGGCATTCACAGAGAAACGCTGTACCGTTTTGATGGGACGGAGGCGGTACTGCTGCGCTGGGCGGTTGGCGAGGAGAAAGAGGACTGGACGTTCGACGCGGATGGTTATACCGTCCGGCACTACAATGATGTGCTGACCCTGCAGGTCTGGGAACATGATCCGGATATGGACGGCATCCTGATTTTTGAACAGGATGTATCTGCTGAAGATGAAAATGCGCTGAGGGAAGCGTTTCAAGCGGAAAATGACGCGCTCTGGTCGGGCATCCGCTAAGGCACCACTGCACAATTCGGCGGCGTGTCTGGCGATGTCTTTTCCGCCATCTGCGGCATGCAAATTCCTCGA
>ERZ780052.446-NODE-446-length-15729-cov-3.535218_pt1 | contig 15729 bp, 8 predicted proteins | sample MGYA00511845_ERZ780052 | MGnify/ENA primary metagenome ERZ780052 (study PRJEB29588, sample SAMEA1970897) | human gut metagenome | biome: human gut; feature: human-associated habitat; material: faeces | place: Denmark | collected 2008/2010 ...
GGCGGGGAAGGATGTATCCGTGCCCCAGACACAGGGCGATGAACAGTCCGGTCATGCCGTAGAACGTGAGGCTCCAGGAGAACGATATGCTGTTTCTGAATATCACCTGAAGGTTGCCCGCTATCATGACGAGCACTCCCTGACCGAATATCGTAGCCAGTCTGTAGAAGGTGGAGCGTATGCCCACGAACAGCGCCTGATGGTGCTCGTCGAGTCCGAGCATGTAGAAGCCGTCGGCGGCAATGTCGTGTGTGGCAGAGGCAAAAGCCGTGATGATGAACAGCATCAGCGTGATGCTGAACATGCTGATGGGGGTTGTTCCGGCCGCCATAGTCGCCTCGTCCGGCCGTGGAATGGACAGCGTCAGCAGGATGAATGCCACAGACATCAGAATCTGCATGGAAAGGGTCCACCATCTTTTGGTCTTGATGATGTCGACAAACGGGCTCCAGAAGGGTTTGATAGTCCATGGCAGATAGAGCAGGCTTGTGAACAAGGCCATTTCTCCGTTCGGTACGCCCATTTTAGTAAACATCATCACGGAGATGTTGTTTACGATAAAATATGGAATGCCTTGTGCAAAGTACAAGGTGGGTACCCATGCCCATGGCGATATGTTTTTTGTATGGTTCATGATATTGATTTATTGTGTTCTATTCGATTATTCATACAGCTTGTCAATGCTGGCACCTATATAGTAGTGCAGCAGTATTGCATCATACTTATACCCTTGCTCGCCCATCACGGCTGCACCTATTTGGCAAAGTCCCACACCATGCCCCCAACCGGCGCCGGTGAGGATGAAGCGTCCGGGAATGCCTTCGGCGGACAACTCCTCTTTGTCTACCACGAAGGCAGAGCTGTAGAGGTGTGAAGTGGAGAGCGTGCGGCGGATTTCCAGTTCCTTGCCGATGGTGAGTGTGCGTTTGGTTCCCACAATCTTCAGTTTCCAGAGGCGTCCGCTGGTTCCGCGGGCTATGGGGATAAGGTCGATGATTTGTCCGTAGTCGATGCCCGAACGTTTCAGAATGAGGGCTGAAAGCTCTTCTTGGGTATATTCCACTTTCCAGCGATAGAAGTCCGTAGTCTCCTGGTCATAGTTATTGAGTACCTGCGAGAGGATTTTCTTGTCGGTGGTGTTGCAGAATGCTTCGGGGGAGGTACGAATCCAGCGGTCCGCTTCGACTTCCTGCGTCAAATCGGGCAGTGTGGCGTGCGTTTTGCTGTCTCGCTGTTGGGCAAGATAGGGGTATTTGATGTCTTCCCAGCAGTATTGGAACTCCTCGAAAGCACCGCCGCAGCATTTGGAGAAACGGGCGTCGCAAATCTTACCATCAGATGTCAGTACCTGGCCGCGGGTAGCGGAGATGGCTTGTTTCACAATATCGGTAGAGGCACGTGTAATGCCCTGGTAGCGTTGACAATGGTCGTCGGCGCATACATCGAAACGTGTGTGGTCTTCTCGGTCGTACCAGCGAATCAGCTCTTCGTCGGTCTGCGTAAAGGCCGAGTAGTTAGCTTGGGCTTCGGTGATTTCCTTATTCTTTTGTATTTGTGCCAGTAGCCAGCTTCGGGAGATGACAGCGTGTGCCTTGAGCAGCTCCAGAGAAGCGGTGGCACTCATCTCGGAGGAGATGACGCTGGTCAGATAATCTTCTACATGGATGACGTTGATGCCGGTGAGCTTTCCATTCTCAACGATGATTTTGAGAGCACCCAGAAAACGCTGGTCTTCCTTGCGCTCCCAATGGAAATTGATGCCGATGGTAACGTCCAATAGTTCGAAGGCATCGGTCTGCTCGTGTTGCGGTTCAAACAGCAGTTCGTCATACCGGCGTCCATTCCAGAGAATCTTGCCTTCGTCGTAGGTCACTACCTGCTTGCCGCTGACTTCCGTTCCGTCCATGCGATACGGATTCAGCAAAACGAATTCTATCTGCGGTTCAAACAGAATGCCTACTTGTACTTTGGGCTCTTTCATAATGGTATTTCTTTAAAATTAGAGTTCTTGGATTTCAGAAGTCATATTTTTTCCCTGATACGCTGCCGTACCTTGTGGAAATCTGTGGCAGAGAGGCATACTTCACTTAATATCTGCGCCACGTCTTCCGCAGTGATTTTCAAGAAATCCTTTTCTACGGGGGTGATAAAGACACCTCCCAAGTCGACGGATGCCGGGCTGCTCAACAGATTGGCTTCTCCTTCGGCAGTATAGCAGGCGGGGCGGTGTTTCTCGCGCGGGAAGACAAAGACCACCCAACGGTCGGCCTCGTATAGGACCAGTACGTTCATCATCGGCTCGTCTTCTTCGGGTTTCACGTCCAGAGAACGGTAAATGATGTCGAACAAGTCTGCCGCGTCCTCTTTGGAGGTGGATTCAATCACAAGTGTGGCACGGGGAGCGTCGTCAAGATACCACAGTGCTGCTTTCCTATAATCGGCTATTTTCCCGGCAGTCTGTCCGCGCCAGTCCTTTTCAATAGGCATGAACCCTTTGTTTCCTGCCTGGAAATGAGCATGGTCGGGGGCGGAAGCACCACATTTGGGACCGTTGTAGAAGATGGTGTAATCCGTCAGCGCCTCGGCCAGCTCCAGCATGTCGGTGAAGCGGGAAGCGATGCGTTGGGGAGTATGTGCCAGTTCCGGTATCGTCAGGTGGCGAGGGAAAATGGGGAACGGATTCACCAGAATATTGTAGTGTCCTCCGAACGGGATACCTTTCTGTACCGGCGGCAAATTGGCTGGGCACAGAAAGCATTTCCGTTCCAGGATGGACTTGGCATCCACTTTGGCACCGGAGGAAACGATGCGTGCGGGGTTGAACTGTACCTTATAAAGTATCCCGTTTACATTCAGCTCTTTCACCCGCACACCGGAGAGGGCAGCATAATTGTTGCGTGCCGTCTCCCAGGATGCCAGTTGTCCGGTTAGAAGATTGTGTATCGTTTGATTCATGAGCTTGTCTGTTATTTGATGATTTACGGTGTGCAATCACTTTTTCTTGTTCATTGCTATGCGTGCTTGGAGTTCCCAAGTACGGATACGGTCTTTGTAAAGGTTGTGTCCGTTCATTTTTACAATATCCAGTGAGGCGTCGGAATTGTCGTCCCAGCGGCGGCAGAGGTAGACCACGTCGTACACGCGTCCTATCTGGTACTGGCGGGAGAAGTTCAGTCCCAGTGCATAGTCTTCGCCATAGCTGGTATTGGGTACTTTCACTTCGCGCAGCACCGGGGTATAGAAGGCGCGCGGGGCACCCAGACCGTTGATGCGGAGGGCGTTGTTGCGTCCGTTTGCCGGAGTCCATTCCTTGTGGTCGATGATGCCCGGAGCAATCATGTTCATGTTGAAGTCCGTCATCATATAGGTGCCTACTACCATGGCGCAGTTCTGCTCGTAGAAGGCGCGGACCATGATGGCGAGTGTATTTTCGTCTTTGTATACGTCATCGCTGTCCAGCTGCACGGCAAACTTGCCGCACTTGGGGTGGTGTACCCCCATATTCCAGCAACCGCCGATGCCGAGGTCGGTACGTTCGGGGATGATATGGATGACGCGTTCGTCATCCTTGAATTCATCGATGGCCTCCGTAGTGCCGTCTGTGGAATGGTTGTCGATGATGATAAGATTATATTTGAAGTCTGTCTTCTGCATCAGTACCGACTTGATGGCATCGCGGATGGTACGGATACGGTTGCGTACCGGAATGATGACGGAGGCCTCATATTCGAAGTTACCGGCAGAGAACTCAATCTTCTTGAACTCCGGTGCCAGATATCCCCCGATTTCTTTCAGATGTTCGGTACATGCCTGCTCCATCTCAATCTGGCGGTCACGGTTTTTGGGGTCTACATAGTCGAAAATCTTTTCGCCGCTCTTGCGGGTATCGTTTTCCACCTCGCTGTATAAGTATTCGTTGATATGTACCAAGTCTGAATGTTGGCTCAATTTCAAGCGCAGGTCGTAAAGTCCGGCGAAGTTGTAGTCAGACTTCATGTGTCCGGCGGCTTCCTTTAGTTTTTCGGTGTTGAAAAGGAGCAGGGAGCCAAAGTTGAAGTCATCCCTCAAGGAACCGAATTGGTAGTCGATTACCGGAGCGTTGCTCTGCTTGCCGTCTGCTATTTGGTAGTGGTCGGCATATACCATACCGGCGCTTGAATCTTCAAGGATGTGTATCATACGTTCCAGTGCAAACATACCCATTTCGAGCGTAGTCTCTTTGGTATAAAGCAATGTGTATTCTCCCTTGGCTGCATTAGCAATAGCTTTGAGAGTTGCACTGCTGTAGGGCATGTCAACAAACAATATTTCGCAGTCCGGGAGCGATTCCAGAGTGGCATCGGTCGTGATTAACCGGATTTCTTCTATAAGTCCTGTCGCCTGTAGGCTGTTCACTGTTTTTTCTACTTGTTCTTTTCCTGCGTAGGGAAGAAAGCAACTGATTTTATTCATGATATATCTTTTAATTTTTAATTCTCAATTTTTAATTCTCAGAAGTCCCACTTCTCCACTGGTTGCCGTGAACAGCACTTCGTGGCCGTTCAACGGAACTACGGTACTGATAAGTGAATTTCCTATTTTATGTTTCCACAGTACTTTGCCTGTTTTTCCTTCCAGTGCGAAGATAAGTCCTTCTTTGGTACTGCCAAACATTACCCCCTCTTTTTCCACTTGCATGGAGGGGGCATGCTCGTAACCGAAGCCTACATGGGTTGCCCACAACTCCCGCGGAACATCTTCCCGGGCTGCATAGCAAACAATGCTGTCGTTCATCGTTTTGCTATAGATACGTTCACCGTCTTCGGAAAGTCCGATGGTCTCGCGCACCATGGACTGGAAAGTGCGCCACACGGTATTGCCCGTATGGATGTCTATGGCGGTCATGGCGCGTTGCGGGTCGGTAATGAATACTTTGCCGTCGGTGGCTACCGGCCATACGGCGGCTGGAGAGAAGTGCATACGGGTCAGTCCGCCCGTCCATTTCCATAGTTCATGCCCGTTTGCCTTGCTCAGGGCATACAGTGTATTGTCCCATGCGCCGAAGATAACTTTGTCTTCCGTCACCAACGGCTTGGTCTCGATGTAGCCCTTCACGCTGGTGTAGGCCCAGATTACTTTTCCCGTATGGATGTCTATGGCACGGAAAGTGGCGTCACTGGCACCGATGTATGCTCTGCCGTCTGCGATGGTCACGGCTCCGAGCACCGGTTCGGCGGCTTCTACCGTCCAGAGCAGGCTGCCGTCTTTGGCGTTCAATCCGTAGATGCGACGGTCAGCAGACCCGAATACAACGATACCCTCGCTTACGGCCGGAGTACCGACAATGCGTTTGCCGGATTCAAAGCTCCATAGCTTTTTGCCGTTTTTCAGGGCGTAGGCTGTCAGCCGTCCCATATCGTCTCCTACGAACACTTTATCTTTTTCTACGGCGGGCGAGCAGTAAATGCCTGCGCCCGTCTGTACCATCCATTGTTCCTTTACTTTCGGATATTCTTTGTTGACCGAGAAGTTGGGATATTTCTCCGCTTTTCCATTGCGGTCGTAATATTGCCCGGCCAGCGAGAAGGCAGCCCATTGCTTCTTAGGTTCGCTGATACGTTGCGTGTATACACGGATGGAGTCTTTGGTTACTTCGTAAATGCCGTAACCCGGTTTTCCTTCTTTGTCGCGCAGATTACTGCGCATCAGTACGCCCGGAATGCCGTCATAACGTAAATCCCGGTTGCTGTGATAATGCCCGCCAATAAACAGACGCACGTTGTAGGGGTGGACGGCATCCGTCACCTCATACCAATTGTCCACATCACCTTCCATTAGCGGGTAGTGGGTGACAAGTATCACCGGTTTGTCTTTGCCGTTTTTATCCATTTCTTCCGTCATCCAACGGATATCTTGCGGCACTACATGCCCGTAGGCCATACGCATCAGCGGACCGGAGTTGAAGCCGAGGAAAAGGAATCCCTTATGCTCGAACTCGAAGCGTTCGCCGCCAAAGATTTCTCCGAAAGCGGTACAGCCGGAGTCGCTCCATTTCGTTTCATGGTTGCCTAGGACTACGTGGTAGGGGACCTTCAGCAAGTCAAGGCACGATTTCACTTTTTCCATGGTAGTACGGTCGCCTTCTTCGGTCAGGTCGCCCGTCACCAGGACAAAGTCGATACTGTCGGTGGCATTAATCTGTGCCACGGAACGCAGCAGGTCCTCTGTGGGATTCGGATTGTTCGGGGTCAGATGAATGTCTGTCAATTGGGCAAAACGGAATGTCCCTTGCTGGCCCTGCTGCCGCGGGGTGAGAAGGCAAGCCATCAGGACGATTATTAACAGTCTTCTGTTCATAGATGATGATTGGTTGATATTACTTGTTGTCATTGAAGAATGTCAGTACAGCATTCATGAATGCCTCTCTTTCAGAATCAGTACGTATGGATTCAAAAGGGAATCCCAATACAACAGTCTTGTAGTCGCCTTGGTAGGCCACACCGGCACTCAGGTTGTTTTCAGAATACCGCATCACGGTGTGTGCATCTTTGGTTGCCGGTTCAATGGCGTCCGGTGATTCCACCACATACGAATCGGCATTCAGCTCATTGTGATAGGTATAGTTTCCTGAAAGGGCGGGGAACGGAGAAGCTACGCTTTTCACCTTACCCATTGTAGCCGCTTGTCCCACACGCCACTTATATTTCAGTACTTCCATCGCAAATTTCTTGTCGGCTTCGTCGGCAGTTGCAAGGCGGTTGTCCCATAAATCCGTTCCTACAAAAGCGCCCGAAACAAAGATATTTCCACCTTGCTTACAATAAGCCGCAATAGCCTCCTGCATCGGTTTGCTGAAAGTCTTGAACTCCAACGGTTTTACGCCTCCCCGTCCCATCTTGGTCTGGCATTGCTTCCCAAGTATCAAGTCCACATACCTATACTCCCTCATATCCACCGGAATATTCTTCTCTCCCTTTCCTACGGGGGAGAGACTTTCATTACTAACCGATACAAACGAATATCCCGCTTTCAGGATAGCGGCACCATGTATGGCAGGATAATCGAACGTATTTCCTGCGATGACTTGGGTCTCGTAATTTCCATAACTGTCGCCGAAACCGGAGGCGTCGTCGTCCATCCAGGGAATGGAACGGCGGTATTCCTTCATCTTGCCAATGTAGCTGATGTCATGGATATAGGGGACCCCGTGGTCCTGCTCATCCAGAAATCCGGCAAGGAGGGTGTCGGCGGGGGCCGTAAAGTCGGCAGGGGCACTGATGCGGTCGAATCCGTTTATCACCAATACGGTACCTTTGGAATTGAACGCCCGTCCGGCGGAAAGAATTTCGGAAGGGAAACTCTCGCCGCCCTTGTTGACAGCGGTTACCTTGTAACTGCATACCATGCCGGCGGGGAGCGTGGTTCGGTAACTGTTGCCGTCCACCAATACTCCGTTGTCGAAATCCCCGTCGCCGATACGGGTATAAACAATGTATTTCTCTGCTACGGCAGTTGGTTCCAACGCATCCGCTACGGGTTGCCAGGTCAGTTCCACTTCGTTCTCGCTGGTCATGCGCAAGGCCATGTGGTCTACCGGTAACGGTTGCACTACATAATCCATGTTGTATTGTGAGCAGAGGAACTGAAGCATACCTTTGTAGATGGCGCGGCTTACGGTGAAACGGAAACGCGGGTCCAGTCCGTAGCGCATGTCTGCAAAGTTTTGATGGGAAAGTAGTTCGAGTAGCATGGTAGGTACGCGGGGTACACGGGCCTCATAGTAGGATTGGTTCCATTTGCCCCGGCGTGTCCATTGGGGTTCGTAGAGGGTACGCACGTCACGCACGATGTTGGACTGAATCAAGTCTGTCAGGTCGTGGCTCAAGTAGCGGGATGCTCCGTTGGCGAATTTCTCATTGTAGGCGTTGGTATAGTAGATGCCGAGTGTCCCGATGATGGAATCGTTCAGTGTAGTTCCTGCATCGGAGTGGAAGGCAAAGGCCATGTTGACAGGGATGTTCAGCCCTTTTTCCGTCGGGTTCACGGCAGAGCCTCCGGAAAGGTAGTTCACCCAGATACCACGGCATTTATAGTCGTCGGTATAGTCATTCTTGCCGTTGCTTTCTGAATATACGCTGTCCGGTATGCCTGCCCATTGCAGCCAGTAGCGGGCGGCTTCGCAGAAACGGGGATAACCGCTGACTTCTCCCCGGGCTATGTTCCCCATGCCGCCGCCTATCTTCACGGCGTCGGCAGTGATGATTCTTCCTACTTTGGAGGAAAGGTTGTTCAGAACGACTTTGCATTCATTGTTCCGGCCGGCATTGAAGCCGAAGGTGCCGAGGTAAATCCAGGTGCCGCCTCCCATTTGCTGGTTTACCTTGAACTGCGTGGTGCCGCCTTTGTGATAGACGGTGTAAAGGGCATCGTCCGCGCTGTTTGGCAAGGTTTGGTAAGAGACGTATACGGCGTATTGTCCGGTCGAAGGGATTTCGGGAATCCATTCGGCGGTGCTTGCGTTTCCTTTCTTGATGGTTTCTATGGCGCGGTAGGTGCCTTCCTTGAAAGGATTCTCAAAGTCTATGTATTGGGGGCGCAGGTGGGCGAAGCCTTGTCCTTCTCCCTGACTCCAGAGCTTGTCACCGGAATTTTCTGTATAGACGGAACGGCCGGTCAGGCAACCGTCATTGTCTACGATGACTTCTGCCGTCTGGCAATCGCGTTCGCGGGGAAGCAGCACATTGGCACCGGCATTTTCCAACATCGGTACGAGGAAGGGCAATACGTAGCTCTGGGTGTAGAGGTCTTCCACTGTCTGGAAGATACGCGCACGCTGCCATTCCCAGCGGTCGAGTTTTGATTCGTAGTACCAGCCGTGGCTTTGCCATAGGGCGATATGCCGGTTATGCAAGCCGTTGGTGGGGGTGTAGGGGGAGGAAACTTCGGTAACCAGAGGCTTGGAAGCGACGGGGCTGAATGTCTTCGTCTTTTTGTCTTTTTTACTGCGCAGGGCTTGGGGAACCAGTTCTTCGATACTGCGCTTGTTGGTACGGATTTGCAGCTTGTATTTGGCAAACTCCACCGGCAGCAGGGCGCTTACGCCTTGGTAGATTTCGGCCACATTGTCCTCACGGAAAGGAATATAGGCACAGTTCATGTTGGCAAACAGTTGCAGTGTATTTCCTTCCACAGCCACTGAGTCGATGCTGATACGTCCTACGGAAACTTCTTTCCGTGCGGTGGTATCCAGGAATTTCCCGATTTCCTGGCGGACATCCGTCGGAAGTTCTTGCGCACCTCCCCATTGGGGGAAGAGGGAGGCGGCAAGCAGACTAAGTAAAAACTGACGTCTTACATTCATAGATGATGTATTAAGTTAATTGTTCTTTTTATCTTTCTTAATCAATAGACAGAGACCGATGAAAGTGAACAGTGCATTGAAAATCAGCAATTCGTAGCTGAATTGATAACCTCCGAACCAGGCTTCGGAATTCTTCTGCAGAATGAAGCAGAGAACCGGGGAGGCGATGGCAACTAACGGGATGTACTTGTCACGCACTTGTTGTTTCATGAAAATGCCGAAAGCAAACAGACCCAGGATAGGACCGTAGGTATAACTTGCCAGAATATATACAGCGTCGATGACACTGGTGTTGTTGAGAAGATTGAATACGAAAATGGTGATTCCCATGACAACCGCCATGCCGATGTGCACTTTCTTGCGCATCTTCACAACCGTCTCTTCCGACTTGCCTTTCGTTCCCAGAATGTCTACGGTGAAGGAAGTGGTCAGCGCGGTGAGTGCCGAGCCTGCGGCTGAATAGGCAGAAGAAATCAGGCCGATGATGAACAGTATGCCCACAATGGCAGGGAAATAGTTGCCGGTGGCAATCAGCGGGAACAGTTCGTCACTCTTCTCCACCGCAATCTGCTGGTTGGCGGCAAAGATGTAGAGCAGCACGCCCAGCATCAGGAAAAGCAGGATGACGAAGAACTGCGAAATGACACTGGTAATCATGTTCTTCTGTGAGTCCTTGAAGTTCTTGCAGCTCAGGTTGCGCTGCATCATGTCCTGATCCAGCCCGGTCATGGCAATCATGGTGAAGGCACCGGCGAGGAACTGCTTGAAGAAGTACTGCTTGCTGTTCACATCGTCGAAGAAGAAGATGCGGGACATGTCACTGTCGGCAATGGTGCTTACCATACCGGTAAATGACAGATTGAGGTCGGAAGCGATATACCAGATGCAGAGTACGACCGACACCACCAAGCAGAATGTCTTCAGAGAGTCTGTCCAGATAAGAGACTTTACGCCACCCTGGAAAGTGTACAACCAGACCAGTGCCACCGTGATGGCCACGTTCAGTAGGAAAGGCAGTCCGAAAGGTTCGAATACCAGCAGTTGCAACGTCAGGCATACGAGGAACAGACGGACAGCGGCACCGAGCATTTTGGAGATGAAGAAGAACCAGGCACCCGTACGGTAGGAAGACATGCCGAAACGGTTCTCCAGATATTCGTAGATGGATACCAGGTTCATTTTGTAGAACAGCGGTACCAGCAGATAGGCTATGATGAGCTGTCCGGCAATGAAGCCCAACACCATTTGCAGATAGCCGAAGCTGCTGGCGGCAACCATGCCGGGTACGGATACATAGGTCACACCTGAAATGGCGGAACCGACCATGGCGAACGCCACGACATACCAGGATGACTTGCGGTTACCCACAAAGAAGCCGGCGTTGTCTGCCTTCCTTCCTGCAATATAGGATACCGTGAACAGTATCGCGAAGTAGGCGGCTATGGTGATGATTACGGATAGTGGAGTCATAATGTTTATTTACAATTTGTTCATTTACAATTTACAATTTGCCATGCGGCGTTTCTTTAGTATAAACTGTTGTACCTTCCCATTTACTTTTGAATTGTACCTTCTCTGAAATTGTACATTGTAAATAGTGAATTGTACATGTCTTTATTCTTCGTAGAGCAGGTAGGGCTTGCGCTGTACCTTGAATTTCTCTACGTCGTCTTTCCATCTTGCCTTGATTTCTTCGGCGCTTTTCCCTTCCTTTATCATTTTGCGCACGTAGTCGGTGCCTATCAACAGCTCGAAGAAGGAACGGAAGAAGTGGTCGTCCATGTTCAGATTCCGGTAAGCGTCTATCACGTAACTCAGGTCAATACCGCGTTTCCAGATTTCTTCATCACTCATATTGCTCAGGTTTACGCCATGACAAAGTTTGCCCAGCTGGGGCGGATTCTTGGCTCCGGGAACACTGCGCGGGGTGAAGCTGTAGCTGTAGCCCGTCATGTTGGGATGCCCGTAGACCTGGAAGGGGAGGTCGGTTCCTCTTCCCAGGCTGACCGGAGTGGCCTCGAAGTAGCAGGTCGAGGGGTACAGATAGATGGACTTCATGTTCGGCAGATTGGGGGACGGGGGAATCGGCAGCTTGTATAGGGTCTGGTGCGTATAGTTCTTGCAGGGAATGACGGTCAGGTCGCAAGTGCGTGACGCCGGCAACCAGCGTTCGCCGTTTACCATCAGGCCCAGTTCGCCCAGCGTCATGCCGTGCACCACGGGAATCGGCAGCCAACCTACACCGGATTTATATTTCATGTCCAGTATCGGGCCGTCCACGTAGTGTCCGTTCGGATTGGGGCGGTCCAGTATCAGCACCTTGCGGTTGTATTCTGCACAAGCGTCCATCAGCCGGCACATAGAGGCATAATAAGTATAGAATCTCAGGCCTACATCCTGGATGTCTACCACAAGGATATCGAACTTGCGCATGGATGCTTCGCTTGGTTTTCCGGATTTCCCGTCGTACAGCGAGAGGATAGGTACTCCGGTCTTCTTGTCTACCGAGCTGGACACATGTTCGCCTGCGTCGGCATCTCCTCTGAAACCGTGTTCAGGGGAGAAAATGGCTACTACATTGAACTTGTTTTCCAGCAGAATGTCCAGCAGATGCTTGTCTCCTATCATTCCTGTATGATTGGAGAATATGGCAATTCGTTTATCTTTTAGGATTGGAAAATACTCGGAAGTCTGTTCATCACCTAAAATAACTCGTTCTTCTTGTGCCCGGCACAGTAAAGAACTACATAGCACAAAGGCTAAAAGCAGCAGTTTCTTCATAATAGTATTATTAAGGAGGACGTTGTTTGCAACAAAGATACGTTTTATTTTAATATCAAAAACACTTATTTGGGTATTTTTAGTATTATCAATCATAATTTGCAAATAGTCAACTGTTCACCTTATTAAATAATGGTTGAACTGCATCAGCTGCCTACGGAAATACTTTTTATAAAAAGAGTGAGGGCCAAGTTTGCCCTCACTTTGGTACAATCGGTGGGAGTGCCGGTTCATTCTTCTATTCTTACCAGATGATAAAGTGTTCCCCGGTTCGATTTCTTGTTGAGGATGTCCAGCTTGCGGAGCGTGCGTCCGAAAGCTGCTATCCGGTTGATGGCCAACTTATCCCTCGTTTTCTGTTGCAGGTCGTTGAAAATCTGCATGGCTGTGAGCCATTCGCCTTCTTCGCTCTCCTCCGCGCCACGGAAATGGCAAAGGAAAAGTTCTTCCAATGGGTCTGCCCGCTCGAATTCCCGGTTGTACTCCTTTACGATTGCTTCGTCAGTGTCGTCCAGCCAGTAGCGTTCACCCTTCATGATGTCGTGCATGGCTTGGGCATAGAGCTGGCGATAATTGATAGTGACGTTTGTCTGGATAGGGCCGGTCACTTCGATGCAAATGAAACGGCGGCTTCCCGACGGGTCGGTCAGCAGGTCTTTCAGATTGCTGGTCCCGATGAAGGAGGCATAGCGGCGCATTTCTTGAATAGTACTACCGTAGGGCTTTCGCAGGTTGGCAACCGGTTTTTGCAGGAGGTGCTTCAAGAAGCCTTGCTGATTGGCGTTTATCTGGTCGAATTCGTCGATGTTAATCAGAAAAAAGCGGCCAAGGCTGCGCTCCGCTTCCTGCTTGCTCTTGAAGTCGATACTGTCGGTGTAGCCGAAACGCAGCTCCGGTGGCAGCAAAATGCGGCAAAAGGTGGATTTCCGGAACCCTTGAGAACCGACAAGCAGAGGAGAAGTATTGTTTCCGTGTTGCCGGTCCATTCCACGCCAGTGTGCCACCATGCCCAGGAACCAGCGGTAGAACAGCTCCCGCCAATGAGGATTGTGGCACGGGACGAGGTCGGCCAATGCCCGGATGCGGTCTTTCCCATCCCAGCGGCCGGTGTCGTAAAGGTATTCTTCGACGGGATTATAGAGTGGCACGTAGTCTGAAGTAAGGAAACGGTTGATGTCGCGGTCCCATACGCGGATACCCTCCTTCAGGGCATTCATGGAGACCGTACTGCGGGCACGCTGGTCAGCAGGCTTGAAATAGAAATGGACGGAGTCGCGCTGACGGTATTCCAAATCATCCAGAACGGTGTTGTAGCGGAACTCATACCGGCGGCCCATAAACTCTTCCAGCCGGAAAACGCTCTCCTGCTCTTGCGTCAGACTGCTCTTTTTCCCGAAGCCTTTAAGCTCTTGATATAGGTTATGAATCGTTTGACGGACAATGAATTCATCCGCTTCCCGGTAATAGTGCATCAATGTCTGGCGGACTACTTCCTCTTCGGGAATGCCTGCCTTGAAACAATGTTCGGCCAGAGGTACCAGCAGTATCCGTAAATCCCCGTCCCGTTTCCAGCCGCCCAATCCGCGGAATGCACGGTCAAGGGCCGACTCGAAGAGTACGGCAAAGGTGTCCGAGGCTTTACTGTCCGGATGCAGCCGCAACAGCGGATTCTTTTCTGCGAGTTTTCGTTGCCGGAAGTTCTCTTCCTCGGGCATGCTGAGGGGCTGTTCCAGGCAGAAAGGCACAGCGGCAGGATTGTAGTATGGATATCCGTCCAGAGTCATGCGGCAACTCTGGGTAAGGGAAGGTTCTTTCAATGTAATGGCAAACGGCAGCAAGGGCTGGTAGCACTTCACCGCCATACGGTAGGCGTGGGCATGAAACAAGGTGGCATCGCTCTCCCGCTTCGGCGTCGTGCCGTCGGGCAGGGCAAACAATACCCATATCTTGGCACTCCGTCCGCTGGAACCGCAGAAAGCGGCAAAGGTCTGTGGCAGCAGGGCAGCTTGTTGCTTTACATATTCCGCTTCGGCAATGCCCGACAGACGGTTTATTTCCAGTTGTACGAGTCCGTTATAGTTCTTCATCCGTCGTTCCCCCTCTTGTGTACGGCTATATTCCACGGCGGGATAGATGCGGGGCAGCTTGTCTATATGTTCGTATTGGGCGCAAGTGCCCTCCAGTTGAGGAAGGATGGCCCGGAGGGTCGATACATGTCCGGCTTTGGTTTCGGTTTTTAGTTTTTTAATCAGTGCATCCGTTTCCAGGGTGCTGAGGGCTTCCTTTCCGCTCTCTTTTTCTGCTCTAATCAAGGTAATTTTCATTCTGTTTGTCAGCTTGTTTGGGTAAATATAATTCTCGTAAAGATACGACATCAGGAGGCGGAAAACAAGTATTCAGCAGAATAATTATTAAATAAATGCCTGCTTCCACAAACTATACAGCGTGGTGTCGGAAACCTTTGGATTTCTTTTTTAAAACATAGGCATTCCTTTGCTTTTCTCCCTTTGTTTGTCTACTTTTGTATAGGGAATAGATGACGCCTAACGACCATGAACAGCTCTGCTTACGGCCATGAAGCAATTGCTTGACGACCGTAAGCAGAGCTGTTCATGGCCGTTTAGCGTCTCTCTTTTCCTAACTTTTACGGATGAAGTACGCCCCCCGCACCTATTCCGCATAGGGCGCGAACGTATTGTACAACAACTTAAAAGACATTGAACTATGGCAATTTTATTCGATTGGTATGAGCTCCCGGAACCTAAAGACAAACAGCGGGAAGAAAAGATACTTCATCCGCGCATCCGCTTGAACGGCTCTACCACTACCGACGAACTGCGTCGCAGAATTCAGGAACGCAGCTCGTTGACGGAGACTGATGTCTCGGCGGTACTGGATGCCTTGTCGCACGTCATGGGGGAAGACCTCGCCGAGGGGCGGCAGGTACATCTGGACGGTATCGGCTATTTTTATCCCGTACTGACGAGCACGGAGCCGGTGACCGCTGCGACCAAACGAAAAACCACCAAGATTAAGCTGAAGGGCATCAAGTTTCGTGCCGACCAGGTGCTGAAGAATGAGATAGGTGCCATCAAAGTTAAACCGCTGGGGCTGAATGAGCATTCCCAAAAGCTGAGTGACAAGGAGATTGACAGGCGGCTGACGAGCTACTTCTCTACGCATCAGTTCCTTACGCGCAGTGATTTTCAGAGCCTCTGCGGAATGATGCGCTCTACTGCACAGCTTCATATTCGCCTGCTTCGTAGCGAAGGCAAGCTCGAGAATGCAGGAAAACTGAACCAACCGATTTATGTACCTTGCACGGGGTATTATGGTAGAGACGAGTAGGTTACGGTAAAACTATAGCGTTTTGAGTAGGTGGAAGCAAAATTTGCTTCCACCTTTTTTTGTTGCTTCCACAGCAGTTCAAGTCCCGATGGATAGGGGGATGCAGGAGGTGGGTGGAAGTGTGGAAGCAAAGTGGGGAGAAAAAAATCTAGAGAGTGATGAGAGGCGCGGAAATCATTCTATATACTTCACCTCTTCACCTAAGGCATCATGGTTCATTTCGCGTATACTGCGATAAAGCTTACCATTTTTCAAATAAT
>ERZ780052.448-NODE-448-length-15687-cov-5.965903_pt1 | contig 15687 bp, 16 predicted proteins | sample MGYA00511845_ERZ780052 | MGnify/ENA primary metagenome ERZ780052 (study PRJEB29588, sample SAMEA1970897) | human gut metagenome | biome: human gut; feature: human-associated habitat; material: faeces | place: Denmark | collected 2008/2010 ...
AGCGAAGCGTCCCTGCCAGTAACTTTGCGCTCCCGCAGGAGCGCCCCCAAGCTGCTCTTTCTACCTTGCTGCACATTGTCGCGCCAAATGGGCGCGACCGCCCATCCCGCGCAGCACGAAAAAGCAGCAGAACGCGCCGCCCTGCTGCCTTCATCTGCCTGATTCACTTCGCCCAGTGCTTCAGCTTCGGCAGCATGTCCGCCAAATACGCGCGTACCTGCTCCGGCGGCCACGCATCATTTGACATGTGCGGCACCAAAAACGCCATCAATTCTTCCAGTGAGTCATACGCGAATTCTCCATCCGTGTAGCACCACTTGCAGTAGTCCTCGTTGAATGCGCCGCCGGGTTCGCGGCTGATGGTTGTGTCGTCAAGCGGCATGCCGCAGCACTGGCAAATCAGCGTCCGCGGAGAACCGAGCAGCGTGTTAATCGAGACGTCGTAGAGCTTCGAGAGCAGCTTGAGTGTCTCCGGGTTCGGCAGGGTATCGCCCCTTTCCCAGCGGGACACGGCTTGGCGCGTCACAAACAGCTTCTCCGCGAGTGCATCTTGCGACAGTCCGCGTTCTGTCCGCAGCTTCAAAAGCACATCCTTGGCTTCCATCAGTATCATCACCTCATCTTTACTATATCACATTCGCTTTTCCTGCGCAAGCAACTGCCAGTTGCCCCGTTCGAGTCCGCCGAAAATGCTTTTTTTTGTTTTTTCCGGTGTAAACGGTTGAGTTCTGTTTCGCGCTGTGCTACACTATCGTTGGGAAAATTTCATTTCCCGACACCAACACCGAGGAATAAGCATCATGATTGAAAAATGGACAACCCCCATCCCGAAGCTGAGCGGGCGCGAAGGACGCACCGTCTATGTGTACGTCCCCAACGAAGCGCAGGAGAACCCCGAAGCGCGCTATCCTGTGCTGTACATGTTCGACGGACACAACGTTTTCTTCGATTCCGACGCGACCTACGGGAAGTGCTGGGGGATGAAGGAATATCTTGAATCGACAAACACGCCGCTGATTGTCGTTGCGGTGGACTGCAACCATTCGCCGAATAACGGGCGGCTGAGCGAATATTCCCCCTTCACGTTTGAAGACCCGAAGCTCGGCTACATCCGCGGGCGCGGGCGCACGACGATGGACTGGTTCGCGCATACGCTGAAAGGCATGATTGACGAAAAGTACCCGACGCTGCCGGGGCGCGAAACGACGTGGATTGCAGGGTCGAGCATGGGCGGGCTGATGAGCCTGTACGCGGTGACGGCGTTTAACGATGTGTATTCGCGCGCGGCGTGCCTTTCGCCGAGCATCTGGTTTGCCACGCGCAGCCTTGACCGCCTGATTCGCGACGCGCAATTTGCCCCGGACACCGTGATTTATATGGACTACGGTTCGCGCGAGATGGCGCACCACGACAACATGCGCAAGCAGTACGCCGCCGTGACGAGCCGTCTGCTGGAAAAGCAGGTGCTGCTGACGAGCCGCATCGTCCCCAACGGTGACCACTGCGAAGCCTGCTGGGAAGAGCAGATTCCCTTCTTCATGCACATTCTGTTCTACTCTCGCGAATAATAGGAGGCGCAACCCATGCAGACATATTACACCAAATGGTACAGCCCCTCCGTCGGGCGGGAGATGGAAATCAAGGTGTACGGCCATGCCGGCCGCCCGGTGCTGTTCATCCCCTGCCAAGACGGGCGCTTTTTCGACTTCGAGAACTACCGCATGACCGACGCATGGGCGCCGTGGATTGAATCCGGGCAGTGCATGGTCTTTTCCATCGACACGCTGGATAAGGAGACGTATTCCGCGACCTATGACCCGCACGACCGCATCCGCCGCCATGAAGCGTGGATGAACTACATCGTGCGGGAGGTTGCGCCGTTCATCCAGTCCATGACGAACGACCGCAACGGCTGGGACGGCACGCCGGGCATCATTGCGTTCGGCTGCTCCCTGGGCGCGACGCACGCGGCAAACCTGTATTTCCGCTTCCCGGAGACGTTCGACGGTCTGCTGGCGCTCAGCGGCATTTACACCAGCGAATACGGCTTCCCCGGCTACATGGATGAGCTGGTGTACGCCAATTCCCCGGTGGATTACCTCGCCGGCATTTCGCCTGACCACCCGTTTATCCGCCTGTACAACGACCACAAGGCGGTGGTTGTCGTCGGGCAGGGCGCTTGGGAAGTGCCGGAGAGCACATTCCGCCTGCGCGACATCTGTGCGCAGAAGGACATTCACGTCTGGTTCGACATTTGGGGCTACGATGTGAAGCACGACTGGGACTGGTGGTATCAGCAAGTGGCGTATCATGTCCCGCATATCCTGTGACAAGGGGGATTCCCCTTGAACCCTTGCAGGGGTTTCGCCTCTGCGGAGGCGACCAGAGGGCTTTGCGGTCGCCCTCTGGACTGCTTCGCCGTCCCGCTAAAGTTTGTTGATTTTTATCGCTGCTTTCAGTTTGTGTGCCTTGCGTTTTCTGCCAAGAAACGGGCAAAAATAAACCGCAATAAATCTCAAAAGGATGAAGCAAACTATGAAGAATTTCGTTTTCATTTCCCCCAATTTCCCCGTCAACTACTGGCAGTTCTGCCGTCAGCTGCGCAATAACGGGCTGCGCGTCCTCGGCATCGGCGATCAGCCCTATGATACCCTCCTGCCCGAACTCAAGAGCGCCCTGCACGAATACTACAAGGTCGGCAGCATGGAGAATTACGACGAGGTGTACCGCGCCGTCGCGTTCTTCATCAGCAAATACGGCCGTATCGACTGGCTGGAGAGCAACAACGAATACTGGCTGGAGCACGATGCCATGCTCCGTACCGATTTCCACATCACCAGCGGCTTCCAAGTCAGCGATATGCCGCGCATCAAGTTCAAGTCCAAGATGAAGGAATACTATCAGAAGGTCGGCATCGCGACGGCGCGCTACCATATGGTGGATAATTTCGATGGCTGCAAAGCGTTCATCAGCGAAGTTGGCTATCCCGTCATTGTCAAGCCGGATAACGGCGTGGGCGCGTCCCACACCTACAAGCTGTCCAGCGACGATGACCTCCGCCACTTCCTCATCGTCAAAGAGCTGGAAGTTTCCTACATCATGGAGGAGTTTATCCACGCCGAAGTCAACAGCTACGACGCCATCATCAACAGCAAGGGCGAGCCGATTTTCGAGACGGGCAACGTCAGTCCCATCTCTATCATGGACATTGTGAACAACGACGACAACTCCGTGTACTACATCGTCAAGGATTTGCACGATGATGTCCGCAAGGCGGGCCGCGCGACGGTGAAGTCCTTCGGCGTGCGCAGCCGGTTCGTGCACTTCGAGTTCTTCCGCCTGACAGAGGATCAGCCGTCGATGGGCAAGAAGGGCGACGTGGTTGCGCTGGAGGTCAACATGCGGCCGTGCGGCGGTTTCTCGCCGGACATGATGAATTTTGCCAACTCGACCGACGTGTACAAAATTTGGGCGGACATGATTGCCTATGACAGCACGCTGATGCCGCAGGGTGAGCACGCCTTCTGCGCATTTGCGGGTCGCCGCGACGGCAAGCACTTCCGACTGTCGCACGAGCAGCTGATGACGAAGTACGCCGCGCAGATGAAGATGGTCGGCCGTGTGCCGGACGCCTTGTCGGGCGCGATGGGCAACATGATGTACGTCGCGAACTTCCCGACGGAGGACGCGATGAACGCGTTCTACGCGGATGCGTGCGAGACGGTGTAATCCCCAAAAAATAAGCAGGCTGCCTCTGAACACATCGGAGGCAGCTTTTTCGTTGCTTTTTCGTTTTCCTTTTCCGCTCAATGTCGCGAATTCCGCCCATCGCGCACTTTTTCGTCAAAAGTTAGTTTTCGCTAACTTTTCCACTTGACAAACCACCCATTATCCTGTAAAATATTCGTGTTAGCCAAAACTAACACGCAGGAGGACTCCATCATGCTGGAACGCGCGCTGATTGACCACGGCTCCCCGACGCTGGCGAATATGAAGGTCGGCAGCCTGTTCACCTCGTCCTGCGCGGATGCGACGGGTTTTCGCGCGGAGTTCCGGCGTGTGCAGGCAGCGCTTGAATCGCGCGGCGTGTCGCTGACCATCCTGCGGGTACAGCAGGAGCGCGCGCTGGTGTACGTCTATCGGCAGGAGGCGCTCGCGGCGCTGCTTGCACAGGCGGATGTTCAGGCGTTCCTGCGGGCAATGGGCTACGGGGACGCATCCCCCGATGGCGCATTGGCGTTCCTGCGGCAGCGCTTGGCGGAATCGCCCTGCTTCCCGCACGAAATCGGCGTTTTCCTCGGCTATCCACTCAGCGACGTCATCGCGTTCATGCGCGACGGCGGGCGCGGCTGCCGATGCAGCGGATGCTGGAAGGCGTACACGAACGAGTGCGAAGCGATGCGCATTTTCCAGCGCTACAAGGCGTGCCGCGCGGCATACCAGACGCTTTTCCGCGCCGGATGGCCGCTTGAACGGCTGACCGTCCGCGCATAATTCAATTGTGAAAGGAAGTTTTTCTCATGAGCAAGATTGCAGTCATTTATTGGTCGGGCACGGGCAACACGCAGCAGATGGCGGAAGCCATCGCGAATCAGGCGCACGCGGATCTTTTCACCGCGAGCGAGTTCTCCCCCGAAAAAGCGGCGAACTACGACGCGTTCGCTTTCGGATGCAGCGCGATGGGCGCGGAGCAGCTGGAAGAGGATGAGTTCGAGCCGATGTGGAACGCGGTTGCGCCCGTGCTGGGCAGCAAGAAGGTCGTGCTGTTCGGCAGCTACGGCTGGGGCGGCGGCGAGTGGATGGATATCTGGAAGCGCGACAACGCGGGGCTGAATATCGTCGATACGGTGATTTGTCAGGATGCGCCGGATGACGACGCGCTGGCGGCGTGCCGGGCGGCGGCGGACAAGCTGGCATAATCAGCAAAATTGCATCAAAACACAGGGCGGTCGGCATAAAAAGCGGACTGCCCTGCTTGTTTATCCGTTCAAAAGCCGAAGCGCCGCCAGCGTTTCCGCGTCTGCCGCGCCAGATGCGCTCAGGCCGCTTTTCTGCTGGAATTGGCGGAGCGCCTGTTCGGTTTCCGCGCCGAAATTGCCGTCCGCGCCGTGCAGGGGCAGGGGGAATCCCGCCGCCATCAGCGCGCTTTGCAGCCCTTTCACCGCGTCGCCGGAATCGCCGATTTGCATCAGCCCCATCCGCCCCGCGAACATCGTCAGCATCCCGTGAAACTGCCAGCGGGTCGCGCTCGTGTCCGCCTTCACGCCGCCGCTGGAGCAGTGCAGAATCCGCAGCGGGTTCGTCTGCATGACGACGCCGACATGGTAGTAGTCGCGGCGGTCGGCGGAGGAGGCGTATCGGCTCGGCAGGGCGTATCCCTTTGCGCCCGGTTCATGCGCGCGAAAGACGAGTTCGCCGCGCCGGAGCTGCCCCGCGCCGCGCAGGGGATTCAAGTCGTGCATGGCGTTGCGCGCCGTCCAGTTTGTGCCGTGGATGCCGCGCCATTGTCCGCCGCTGCGGCGAATCGCGCCGATGACCAGCCCGATGCAGTCGCAGTAGCCGTCCGAGCCGTCGCGCCCCAATCGGTAGCGCGGATCAGCAGCCTGAATCCGCCGTACATTCGTCAGAAATTCGTCGATGGTCATGTTTTCACCCCGATTCAGCCTATGCGAAAAGGCGGTTTGGGGTGCAAAAAAACGGAGCAGCCGCAAAAGCCGCTCCGCAATCAGTTCACTTTGGATTACGCATCGACGCGGAAGGCGTAGATGGTCGTCGTGTCGTAGATTTCGCCGGGACGCAGCGTCGTCGTCGGGAAATTCGGGTGATTCGGGGAGTCCGGGTAGTGCTGCGTTTCCAGGCACAGACCGGAGTAGGGCAGATAGTGCATTCCGCCCTTGCCATCCGCGTAATCGGTGGTGCAGGCGGTGTAGAACTGCACGCCGGGCTGGTCGGTGATGACCTCCATCGTCCGGCCGGATTCCTCGTGGTGCACGCACGCGCACAGCCCCATTGCGCTGCCCTTGCGCAGGACGTAGTTGCAGTCGTAGCCCTTGGCGTAGCGCATCGGCACGCACTCGTTCATGCAGTCAAGCCCGTCGCCGATGAGCATCTCCTCGCGCAGGTCAAGCGGCGTTTGGCTGACAGGCATGTAGCCGCCCGTCGGAATCAGGCCGCTGTCCACCGCCGTCACCACGTCGCTGTCGATGTAGATGGCGTGGTCGCGCACGGTGCCGTGGTCATAGCCGGCGAGGTTGAAATAGGTGTGATTCGTCATGTTGATGACGGTCGCCTTGTCGGTCGTCGCCTGATAGTGGAACGTCAGGTTGCAGTCGTCGTCCCACGAGATGGTCACGTCCGCCGTCAGATTGCCGGGGAAGTTCTCCTCCATATCGGCGGAAACGTAGTGGAACTTGACGGAATCCACCGTATCCCCCGCGACGGGCGTCGCCTGCCAGACCTTCTTCTGGAAGCCGGCTTTGCCGCCATGCAGGGTATTTTCGCCGTCGTTCTGGTAGAGGTGATATTCCGTGCCGTCGAGGGTGAAGCAGCCACCGCCGATGCGGTTCGCGAAGCGCCCGATGGTATCGCCCATCGCGCCGTGGCCGCCCTCATAATGCGCCAGCGTATCGAAGCCGAGGGCAACGTCCGCCAGCTTGCCGCTCTTGTCCGGCACGAGGATATTGGTCACAATCGCGCCGAGGTCAAGCATGGACACGGACGCGCCGGAATGGTTCGTCAGGGTATACATCGTCACGTTCTGACCGTCTTGGGTCGTGCCGAACGCGCGGGTGGTAATCGCCATAGTTGTTCCTCCTCCTACTCTTGCGTGAATCACGCTTCGGCTTTATTGTACATCACGCAGGGGATTTGTGCAAGGGGGAAGGAAGAAAAACGTGGGCAATATGACGTTCGAACAGAGCGGCGCATTTTCAATCCCTATACAAATCCCCCAAATTGTCAAGCGAAAAAATCCCCCTCCTTGCAGGAATGCGCCCCCTTCGCGGCGAATCAACATAGAAACGGCAGCTGTCTGCCGCGAAAATCAAAATGCAAGCAATCCGCCGATTTGGCGAATGTGAAGGGAGCGCTGACTATGTTGGATTTGGGCGAAAATTTGCGCAAGCTGATTCTGGCGGGCGTCGGGATCGCGGCGGTGACGAAGGAAAAGGGCGCGGATGTGCTGAATGAACTGGTCAAAAAAGGCGAACTGACCATTGAACAGGGCAAGGTGCTCAACGAGGAACTCAAGCACAATATTAAGGATGCCATCCGCGAGAATGTGACGATTGTCACGCCGCCGGATGACGTGATTTCGGCGGTGGATTCGCTCTCCGACGAGCAGCTGGAGGCGCTGAAGGCCCACATTGCGGCGCGCGAGGCGACGAAAAAGACGGCGGCATCGGCAGAATTCGATGCACCGACCGAGAACTGAGGGCAGACAGCATATGACAGAGAAGAAACAGCAGCCGGTTACGCCGGAAATCCCTACCGAAGCGGCGGACAAGCCCGAAAGTGACAATCCGCCGAAAAACGAGAACCGCCGCGGCGAAAATCAGGCGGAGCGGGAGCGGACAATCGCCCAGAATCGTCAGCGTCTGCGCGAAATTGTGGACGTGGTGCGCAAGCATGACATCCTGCACGGCATCACGCCGGAAAAACTCTGCGCCATCATCGAGGATCTTGGCCCGACGTTCATCAAGCTGGGGCAAATCCTCTCCATGCGGTCGGATATTCTGCCGCGGGACTACTGCGAGGCGCTGAAAAAGCTGCGCTCGAACGTGTCGCCCATGCCCTTTGAGCAGGTGCAGCGCGTGGTGGAAACCTCCTACGGCTGCCCGATGGAGGAAGTGTTCGCGTCGTTTGACGAGAAGGCGCTGGGCAGTGCGTCCATCGCGCAGGCACATGCCGCCATCCTCAAAAGCGGGGAGAGCGTCGTCGTCAAGGTGCAGCGCGAGGGCATCCACGAGGTCATGAGCCGCGATATCATCCTGCTCAAACAGGCGTGCAAGGTGCTGAAGTACACCCCCGCCGGCAGTCTGGTGGACTTCAATCAGGTGCTGGACGAAATGTGGGTTGTTGCGCAGGAAGAAATGAACTTCCAGACCGAAGCGGCGAATCTGGAGCGCTTCCACGCGCTGAATCAGGACGTCGTGTTCGTCACGTCGCCGATTCTCTACCGCGCGTACACCACGACGAACGTGCTGGTGATGGAGCGCATCGACGGCATGGGCATCGACGAACACGACAAGCTGGTGGAAGCCGGCTACGACCTCGCGGAAATCGGCGCGAAGCTGGCGGACAACTACGTCCGGCAGATTATGGAGGACGGCTTCTTCCACGCTGACCCGCATCCGGGCAACATCCGCATCCGCGACGGTAAAATCGTCTGGCTCGACATGGGTATGATGGGCAGCTTGAACGAGAAGGAACGCAAGCTCATCGGCAACGCGATTGTCGGCGTAGCGCGCGGCGATATCGCCCTTGTGCGCGATGCGGTGCTGGGGCTGGGCGAATTCCACGGCACGGCGGACAAAAAGCAGCTCTACCGCGACATTGAGGCCATGCTGGATAAGTACGGCTCGGCGGATTTGGGCACGATGGACTTGGCGGAAGTGTTCGAGGACATGACCAGCGTCATGAAGACGAACGGCATCGCCATGCCCAGCAGCCTGACGATGCTTGCGCGCGGTCTGGCGACGATTGAGGGCGTCGTCGCTGACCTCAGCCCCGAACTAAACATCATGAACGTCATCACCGCGCGCATCGGCGACCAGATGTTTGACAACGTGGACTGGCGTGCGCTCCTGACGCAGGATGCCCGCGCCATCTATGAGAGCAGCCGGAAGTCGCTGGAAATCCCCGCGCTGCTGGCGGATATCCTGCGCACAGGCTTAAAGGGCGAGGCGAATCTCGGCGTTGAGCATCACGCGGGCGAGGACGTCCGCAAGCTCGTTATTGCCATGGTGCGCAAGCTCTGCCTGATGCTGCTGTCGCTGGGGCTGCTCATCTTCGGCGGCGCGGTTGCAGGAAACGGCCCGCAGGTGTTTGGCTTGTCCATATACAGCAGCGGCTGCTTCGTGCTGGCGCTGTGTGCCGCCGGATTTGCGCTGTGGAACAAGAAAAAATGACGGAAATTCCTTTTGCATTGTTGACACGTCAATAAAAATGCGCTACAATGGGTTGTGACAACGAAGAGGAGGAACAATCCATGCGCGTGGATAAATCCGTGATTGTGCTGTTTCGGCAGATGAACCTGTTCCTGAACCGGGAATTGCTGGACGAGAAGCTGACCTCGTCGGACGTGCTGTATCTGGCGCTGCTGTATGAGCAGGACGGGCGCACGCAGGACGAGATGGCGGAGGCGTACACGGTGGATCGCGCCGCGACGACCCGTAGCCTGCAGGGCTTGGAGAAGAAAGGGCTTGTGCGGCGGGAAGTGGATACGTTCGACCGACGGATTCGGCGGGTGCATCTGACGGAGAAAGCGATGCAGTACCGCACGGCGATACGAAGGATGGCGGATGACCTGGCGGATGCGCTGTTTGAGGGCATGAGTGAGGAAGAAGTGAAAGCGTTCATGGAGCAGGTGGAAGCGATGGGGCAGAGGGCGCGTCGCCTGAACCAGCGCCAAGAGCGCCTCAAAGCGCAGGGAATAGACAAGTAAGGGAAAAGCACTCAAGCCGGGCAGCCAAAAAAGGGTCAAGGGAGGGAATTCGTCCCATTTTCTTCCTCCCTTGCAGGGTCAAGGGGCGGCGCCCCTTGTGGGGTTTGGGGCAACGCCCCAACCGTTGCTCGTCAAAACTACTCAAAGGGAACAGCCAACAAGGCGCAGGCAGCGAAGCGTCCCTGCCAGTAACTTTGCGCTCCCGCAGGAGCGCCCCCAAGCTGCTCTTCCCCAAGATTCCGTAAAGAAAAAAAGGTCGTTCCCACCATGAGGAGCGACCTTTTGCTTTACTTTTTACTTTTTCCGCTTTTTCTGATTGTTGCCCTTGCTCTCCATCCGCTGCTCCACCTTCGACTTCTCCGGGAAGTTCGCCGTCACCCATGCCTGTACCTTCTCCATCTCCGGGACGCCGCGGAAGTAGTACGCCGTGCCCCTGACGCGAATGTGGCAGACGCGCAGCCGCTTTTCAATGAACGTCTGCTTGATCAGAATGTCCTGCGCGGATACGCCGCTGACCTCGTAGGTGTTCGCGCGACCCAAATTCGCCACAATCCGCGCGCCGTGCAGGTTCGTCGCGGGCTGGAAGGTGTAGCTGCCCAGATAGCTGGGAATGTAGAACGCCATTGTCAGGCTGCACGCCGCAATCATCAGCCCCAGAATCATCAGGGTGAAGGAGGGCGGCAGGAGCAGCAGGCTGATTGCAAGCACGGGCAGCACGGACAGCGCAACCGGGGCGCACGCGGTCAAAATCACGGCGGATTTTTTCGTCCGCAGCTCCAGTTTCTCACGCATCAGGCGTTTTTCTCCCCATCATTTCGTTCGTCCGACGAATCAGAATGTCGGCGATTTTCCGCGCACAGTCGGGGTCAATCTTCTCGTGCTGCTTGGCAATCATTTCGGCGCGCTTTTCCGGGTGACGCAGCAAATCCGCCACTTTCGCGGTCAGCTCGTCGTCCGTGTGCGCCCAGAGCGCCAGCGCGTTGTCCTCCATGAAGCGGGCGTTTTCCGTTTCGCACCCCGCAATCGGGTGTGCGACGACAATCGCCGTGCCGATGGTCATTGCCTCGGTGGAGGTCAGCCCGCCGGATTTCGTGACCAGCACATCCGCGGCGGCAATCAGGGGCGTCAGCGGCGTCACCTGCGCGCGCAGGGACACGCGCGGGTCGCTGCCGTAGGCTTCGGTCGCCCGGCGCAGCGCATCCACGTTTGACCCGCAGACGACGGTCAGATGGCCGTTTTCGCCCAGCACAGGCAGAATCCGCGCAATCATCTCCGGCAGATTGCCCGCGCCCATGCTGCCGCCGACAAGGACAACTTCGGGGCGCTCCGGGTCAAGCCCGACGGCCTCCTTCGCGGCGCGCTTGTCCGTGCAGGGGCGGCAGGAGAGGGATACCGGAATGCCTGTGAATTCATAAGCACTTTTGGGCAGCGCCAGCCGCCTGGCGGAGGGCATCGCCGCCTTGCAGGTGAACATCACGTCGCACTCGATGTCCTCAATGAAGGGATGAATCGTGTAGTCGGTCATGACCATGGCGAACAAGCCGTTCCACAGGTCGTGGCGGCGGAGGTAGGTGACGCTCTGCCCACCGAACATGTGGGTGCAGACAATCAAATCCGGCGCGTAATCGGTCAGCAGCTGCTCCATCTTGCGCGCGTAGGCGGCGTTGAAGAGGTAGACGGGGGACTTGATGCGCGGCGTGCTGATGGCCTTGGCGAAGCGGTACAGCCGCCCGAAGGCATCCGGCGCCGCCTGTACAAATTTGACGTAGACGTTCGACACGGCTGCGGACAGCTTCTGCCCGCCGAACGCCACGCAATCCTCAAATCGGCATTCCACGCCGCGCTCCGTCAGCGCTTCCATCACCGCGTGCGCCGCCGTGTTGTGTCCGCCGCCCGTGGCTGTGGAGAGTATGAGTGCCTTCAATTAGTCCTCCTGCCCGGCGGCATTTTCCGCCAGCATTTCATCAATGATTTTGCAGGTCATGCGGATGATTTTCGCGCAGGGGCGGCTGCTGTAATACGCGTTTGTCCGTGCATCCGGGGTGGGGGATTCCGGCTTCTTCTCGCGCCCTAACAGCTCCGCGCAGCAGATACTGCCGTTTCGGGCGATGAACGCCCGGTAGACGCGCTGCACCCGCGCGTGCGGCTGCCGGGGGGGGCGGGTGGCCCCTCGCCTCGGCGCCTCCCCCCCCCCCGCCCCCGCCGCCCCGCGGACGACCACCCCCGCCGAGGAAAACGCGCCGCAGTTGTCGCGCAGCCGCCCGATGCCGCCGCCCAGCCCGCAGGCGACCCGCGCAGCCTGCTCCTGCGTCAGCCCCGCAATGTCCGCATAGGTCATCAGCACCGCCTGAGCGCAGTTCACCCCGGATGCAAACAGGCGAACCGCCGTCTTTTCTCGTTCTGAAATCGCCATTTTATTGTGCCGTGATGATTTTCAGCGTGTCGCGCAGTTTGTCGTAGACGTTTGTCTTGTAGGTGTCGGTGTACCCTGCCGGGTAGGTGAGGTGGACGGTGTAGAGCACGTTATTCTTGTAAACCGCCGCGATGCGCCCCGCGATTTGCAGATTGCCATCCAGCGTGGCGGTGTAATTGGCGTACACACCCGTTGCGCCGAGGAACAGCCCCTTGCGCGTCGCCGTGTTTGACGGGCTGAACTTGGGGTAATTCGCGTTGCGGAGGTTCGTCAGCATGGACTTGACTTCCGTCGTCAGCGAATCGGTGGTGTACTCAATGCTCGTGCTGTTTGCGCGGATGACGAGGGTCGCCGCGTAGCCCGTCGCCCAGTCGGGACTCTGGAGCTTGTAGCTGTTCGCCTCGGACGTATCCACCACCCAGCCAGCCGGGCCTTCAAACGTCAGATTCAGGTTCGACGCGGTGTAGGTCTGGTAGGTGAAGGACAGCGCCGGCAGGGGCGTGGGGGTCGGCTTGTCAATGGGGTCAATCACGACGGGCGTCGCGCCGGAATACTGCCCGGAAATGACCGGAATGGGCGTATTCGTGGGGGGAGGCGTGACGAGCGTCGGCAGATGAATTTCCTCCGGCGTGCTGGCAGCGTCGCCCGTGTAGTCGTCCTCCTCGGACGCGGGGTCGTAATCCGCCGGAAGGCTGCTGCCGGCGGTATTTGTGCTGGATGTGTTCGCCGCCCCCTGCGTATTTGCCGCCCCCTGCGTATTGACGTTATACTGCGTCTTCGGTTCAGATGCGCAGCCCGCCAGCAGAACGAGGCACGCGCTCAGCAGAAGCACTGTCCGAAAGCCCTTTTTCATCGTGATTCCCTCCTTATGGTTGTTATCCTAAGGTAACACCGTACAAATGAGGTGGTGCCTTAATTCAAAAACGATTGAAACACCCGTTTTCTTGCAAAAGAATGTGGATGACGTCATTCCGCCCCATCAATCTCCTGATACTTCGGGTGATAGATCCGCCGGTCAAGGCTCCAAACCTTCTCCGAGAACGCACCCTCCGGCACGCGCGCGAGAATCCCCTGCATTTCGTTCATCTTCGCGTCCAAATCGTCGATGCGCGCGAGCACCTCCGCTTCGGGGAACATCGGCGCCTTCGGGCTGCCGTATTCCGGGATGCTGTGATGCGAGAGCACCATGTGCTCCAGAAGCAGCACAATTTCCCCGGATACGCCCACGTTTTTCGCCGCTTCCTCAATCCGCGCCACGCCGCGCACCAAATGCCCAATCAGCAGCCCGTCCGCGGAATAATCGCTCACGCTGCCCGTTTCGTCGCTGATCATTTCCGTCGTCTTACACAGGTCGTGCAGGATAACGCCCGCGTAGAGCAGCTCCGCGTTCAGGAACGGGTACGCCGCCACGACGTGCCGCGCTAAATTCAGCATACTCGTCGTGTGGTGGAGCAGGCCGGAGCGTTCCGCGTGGTGCAGCCGCTGCGCCGCCGGGAACCATTCCAGCTTGTCGCCCGTCAGCCGAAGCATCTCGCGCACGATTTTCTTCAGTCCCTCGGACTGGAAGGTATCAATCGTGTCCTCAATGTCCTTGCGCATCACTTCAGGCTTTTCGGGCGCGCACGCGACCAGCTGCGCCATGTCCACCTCGTCCTGCGGCAAGGCTGCGCGCATCCGCTCAATGCGGAGTTGCTTGCGGCTGTTGTACTCCTGCACCAGCCCCTGCACTTTGATGACCGAGCCTTGCTTGGGCACGTCCATCAGCTGATTCCAGTCCCAGTATTTGCAGTTGATGTCGCCCGTTTTATCCGCGAGGGTGAGGTCGAGGTACGAGGCGCCCTTCTTATCCGTCCGCGCATCCGCAGAGCGAACGAGCAGAAACCCGACGAAGCGGGCGTTGGTTTCCAGCTGATTGACTGTCATGGGTGATTTTCCTCCGATGGATGAAAATGGTTGAGGATTTTGGAACCCTCATAGTCGTTAGTAGTCGGATTTTCAGGTTCACAAACTAAATAACTTGCGATAAAAAACAAGTATGCAGAAGTGGACTGCCGAAGGAGTCCAGAGGGCGATCGGAAAGCCCTCTGGTACTATGCCAAAGCACTGTTTGGAAAGAGAAAACAGCTTGGCATAGCAAGATGCAGCAAGTCAGAAAGGCGCATCCCCGCCGTTCTCTCCCCCCATCGCCGAGGGCGGCAAATCCGTGTACGTCGTGTATTCGCTCAGCCACGCGACCTTCACCGTGCCCAACGGGCCGTTTCTCTGCTTCGCAATGATGATTTCACCCACGTTCTTGTCCGCCGTTTCGGGGTCGTAGTAGCCCTCGCGGTGGATGAACATGACGACGTCCGCGTCCTGCTCGATGGAGCCGGAGTCGCGCAGGTCGGACAGCGCGGGACGCTTGTTGTCGCGCGTCGTCGATGCACGGGAGAGCTGCGCGCAGGCAATCAGCGGCACTTTCAGCTCCAGCGCAATCGCCTTCAGCTGGCGGCTGATTTCGCTCACCTCCAGCTGACGGTTCTCGGTCTTGCCGTCGGCGTGCATAAGCCCCAGATAGTCCACAATGATGAGGTCAAGCCCCTTGTCCATCATCAGGCGGCGGCAGCGCGAACGGCGCTGCGGGGGCGTTTTTTAGACGTCTGAGCTTTGCTTTCATCTGAACTACGGTGATGCCCGCCGTATCGTCAATGTAAACAGGGGAGTTCGACATAGGGCCGATGGATTTCGCCAGCTTTATCCAGTCCTCTTCACGCAGGGTGCCTTGGCGGACGCTCTGCATGTTGACGCGCGCGTCGGAGCAGAGCATACGCAGGGCAATCTGCTCGCGCGGCATTTCCAGCGAGAACACGGCGACGCTTTTGTTCGCGTAGAGCGCGGCGTGGGTGGCGATGTTCATCGCGAAGGACGTTTTGCCCATGGACGGACGCGCGCCGATGATGATGAGTTCGCCGCCATGCAGACCGGTGAGCATATTGTCCAGCAGGGTGAAGCCAGTCGGCACGCCGGAGACGCGCCCCTTGAGCTTCGCCAGTTCCTCGATGTTGGCGTAGGTGTTGTACAGCACGTCGCGGACGTGGACGAGGCTCTCGCCGGATGCGCGGTTCATCACGATGTCGAAAATCGCCTTTTCCGCGTGTCCGAGCGTCTCCTGCAGGGGATTCTGCTGGCTGTAACACTCCTGCGAAATCTCCTGCGATGCCTTGATGAGCTTGCGCAGGGTGGACTTTTCGGCTACCAAGGTGATGTACGCCTTGACGTTCGCGGTCGTCGGCACGAAGCTCATCAGCCGCATGAGGTACTCCGTGCCGCCGATGCCTTCCAGCGTCCCACGGCGGGTCAGCTCCGCATCGACGGTCACGAGGTCAATTGGGCGCTGCTGATGGTGCAGGGCAACCATCGCCTCGAAGATTTCGCGGTGCGCCGGCTGATAGAAATCGTCGGTGGACAAGGCTTCCGCCGCCTGCAGCACCGCGTTTTCATCCTGCATCATCGCGCCCAGCACGGACTGCTCCGCTTCGACGCTATTGGGCGGCGTCACGCCACGAAATTCTGACATAAACCTCTTTCAAAGGCGCGGTCCCTGACCCGGCCCACGGGGGGGGCTCCCCCC
>ERZ780052.451-NODE-451-length-15585-cov-4.069028_pt1 | contig 15585 bp, 9 predicted proteins | sample MGYA00511845_ERZ780052 | MGnify/ENA primary metagenome ERZ780052 (study PRJEB29588, sample SAMEA1970897) | human gut metagenome | biome: human gut; feature: human-associated habitat; material: faeces | place: Denmark | collected 2008/2010 ...
ATCCGGAAGTGAACGGTGATTGCGGATGTAAAGCACGCACGATTGAGGAAACGCAATCTCCCAAATTGCATGTTCCCCCAAAGAAGCATGTTCAAGTGCAATCGAAATGTCGTACTCGAACATCCGGATAACCATTGCCCTGTCCTTAGAGGACTGGCATTCCAGATGGTATATATGTCCACCAATCCGGATAATGGAGTCCGTGATCACGGTTCCGTACTTTTCGTAATGTTCGTTTCGCAATTGTTCAAACTGTTCCTCTTCGCTGTAAGAAGTATGGAAAACTTCGTTGATCAGCGGAATGAGAAGTTGCGGCATTTTTTGCGCAATGGTTCGGAATACATCGTCAAAAATCGTGCTGTGTTCTGTTGTGTTTTCTGTGTCGGCATCTGGCAACGAAGTTGTCAAAATGTCAGTGTTCCCCATGTAGTGTCCTACCTTTCCTTTAGTATATATCATAAGCATCTGCTTTTACAATATAGAAAGTATAAAAAACAGAGCTGTTATGACCAGTTCTATGAAATTGTGGTTCTAATGGAAATTTATGAGCGAAATGCTCTCCATGAGTGGTGATTGCGGTACAATGGCGATGTATCGCATAAGTAATTGTGGTATATAATTTTATAAACCCAGTAAAAACAGAATATCGTATTTTCGGACAGAAGTCAAATGATTTATAACAGTAACAGAAAAACAACAATTGCGATACGATTGGAAAATAAATCGTATCACGATTGTTGTTGTAAAATTATTTTCTGGTTTATAGGATCTCCTCAAGCCCATACAATGCCGCACCCAGTGCACCGACAATCTCTGGTTCCTCATAGATATGTAGTTTTTCTCCAAGCTGCTCCTCCAGCACGGCGACGACACCCGGATTCTTGGCAACACCGCCAGTCATCATATATCCCGGATTCAGACCGACACGTTTCAGGAGGGACATTGCTTTCCCGGCAATTGCCTTGTGAATTCCATGTGCAATATCGGCAATCTCTTTGTTCTGTGCGATCAGGGAGATAACTTCCGATTCAGCAAAAACACTGCACATGCTGCTGATTTCAATATTTTCTTTGGACTGCAGGGATACCGGGCCAAGTTCGTCGATACTGATTTCCAGGGAGCGCGCCATCATTTCCAGAAAGCGGCCGGTTCCGGCGGCACATTTATCATTCATGACAAAATCGGCAACTTCTCCATTGTCATTCAGCCGGATGGCTTTGCTATCCTGACCGCCGATATCGAGGATCGTGTGAACGTCCGGGAAGAGAAGATGCGCACCTTTTCCGTGGCAGCTGATTTCGGTTACATTTTTGTCCGCAAATGGAATGCTGACACGACCATAACCCGTGGATACAATCAGGGAAATATCTTCCCGGTCAAGTCCGGCCTTTTTCAGAACGTCTGCCAATGCGGCATCTGCACTCTGGGAAGATTTGGCTCCGGTGCGGACAACTGAAAATGCTTTGATCTGTCTGTTTTCGTCTAAGATTACGGCGTTTGTAGAGGTAGAGCCGCTGTCAATTCCTAATGTATACACAGTATCACCCTTTCTTTTTATCATTTGTTTTTCCCCGGTCAGGGACAATCCTTTTTTCACTTTCAATTCTTCCATAAAGGCTTCCACACGGGTCCGGACCTGTCCGGCACATTGTCTGGTGGAATCGGTTTCTACCAGCAGAATCGGCAGATCCAGCCGCTGGCGGAAATCCGCATACTCGTAAGAATAAGAGTCACAGAATTTGACGGTATGATATATAATTCCATCCAGGCGGTCGGTAAAACCGTCAAGAAAATGTTCACGGTTCGCTGCTTTTAACATGCGCATGCATGGAATCTGGTTTAGCAGCGCGGCAGCATAGGAATGCAGGACCTGATCCTCTGTAATGGAAAAATCACGTGCAAGTCCGGTGCATGTTAAATCAAACAGCAGATTGGCACCGCGGTCGACAAGCAGCTGACGGATTTCATTGTTGCATCGGGCACCCATGATACCAATATTGAGTTTCTGTCCGTTTCCTTTTCCGGACGCTGCGCTGGCAGACATACGGGTGTTTTCCTGTTTTTTCAGAGCCGCTTTGTTCTGCATCATGGAAACAAAACGTTTCAGATCCAGTGTTTTTCCGGAGAAAGCCTCGTACTCGGTGAGCATTTGTTTTAACTGGCGCTCATAGAGTGCTACTGCAAAATCATTAAATTTGCGGGGAATATCCAGCAAAAAGAAAAATTTATCCGGGAACTGGCTTTTTAATGTGTCATACAGACGCCGGATGCTGTCGCAGCAGGTAGTCAGAATGACACCCTCATAGTCATGTTCCATCACATCTTCCAGCACGGCCTTGGTATAGGAACAGATGTTGGCGTGCATCAGGGTATCCGCATGGTTAAAATCCGTAACGGATGGTTCCAGACGTGTGATTTCTGTGTCCATGGCTTCAAATAATTCCATGGGGGTATATTTACATACATAACCTAACATGATGAATTCCTCTCTTTATCCAGAATTTCCAGAAAAGCTTCCAGGCGGGTTTTGATCTGTCCGTCATGGCTGTTCCGGCGGTCCATGGCATCGCCATCCAGAACGAGCAGTGGAATATCCGCCGCCTTGAGCGCTTCGCGCAGCTGGAATACTCCGCCGGCAGATTGCTTACAGCCCCAGTGGCAGAAGTTAATTACGCCATCGGCATGCATTTCTTTTGCCAGTTTTACGACCATATTTGCTTTTTTTTCGTATGGACCGTTATAGAGATTGTTTAGCATTTTAGTGGCAAGTGCTTCCAGTGGGTGGGTGGTATCCAGTTCGTCCATGTAATCCAGGTTCATTTCGGTACACTGGATCTGGTAATCTCTGTTCAGGTTAAAATAGTGTTTGAGTGTTTCCTGATAAAAAGGAAGCAGATGTACCCACACAATCCGGGTGCCGTCATATTTCGGATATTGTTTGATATCCTCGGCAAAACTGCGGAACAGGTCAAGGGTTTCCGGTGTTCCGATGTTTAAGTGGGTGGCAAAAAGCATGTACATCTGCAGAGTCAGTGTCGATGGATAATAGCGCTCTGCCTGCAGTTTTAAAAACTCTTTGTAATAAGCTTTCGACTGGTTTTCGCGGGCAAGTGTTTCCGACAGGTCATCCATGGACAGACGTTTTCCGGTCAGTGCTTCCAGTTTCTGAATCAGTTCTTTCAGCTGCATGGTCACATATTCCACGGCTTCCGGAGAACAGCTGTCCGGCACATCGATCACATAAGTGTCAAGATCCGTGTGCCGGCGGACATAGCGGAATGTGTTAATATTGCCGTCACAAATCATGGAAGTTGTCACACCGAGTCTGGCAGGTGAAATAATTCCGGAGTCTACGGCACCGATAAAATCTTTGTGATAGGAACAGAGCGTGGAGGCAATTCCCCGGCTTTCTGCGCGGTCGATAAAATAGTCTTCACACGTAAATCCTGAGAGAAACGAGGAAAGACATTCCATGGAAAGCGCACTGAGTCCGAAGCACTGGAAAATTTCCACGGGTGCAAACAGATTGCACCAGACCGTGGATTCCGGGTATTCCAGCGCATGAAGCGTATTTTTTACGCCGAGCGTATTCAGCTTCTGATATGCTTTCGGCATTGTTTTTTCTGTAAAATGTTCAGTCCGGAACTGTTCGAGATGTAATCCGATGTCAATCATTTTGCGGGAAACTGCCGGGTGGGTGCCGGCATATTTTTTAATATAATTTCCGTAAGTTTTGACGATATTCATAGTATATATCCTTTATTAAACAGGTTCATTTTCAAAAAATTATTATAACCTTGTGTCTGTAAAAAATAAAGTTTTGTGTAATAAAATTTAGAAAAACCTAAGAATCTAAAATATTGCGTATTATAGGGGGATTGATTATAATAGAAAGTACGGAATTATCTATTATGGAAGGAATCAGGACACATGGGAGCACAGGACAATACGGAAAAGGTACTGCGCAGTCTTCACGTTTTGCTGTCGAAGAGTGAGCCGTATCCGAAAGAGCCGAGTAAAGTTATCATAGATAAGCAGCAGGTGATTGATCTGCTGGCAGAATTAAATACCTGTATTTATCAGATTATGGATGAATACGAGCTGACCATTCGAAGCCGTGACAAGGCAGAGCGCGATTTCCATAAAAAGGGAGATCAGATCATCTGGGATGCAAGCCGTAAGGCAGAGGACATTTATGCGGCATCTGTCATGTATATGGATGAAACGTTAAACCGTATGCAGGATATTATGCAGGAGGCGGACAAAAAGGTCGGTGCCATCTATCAGGAAATTAAAGAACAGATGGAAAAAGAAGAACAGGAATTAAGAACCAACAAATCCGAACTCAAAGGACAGCTGCAGGATCTGGTTGATACCGAAAAGTACTTAAAGATCATCGAGGAACGGAACCGCGAGATTGAGAAGGAAAAGATGGAAGGAAGACCGGAGTACGAGCAGGAGAAGCGGGAAGAAAAAGCAATTTACGCAAACCGGCAGACCGATATTAAGATTAACCAGGAATATCTGGATAAGCTGGGACTTTCCGTACCGGAAGAACCGGTAGAAGACCTTGCGGAAGAACCGGTAGAAAAGCCAGTGGAAAAGCCGGTGGAAAAACCAAAGAAGCTGTCACCGAAGCCGGAGATTCCGGCACCGGTTACGGTAGAAGATGACGATGAAGAGTTAAAGCAGCTGGAAGAACAACTGCGTGTGAATCTGGATGCTGATTATTTTAAGTGGAAAGATGAACAGGAAGCGGCAGAAGAAAAAGAAAAAACCGCCGGCTTTCAGAACAAGATCAAGAACCTGATAGGAGGACATCCACATGACGATTCTGGTGTGTGATGATGACAAGGAAATTGTAGACGCAATTGAGATTTACCTGATTCAGGAAGGATACCAGGTAGTAAAAGCATATGACGGGGAACAGGCTCTGGAGATGCTTCGCACAAAGAAAATTGATCTGATGGTGATCGACGTGATGATGCCGAAACTGGATGGAATCCGTGCGACATTCCAGGCACGTAAAACAAGCAGCATTCCCATTATCATCCTGTCTGCCAAGACAGAAGATGCGGATAAGATCCTGGGGCTGAACGTGGGGGCGGACGATTATGTGACCAAGCCGTTTAATCCGCTGGAATTGGTTGCCCGTGTGAAGTCACAGCTGCGGCGTTATACCACACTTTCGAGCACCCCTTCCGGTGATGCCGTTTATGAAGCCGGCGGCCTGGTTATTAACGATGAATTAAAAAAAGTTACGGTAGATGGGGAAGAGGTCAAACTGACTCCGATCGAATACAACATTCTTCTGCTTCTCATGAAAAATAAAGGAAAAGTATTTTCCATTAGTCAGATTTATGAGGAAATCTGGAATGAAGAAGCAATTGGCGCAGACAATACAGTTGCTGTCCACATCCGGCATATCCGGGAAAAAATCGAAATCAATCCGAAAGAACCGCGGTATCTGAAAGTGGTCTGGGGTGTCGGCTATAAAATCGAAGCGGGGGCGTAGCTGTCTATGAAAGAATTCTCCAGCGGAAAAAAGGGCGCAGCCATTGTCATGCATCAGATGTTTCTGATTATGATGCTTTGCGGAATCTATGGGATCGGATACAATCTGCGCAGACATATCGGAGGGCTGGGTATTCTCAGCCTGTTTATGGTGATCGGCATGGTCGGAAGCTTTGTATTTCTTGCCTATCTGACAGGTGTTGCAGGGCGCCGGTCGGAGGAGGATGCAACCATTTACCTGACCTGGATCGATAAAATTTATACGGATATTCAGATGGTGCTTTTTGTGGCATTCATTTATCTTGTGCTTTTTTTGGGGAGAAATCTCCATGACATCCAGTTTGAACTGTCCGGACTGATGGTAGCGGTCGGAACAGTCGGGTATCTGGTCGATGTTGTATTCCTGCTGTTTTATATGAGCATTGTCCGGCGGGTCAAAAACAATACCCTTCTGACACACAGTCTGATCTATCAGGCAGGAAGCTTCCTGAGACGGGTGTTTATTTCCGGACAGAATCCCAGACTGTGTACGCGTAAGGCGCGCGAAAGATATGAGATCCAGCATGCAATTGAAAAAATTGCGGCAGGGGCACTGGATACGACACTGGATGTGGAACAGTTTCACGGACAGGAAAGAGGCATTGCAGCTTCTGTGAATAATATCCGTGCAGGGCTGAGCGAAGCCATTCAGGAGCGGATCCGGAATGAACGGATGAAGGCAGACCTGATCACGAATGTTTCCCATGATATCAAAACACCGCTTACTTCCATTGTCAATTATGTGGATCTGCTCAAACGTGAAAACCTGGAAAACGAAAATGCACGTAATTATATCCGGGTTCTGGATGAAAAATCCCAGCGGTTGAAACAGCTGACGGAGGATCTGGTCGAAGCATCAAAGATCAGTTCCGGAAATATCCGGCTGGATATGCAGACCATCGATCTGGTAGAACTGCTGTACCAGACGGGTGGTGAGTTCAATGAACGTTTTGAGGCACGGGGGCTGACCATTGTGACGAAACTGCCGCACAATTCGGTGATGATCCGGGCAGACGGACGGCAGCTCTACCGTGCAATTGAAAATCTGTATACCAATGCGGCAAAATATGCACTCGAAAATACCCGGGTTTATGTAGATCTGGAAGTAGAGGAGAACAATGCGGTTTTCCGTATCAAAAATATTTCGAAAAATCCGCTGCCGGAACAGGGAGCGGCGAGGAAAGACCTGACGGAGCGTTTTGTGAGGGGAGAGGAATCCCGCACGACAGAGGGAAGCGGTCTTGGACTGTCCATTGCAAAGAATCTTACACAGCTGATGGGCGGTGAGTTTGCAATCCTGGTAGATGGCGATCTGTTTGCGGCATCCATTACGTTTGCAGTCGTTGCATAAAAATACATTTTATTATATAATTATCATTAACCATGATTTCGAAAACAAGGAGGAAACTATGAAGTTATACGAGAACGGCGCATACCTGGTCAACGGCAGGGATGTTGTCATTAATTCACCGGAAGCGGCATCTGCTGTCAATGCAAAGACAGGAAAGACTGTTACACCGGAAGATGCAAAGAAACAAACCATTGCATACGGAATTTTAAAGAGTCACAATACATCCGGCAACATGGAAAAACTGCAGATCAAATTTGATAAGCTGACTTCCCACGATATTACATTTGTCGGCATCATTCAGACCGCCAGGGCATCAGGTCTTGAGAAGTTCCCGATTCCTTATGTACTCACTAACTGTCACAATAGTCTGTGTGCAGTCGGTGGAACCATCAACGAAGATGACCATATGTTTGGACTGACATGTGCAAAGAAATACGGCGGAATCTATGTTCCTCCTCATCAGGCAGTTATTCACCAGTTCGCAAGAGAAATGCTTGCAGGCGGCGGAAAGATGATCCTTGGATCAGACTCCCATACCCGTTACGGAGCACTGGGAACCATGGCAATTGGAGAAGGTGGTCCGGAGCTTGTAAAGCAGCTTTTGAATAAGACTTACGATATTGATATGCCGGGAGTTGTCGGCATTTATCTGACAGGTACCCCGCAGAAAGGTGTCGGTCCGCAGGATATCGCACTTGCCATTATCGGTGAAGTATTTGCCAACGGATTTGTAAAGAATAAAGTGATGGAGTTTGTCGGACCGGGCGTGTCTAATCTGAGTGTTGATTACCGTATCGGTGTCGATGTTATGACAACAGAAACAACCTGTCTGTCTTCCATCTGGAGAACCGATGACCAGGTGAAGGAATTCTATGAGATTCACGGAAGAACCGGAGATTTCGAGGAACTGAATCCGGGAGAAGTTGCATACTATGACAGTTTTATCGAACTTGATTTAAGCGAGATTAAGCCAATGATCGCGATGCCGTTCCATCCAAGCAATACATACACGATCGAGGAATTAAATGCAAACCTGATGGATATTCTCGATGACTGTGAGAAGCGTGCACAGGTAAGCTTTGATGGAAAAGTAGACCTTGACTTAAAGAGCAAAGTAAAGAACGGAAGACTGTATGTAGATCAGGGTATCATTGCCGGATGTGCTGGTGGTGGATTTGAAAATATCTGCGATGCAGCAGATATCTTAAAGGGTTCTTCCATTGGAGCGGACGAGTTTACGTTGAGCGTATACCCAGCGTCTACTCCGATTTATATGGAACTGGTTAAGAACGGTGCTGTTGCCAATCTGTTAGAGACAGGTGCCATTGTCAAGACTGCATTCTGCGGACCGTGCTTTGGTGCCGGAGATACACCTGCAAATAATGCATTTTCTATCCGTCATTCTACACGTAACTTCCCGAATCGTGAGGGATCTAAGGTACAGAACGGACAGGTTGCTTCCGTAGCACTGATGGATGCGCGTTCTATCGCTGCAACCGCTGCAAATAAGGGATTCCTTACCGCAGCTACCGATATTGATGTAAACTACAGCAAGCCGAAATACTTCTTTGATAAGACCATTTATGAAAACCGTGTATTTGACAGCAAGGGTGTGGCAGATCCGGACGTAGAGATCCAGTTTGGACCAAATATCAAGGACTGGCCGGCTATGAGCCCGCTTCCGGAGAATCTTGTGCTGAAAGTTGTTTCCGAGATTCACGATCCGGTGACCACAACGGACGAGCTGATTCCTTCCGGAGAGACATCCTCTTTCCGTTCCAACCCACTGGGACTGGCAGAGTTTGCACTTTCCAGAAAGGATCCGGAATATGTTGGACGTGCCAAGGAAGTACAGAAGGCACAGAAGGCTGTTGAGGCAGATACCTGTCCGGGAGATGCACTTCCGGAGATTCATCCGGTTATGGATACCATCCGTGCAACGTTCTCCGATGTCAACCGCTCAAACGTTGGTTTTGGAAGTACGATTTTTGCAGTAAAACCGGGAGACGGTTCTGCGCGTGAGCAGGCGGCTTCCTGCCAGAAGGTACTTGGCGGATGGGCAAACATTGCAAATGAATATGCGACCAAGAGATACCGTTCCAACCTGATTAACTGGGGTATGATCCCGTTTGTTATTGATCAGGGAGAGCTTCCGTTCCACAATCTGGATTACCTGTTTGTTCCAAAGATCCGTGAGGCGATCGCAGACGGAAAAACAGAATTTGAGGCATATGTGGTAAAGGATGGTGCTTTAAAGCCATTTACCCTGCGTATGGGAGAACTGACACCGGATGAGAAAGATATTATTCTCAAAGGCTGCCTGATCAATTATTACCGCGGATAGGAGATCTTGTATGACAGACGTGGAAAAACAAAAACAGATGGAACAGATCAAACAGAGTGAGGATGGCATGCGTCAGACGGTTCTTCTGATTAAAATCGGATTGATGGTATTTCTCACCTTTGCCTGTTGTACCGTATTTTTCTTCCTGGTGCTCCGGTACAAGGGGGTTGCAGATACCTGGCATCTGATTACAGGTGCATTGCAGCCGATTATTATCGGACTGGGACTTGCTTATCTGCTTAACCCGGTTATGAAATTTCAGGAGCGGCACTGGCTGCCGTTTCTGAAAAAGAAAATGAAATCAGAAAAATCAGCGGCTAAAGTGGCACGTGGATTGTCCATTGCCGGGGCAATCCTGTTTCTTCTGGTGATTCTGGTACTTTTGATTGCGGCAATTGTTCCTTCGGTGGTATCAAGTGTTACCGGGCTGGTGGAAGCACTGCCTGGTAATGTGGAGAGCCTGATCCATATGGTGAAAAGTGGAAAACTCGGAGCCTATGGAGTGACAGATACCATCAGTGATATGCTGACAAAACTGACGGATCAGGTGGAAAACTGGGCAACGAAGGATCTGCTGCCACAGATGCAGCAATATCTGCTGCAGATTACTTCCGGCGTAATCACGATGGTCAAATCCATATTAAACTTCATCATTGGGATCATTGTCGTTGTTTATGTCTTATCCATTAAAGAAAGCCTGGTGGGACAGGGCAAAAAGATTGTGTATGCGATCTTTAAACCGAAACATGGAAACATTATTATCGAAGTTTTCCACAAGGCAGATGAAGTATTTGGTGGTTTCATCATTGGAAAGATTATAGATTCTGCCATCATCGGAGTAATCTGTTATTTTGGATGTCTGATCCTGCATATTCCGGATACGATACTGGTTGCGGTTATCATTGGAGTAACCAATGTCATTCCGGTGTTTGGACCGTTTATCGGTGCGATTCCGACACTTCTTCTGGTGGTGATCCAGAGTCCGCTGCATGCGTTGTATCTGCTGATATTTATTATCGTTCTGCAGCAGGTGGATGGAAATATTATCGGACCGAAGATTTTAGGTGATTCCACCGGATTATCCGCGTTCTGGGTAATGTTTTCGATTCTGATCGGAGGCGGACTGTTTGGATTTCTGGGAATGCTGCTTGGAGTTCCGGTGTTTGCGATGATTTACTATATTATCCGCAGACTGGTAAACCACAGTATACGAAAGAAAAATCTTACAACCGTAACGGAGGCATATGTGGAGGCGGCCGGTGTGAATGAGGCAACCGGTGCGATCATATATTACGGGGAAAAACAAAAGAAAAAGAGAACTTTAAAAGATTCCGGGAAGAAAGACGAAACAAAGAAAAACCAGTAATTTCAAGGGCTGTACGCGTTTGTGTGCAGCTCTTTTTTTCGGATTATTTTTTGACACTAATTGCCGCCTATGGTATACTTGAAAATAGACAGATAGACCTGTTTGGGGATACTTTAAGGAGATAACAATTGGACAAATACGAATATAATCTGAAGCTTGATCAGATGAAATCCCGCTATGCGGAAGAGAAATACGATGAGGCAGCAGATATTGCAGATACCATCAATTGGAATAAGGTTAAAAATGTAAATGGTCTGGTAAAAGCTGGGGAAGTGTACGAAAAAGTACAGCGTTATGAGGAGAGCCGGGAAGTTTTGCTGATGGCATATGATCGCTCGCAGATCGGAAGTATGATTATTTACCGTCTTGCGGAAGTGGCGGTCAAGATGAAAGATTTTCAGGCGGCACAGGATTATTACGATGAGTTTGTGGAGATTGCGCCTCATGACACCCTTAAATATGTACTTCGCTATGATATACAGAAGGCACAGGGGGCTTCCTATGAAGAACTGATACCGATTCTTGAAGAACTCAAGGAACAGGAATACACGGAAGAGTGGGCATATGAGCTTGCTTATCTGTATCACAAAGCAGGGATGAGTGAGAAGTGTATTGATGCATGTGATGAGCTGGTTCTCTGGTTTGGAGACGGGCCATATGTAGAGCGTGCATTGGAACTGAAAATGCTGTATCAGCCGTTGACAAAAACACAGGAAGAAAAGTATCGGTCGTTTTGTCAGGCAAAAGATGACAGAGCAGGTTTGACACACATTGATGTGGATGAGATGGCGCGTGCCGGGGAGACCGTGCATGATCCGGTCGCAATTCCAAAAGTAGAAGTAAACACAGAACGGTTTAATACCGTCAATCTTCAGGCGGAAATTGCAAAGGGTATGCAGCAGATCATGGATGCAACCGAAAAAGAGACGGTCACGGATACGCTGGACAATATCAATCGTATGGTGGAAGATGTCCCTTATCTGAAAATGCAGATGGAGGAAGAAAAGCCTGAGGCACAGCCGGAACAGAATACACGGCACATTGAGACAGATGAGGAGATTGATGGTTCACTCAAGACAAATTTCAAAGAGTTGTTGGGAGAAGACTCCGATGGTCAGATGAGCATGATGACAAATGAGAAAAACATGATTGAGCATCAGATCACAGGCCAGATGACAATTGAGGAAGTGCTGAGTGAGTGGGAGAAAATGCGCAAGGCTGCGGAAGCTGCATTAGAAGATGCCAGAAAGCGGAAACTCGAATCCGCCAAAGCGCGTGCACTGCAGGAGGCAGGCGATATTATGGACCGCCTGACAGGAGTATTGCCAAAACTGGATGCGGTACTGGCAGAAAAGGCGGATATTGTGGAGGAAACGACGGAAACACCGCCACAGACGCCGGAAAGGGAAACACCGCCGGAAGCGGATGATCCAAAAGAACGAAAGGAAGAAGAGGAAGAGAACAAAAAAGAGGAACAGCCTGCCAGGGATACAGACGGCGAAGAACTTTGGCCAGAGGGAGTATCTTTAGAAGAAATGGTACGTTCCCAGCAGAAAAAAAAGACGGAAGCTGCCGCACAGAAACCGGCAGAAGAGACATCCGATGTGACAGAAGATGATAAAAACTTAAATGAGAATCGTGGTGTAGAAGAAATGGAAACAAAGACAGAATCAGATACAACAAAGAAAAAGGATTTTGAGGAGGTTCCGATCGAGGATCTGCCACAGAAACCAACACTTGCACAGGAGAGGGAAGAAGAGTTTGCTTTTGTAAGAAGAAAAACAGATCGTTCTTCCTGGAAAGGAAAAACAGTACATATTCCACAGGTGGATACACCGGTGGATCTGGCGAAAGAAGAAAAACAGAATATCCCGCTTGTAGAACTGACCGATGAACAGAAAGCGATTTTTTCGTATTTTATGCCGGTGAAGGGCATGGAGGATCAGCTCTGCAAAGCGTTGACAGTTGCTTCGTCCCATCTGAAAAATAAGGAAACTGCATCGAGGGGGAATCTCGTAATTAAAGGCGGACAGGGAAGTGGAAAAACAACACTTGCCACCAGCATGATCAAAGTCCTGCAGCAGGAGACCGGGGTTTTGGATGGAAAGATTGGAAAGATCCATGCGGAAGCATTAAACCAGAAAAATGTCAGCGGGCTGCTGGATAAGGTGTCAGGGGGATGCCTGATTATTGAGCAGGCGGGGGATATGGAGAAAAAAACTGTATCGGAATTATCCAATCTGCTGGATGCCGATGAGAGTGGTCTCTTCGTTATTTTGGAAGATACATCCAAGGGCATCAAGAGATTATTTGCGCAGAATGAAACATTTGCCAAAAAATTCAGTGAACAGATCTCAGTTCCGATTTTTACAAATGATGAGCTGGTCACGTTTGCACGTTCTTATTCCAGGGAACTTGGATACAAAATTGATGATATGGCGGTTCTGGCATTGTATAACCGGATCAGCAATATTCAGAGACTGGATCAGGCTACAACCCTGACAGAGGTGAAAGACATTGTGGATGAAGCAATTCATCGGGAGGCACATGGAGGGTTAAAGAAAGCTATCAGTATTCTGACCGCCAGCCGTTATACGGATGATGACAGAATTGTACTAACGGAAAAGGATTTCGAGTAAGATAGATAAGAGAAGACAGGGAGGGTATTTATGAGTAATTTTACAGAGATGGATTGTTACCTGTTTGGACAGGCAACACATTATGATATTTATCGCAAAATGGGTGCTCACAAAATGACAATTGAAGGAGAAGAGGGAGTATGCTTCGATGTCTGGGCACCGCATGCGGACCGTGTATACGTGATTGGGGAATTTAACGGCTGGAATGAAACTTCCCACGAGATGAAACGTGTGACACCGGAGACGATGGGCGTATACGAACTGTTTGTACCGGGTGTCCAGATTGGCTGTATGTACAAGTTCCTGATTATCGCGCAGGATGGAAGAAAGCTGTACAAAGCAGACCCTTATGCAAACTATGCACAGCTCCGTCCGGAGACCGCTTCCATTGTCACGGATATTTCCAATTTTCTCTGGTCCGATACGGAATGGATGAATGCCAGAAAAAAACTTTCCAAAGAGGAAGTATATGAGCAGCCGATGGCAATTTATGAGGTACATCCGGGTTCCTGGATGCGGCATCCGGGGCGTGAGGATGATGGATTTTATTCTTATCGGGATCTGGCAAAGACCTTGATTCCTTATGTGAAAGACATGGGATATACCCATATCGAGCTGATGGGAATTTCCGAGTATCCATACGATGGTTCCTGGGGATATCAGGTAACGGGGTATTATGCACCGACTTCCCGTTATGGAACACCGGAGGATTTTGCACATCTGGTCAACGAATGCCATAAGAACAAGATTGGCGTGATCCTTGACTGGGTGCCGGCACATTTCCCAAAAGATGCACATGGATTGGCAGAGTTTGATGGTACTGCAACTTATGAATATGCAGACCCGCGCAAAGGAGAGCATCCGGACTGGGGAACCAAAATCTTTGATTACGGAAAGAATGAGGTCAAGAACTTCCTGATCGGAAGTGCGCTGATGTGGATTGAGAATTATCACGTAGACGGACTTCGTGTGGATGCAGTTGCATCCATGCTGTATCTGGATTACGGGAAGGAAGATGGACAGTGGGTTCCGAATATTTATGGTGGAAATAAAAATCTGGAAGCCATTGAGTTTTTCAAGCACATCAATACGCTGATTCTCGGAAGAAATCCGGGTTCTGTGATGATTGCAGAGGAATCAACGGCATGGCCGAAAGTGACGGGTACGGTAGAGGATGACGGACTTAATTTCAGCTACAAGTGGAACATGGGCTGGATGCATGATTTCCTTGACTATATGAAGCTTGACCCGTATTTCCGAAAGGACAATCACAACAAGATGACCTTTGCCATGAGTTACAATGAGAGTGAGAAGTACATTCTGGTATTATCCCATGATGAGGTCGTACATCTGAAATGCTCCATGCTCAACAAGATGCCCGGACTCGAAGGGGATAAGTTTAAAAACCTTATGGCTGGCTATGCATTCATGATGGGACATTCCGGCAAAAAACTTCTGTTTATGGGACAGGAATTCGCGCAGGAGCGTGAGTGGAGCGAGAAGCGCGAACTGGACTGGTTCCTGCTGGATGATCCGAAACACAAACATATGCAGGACTGGGTAAAGGCATTGCTTCATTTGTACCGTAAGAATCCATGCCTGTACGAGCAGGATACGACCTGGGCAGGATTTGAGTGGATGAATGCCAACGACTATGAACGCAGTATTTTCAGCTTTGTGCGAAAGAGTAAGGATGGAAAGAATAACCTGCTCTTCGTGATCAGTTTCACACCAGTAGAGCGTGACGATTATCGGGTAGGTGTGCCGGGCAGACATACCTATAAGCTGGTATTAAACAGTGCAGATCCGCAGTTTGGTGGAACCGACACAGAAGATACGAAGCGTCCGCTGTCTTACAAGGCAGAAAAGAAGCCTTGTGATGGACGGGATTATTCGATCGGATATAAGCTGCCGCCTTACGGAGTAGCAGTATTTAAATTTTAACTAAAAAAGTGGAACCGGGAGTTCATGTTTACAACGTGGATGCCCGGTTTCTTTTTTAATTATTTGATCGTAATACGGGGAATCGTGTTAAATAATGTATAATTTTAGAAATAATTCATGCAATTTAGTGTAAAAACAAATGAAAAATACGTTGATTTTTACATGAATAATTGATATGCCAAAAGTAAACATTTCATGGAGGTGCAGTGATGTATAGAAAAATAATGGATTATTTAAAGGAATGGAAGCATAGTGAACATCGCAAACCTCTTATTCCGTGGGGATATCCGGTTTGTTTTAAGAGCGTTTGTGTTTCCTCAAAGGAGAATGCGGCGCTCCAAGCATATTGAACTGGAATACGATATTAACTATTGGCAGGACAATAAAA